>Ga0206677_10001582_pt1 | contig 20869 bp, 17 predicted proteins | sample M130m12015metaG_FD_155475 | JGI IMG/M metagenome (GOLD analysis project Ga0206677, IMG submission 155475) | Ammonia-oxidizing marine archaeal communities from Monterey Bay, California, United States - M1 30m 12015 | ecosystem: Environmental > Aquatic > Marine > Intertidal zone | place: USA...
TGCTATTTCTAGCTGCACCAAAAATTTATTGGGCGCTTTTGTTTTTTTTATTTCTTATGGTTGTTTTTTTCCCCTTAGTGACCGTTTATATAATGTATAGAAACAAAACCATTAGTAGCATGTCCATTCCAGTAAGAAAAGAACGTCTGCCAGTTCTTATTTTAGTTACAATCTATTATTTAATGACTTATTATATTTTTAGATATTGGAATAGTACCCTGTTGAATTTATTTCAGCCTTATTTATCTTTTTTATTTGCAGGCCTATTTTTAATTGTTTTCCTTACGGCAATTACTTATTTCTGGAAAATAAGCCTACATAGCTCGTCTATATCTGCCTTATGCGGAGGAATGATGGCAGAAACGCTTATCGCACAGCCCGTTTCTAGCCAGGACCAAGTTTTTTATATAAATATGGCTTTATTAGTTTTGGTTGGAATAGTATGCTTTTCTAGGTTATATCTAAGGGCACATACCCTAAGCCAAACAATTGCTGGAATAGTACTTGGGTTTTCTTTGGCTTTTAGTCTAGTTTTTTTTCAAATTTATATTTGAATTTCACTAAGTTTTTTTCCCACATCCAAGAATGCTCCAAACAATCCTCTAACAAAAATTTAGCATCCCAGCCTAGTTCATTTTTAATTAACTCATTATCTGAATAGATTTCTGGCACATCTCCTTCTCTTCTAGGACCAAATTCATAGTTAAGCTTTTGGTTGCTAACTTTTTCAAAAGCAGTTATAACATCCATAACCGAAGCGCCTTTTCCAGTACCAACATTATAAATTTTAATAGACTCTTTATTAAGCGCTCTTTTTAAAGAAGCTACATGGGCATTGGCCAAGTCAACCACATGAATATAATCTCTTATACAAGTTCCGTCATCTGTATCATAGTCTTTCCCAAAAACAGTAAGTTTTTTTCTTTTACCTATGGCTGTTTGGGTAATATACGGAACCAAATTACTTGGAATACCTATAGGTAATTCCCCAATTAAACCAGATGGATGTGCACCAATAGGGTTAAAATACCTTAAAAGCGTTAAAGAGGAGTTTAGTTTTGTTTTAAAAAAATCAGTTAGAATATTTTCACCAATTTGTTTTGTATAGCCATATGGAGAAAAAGCAGGTTTTATAGAAGCAGTTTCTTTAACAGGTGTTTTATCTGGCACTCCATAGACGGTACAGGAGGAAGAAAACACAAATGAGTTGATCTTTGTACTATCAATTATTTTTAGAAAATTAATCAAATTCAACACATTGTTTTGGTAATACTTCATCGGGTTTACAATTGACTCATTTACAGCCTTGTCGGCAGCAAAATGAATTACGCCAATTGGACTTTCTTTTTGAAGAATTTCTTTAATCTCTTTTTTATTACCAATATTTGAGGAATAACTAGTAATTTTTTTACCTACAATTTTCTCTATATTCTCAATCACAAAAGGTTCAGAGTTTCTAAAGTCATCTACAATGATTGGTTCAAACCCGTTTTCAATTAACGCTACTGCAGTATGTGACCCTATAAATCCAGCTCCACCAGTTAATAGTATTTTCATAATTTATTAAAGAACTGTAAAAGTATCTAAATATCTATTTTTTAAAAAATTATATACTTTTAATTATAAAAATCAACCACAAAATAAATATAGCGCAATGGAAGAAATAGATTTTGCTTCAAATGGGATAGTAGAAGTAAAAAACGCTTCTGGAGAAGTTGAAGAATTAAGATTTAAAATTGGGCTTCTGTCTTTGCTAGGAAGAGTAATAAAAAATATCTTTTTGTTTTTTTTAATTTTCATAGCTATAATATTTAGTTTTTTCACCTTATACTCTGTGCCTTTTTTTTTATTTATTATACTATTAGCAGTAAATAAAAGAACAATCGTTGTAACCAAAGACAATTTTATTACAAAAAATTCTATTCCAATATTTCCAGCTAAGAAAATTTCAATTCTAGAACTAGAAAGACTGGTGGTTAAAAGAGTGGAGAACAAATATCCAAATCACTCTTCTTCAATGTCAGTTACTTATGAATTACAGGCAATTTTTAAAAATAAGCCAGCTAAAATGATATTTAGAACCTTGATCCCCATTTTAGCGGATCAAATGGATAGAAAAATCGAAAAGTTGTTAAACATCAAGGACATTTCTAATAATGGCCAATTTGAAAAAATCACAAAAAAAGGGCATCAAAACAACTTAGAGGCCAAATATAGCAAAACCACCCACCAAAAATTCTCCCATGAATCAACCCCCCCCAATTCCCAAACATCAAGTAAAAACTTAAATATTGTTCAACCCTCTACCAGTTTTCCTTTTACTGTTTCTACCAACTTAATTAATCTAAAAATTGTACACTTTTATAATTATTCAACAAACACAGGTGGTATTTCATTATTAGTAGGTTTGGTCTTTACAGCAATAGGTATATTAATGCCGCTGTTTGATAGTCAAGCAAACCCATTGCTGATAGTTTGTGCCATGATTGGAATTCCAGTTTTGTCTTTTGGTATTTCCAATGTTTTTAATAAAAGATTTATTACCGTTTCTAAAAGCAAGATTAATTATAATACCAAGCCAATATCTATAAGAAAGGAAAAAGAAATTTTAATGAGCCAAATTAATAGCCTAGAGGTTCGTTTTTCTGGCCACAGAGTAAATAATGTTCCAAGTTATAATATAGTTATTGAAACTAAAAGTGGAAAAACACATAAGCTAATAAAGCATGTTTATAACGAGATGGCCTTAAAAGATTTAGCAAATGAGATTAATCACCACATGAGCTTAAAAACCTAAAAGTCTATTCTGTAATAGAAAATAGGTAAAAACCCTAGCTGATAGTTTAGAGCTATATCATCTTGATCTGCCACCCCATCGCCATTTGGAGCATAAGAATAATTTAAAATATTTTTTGCACTAGTAAGATTAACTAAATCTATACCTATTTCATGGGTCACAGCTTCTTGATTAATCTTGAAGGTCGTTTTAATGTCAAACCTAAAGTAGTCTTTGAATTTATCTTCATTGAACCCCTCGTCTAGAAAAATTACTTCCCCTTGTTCGTTGGAAGCTACGTGGTCAACAGTTCCCCTTCTTTTACCCCCCGCGCCTGTAACTTTTACACCAAGACCTAAAACTTTGTTTTTCCCAACCTCAAATTCTTTTCCAGCTAAAAAGTTTGCTGCATACATGCCATTGAAGCTAGTGTTTCTTTCTGTTCCATCACTTGGTGTATATTTAGAGTTATATAAACAGCCAGAAAAAAGTGCATGCCAGTTTTTGTTAAAATACCGCTGTAATGTGACTTCTAACCCATAATTATAGCCAGTTCCAGAATTTTCCAAAGTATCTGGAAATACTCTAGCAAAACCACTTCCAGCATTGGTTAAAGAAAATGCAGATGGAGTTCTTTCAACAGGAATTCCAGTTAAATCTTGATAATATACTTCAGTCTTTAACCCCAGGTTTTTATGAATCTGATTTGAATAGCCCAAAATAATATGCTTGCTATAAGTTAGCCCTAAATTTTCATTATGTGCTTCAGTATTGCCCTCATTAATATAATATCTAGTATATAACGGTTGTGTTTGAGAGTGATAACCCAATCCAAATGAAAAAGCGCTGTTATCATTAATATTCCATTTTAGACCAAGACGAGGTTCAATTGGAGAAAAAGAATCCTTTCCCAAATTTAGATACAAGCTTGTAAGCCCTGCAGTTAATACCAGCTTATCTGAAAATTTATGTTTCCAGCTTACATATGGTTGGAACATAAAAGAATCCCCAATTTTATTAAAGCGAAAGCGGTAAGTGTAAGCAGTATCTTGACCAAGCGCGTTGGTGGTAACACTGTCTATAAAGTTAAAATTGGTATAATCCGCTACCCATCCAATCTTTAATGTGTTTTTCTTATTCAATTTTTTATTGATCGAGCTAGAGTTAGAGTATCTGACTTTGTTAAAGTCGTAAGCCATATATGGTTTAAGAGTATAGTCGTCCCAATCATTAGGATTTCTAGAAATAGTATCGTGGTTAGACTTTTGATTTTCAATATTTACACAAGTAGTTGATTTAATGAAAGAAGTTTCATTAAGTGGTTTGGTGTAAGTAGCACCCGAAACTAGCATATTGGTTCCAAACCTCTGATCTTTCGTATTTTCACCATATAAATCAACTCCATCCTCCTCACTTTGTTCGCTTATTAAAATTTCGATTTGACTATCCCCACCTAATGCCCATAGTGATAAATTCCCGCCTTTTTTAAATGGGAGATTAAATTTAACAGCAAAATCTTGGTATTTAGGAATAGCAGAAGTTCCTAGGTTAACCCCCAATAAACTAAATGCTTTTATTGTAGAATAGCGATACATGGCCAAGAAGGAAGCAGAGCTATGTTTAGACAAAGGCCCCTCGACTAAAAACTCTGCTCCAAACAAACCAACTTGACCTGTAAACTCTGTCTTTTCATTGTTTCCGTTTCTTATTTTTAGATCAAAAACACCGGCGGTACTATTTCCATATTCTGACGGGAAAGCCCCAGAAAAAAAGTCGCTATTTCCTAAAAACTTGTTATTCAAGATGCTTAAGGGCCCACCTGAAGAGCCTGAAATTGCAAAGTGGTTGGGGTTTGGAATAGTAATACCTTCCACTCGGTAAATTACTCCAAGCGGTGAGTTTCCCCTTACAATAATATCGTTTCTACTGTCATCTGCCCCTTGCACCCCTGCAAAATTAGAAGCCATTCTTGCTGGATCACCACGGCTTCCTGCATATCGTTCTGTTTCTTCTACGGAAAATTGCTGAGCACTTATAATAGCCATTTCATTATTTACTTCCCTTTTTTCATTGGAAGAGATCTCGAAAGCTTCTAACATTTCAGTAGACTCTTCAATCGAAACATTGAGAACCACCTCTTTTCCAGAATTAACTACAATTGTTTGAGTCTGTGGCGTATATCCTATAAATGTAAATCTAATCTGCTTTCTGCCAAGAGGAACATTTTCAATTTTAAAATTTCCATTCATATCAGTAGCTACACCATTATTAAAGTCACCATTTATAAATTGTACATTTACCCCAGGCAATGGAAATTGAGATTCTAGATCTACTACTTTTCCCTTCACAGTCTGTTGCGTATAAATAGAAGCTAGAGAAAGACTAAGTATGATTATTAAAACAATTCTAAATTTCATAATGCTATGTAATTTAAATCAAAATTTAAAAATTAAATAGGGATTGATAAATCCTTTTTAACATTGAAAAAGGGATAAAAACAAAGCATAATAAAGTCTAAAGCCATGATTATGAGGAAAATAATCAAAAAAAAAAGGACTTTACGCTTTGGAAGAGTTTAGTAACGATTGAAATAATGGAACTCCATCTGTATTACCTAACAGCGGTTCAACAGCTCTTTCTGGGTGAGGCATCATTCCCATTACATTTTTATTTTTATTGGAGACACCAGCAATATTTTGCAAAGACCCATTTGGGTTATCATCTTCAGATACATTTCCGTTAAGGTCACAGTATTGAAATAGAACCTGGTCTTTTTCAAACAAATCTTCTACTACATCTATTTCTGCATAATACCTGCCTTCCCCATGAGCTATAGGGATTTTATAGGCCTTGTTTTTATTAACATTTTCAGTAATTCCAGCAGAATCTGAACAAGCCTTTAGAAAAGTGTTTTTGCATATAAACTTTTGGTTGTTGTTGTGTAAAAGTGCTCCTGGAAGAAGCCCAGCTTCGCACAAAATCTGAAAACCGTTGCAAATACCCAATAAAAGACCACCCTTATTGGCATGTTTTACAACCCCCTTCATAATTGGAGAAAACCTTGCTATTGCTCCAGACCTCAAATAGTCACCATAAGAAAAGCCTCCGGGAAGAACAATTAGCTCACAATTTTTAGTGTCTTGGTCCTTGTGCCACAACTCTACTACTTCTTGCTCCAGAGTTTTTTCTAAAGCAAATATCATATCATGATTACAATTAGATCCTGGAAAAGTTACAACACCACATTTCATAAATAGTTTGTTTTTATTTCAAATATAAAAGAAAGATATATATAAACAGCTTATTTTAAAACACATATTCTATAAGAACCTTCCCCAATATCAATAAAATTAAATAGGAATCAATCAACCATGGATATTTGCTATTCAGAACAGCATTAGACAGAAGAATAGAAAAGGGTACAACTAGAATAAAAAATAATGGATAATCAATATTTAAAACAAACATTATATATAAAAACTGAGCAAAAGTTAAAGAAAGCAGAGAAACTAAAATCCAAGAAATTTTTTTGTAGCGGTTGGTACTTTTTATAAATGTGTAGACCAAACTGCTAAAACAAATTAATATTCCAATTAAGATTGCAAGCGAAATATAACCCCACTCAACCGCCCTTGAATAGCCAACACTCCAAGAACTGACCAACCACTCTTTAAAAACAGAATAAAAGCCATCATTTATTAAAGAAATTGGGATAAAAAAAGCTCCAAGAAAAACCAAAGCTATTAAAGGCATAAGATATTCTCGCCATTGAAAAGGTCTAATAAAGTACAATGCGAGCCATAAAACTGGCAACAAAAAAATATTTAAACCATAAAACAAACAACTTATTATTAACCAACAACTGGCATTAAAAACCTCAATTTTACAGGACTTATTTCTAAAAATCTTAAATAGATTTTCTATTGCAAGTACTAAAAAAAAATTTCCCAATAAAGGATTTAATGAAGAGTGAATATTTCCAAAAACCCCAATTAAAACAACATAAATCAACCCTGAGGCATAGTTAGATTTTTGAAAAAACACACTTTTATTAATAATTAAATTAATTCTAAGGGCGGTAAAAAAACCTGTAAAACTGTATAAAACATATAAAATAGCTGGGTTTAATTGAAAAAAAGATTCAATGGTCCAGATTAAGTTACTTGAATTCACATAATAAAGCAATGCTATAATTGGTATAATAGCACTACTAATAAAGAAATAAATGGGGTTATTAGACCTAAGAAAATTCAACATTATTACAAATTAATCATTAAAGAGTCGAAAAAAGAATTGTCAGAATCAATTATTTTATATTTTTGAAAAAAAAATTATTATGAACTGGCTTTTACATCCTATACGAGATTTTTTAATTTGGATGTTCGAAAATACTCTTGAACCATTAGGAAATGCCCCAAACACAGTTTTTATCTGTCTTATTTTTGGAGGTTTAGTTTATTGGATGTTTATCCAAAATAAGCTTAATAAAAAAGCGGAGCAAGACCCAAATCAAATTAAGTAATTATTTTTTTTTGGTAATTAAGTCTTTGCCGATATCCTTTCTGTACTTCATGTTTTCAAAATTGACTTTTTCAACATTACTGTAACAGACTTTTAATGAGGTCTCAATATTTTTTCCATATGAAGTAATGGCAAGAACTCGGCCACCATTGGTTACAGTTTTATTATTTTTTATAATTGTTCCAGCATGAAAAATTTCTGTTCTGCCGTTTAGTTCTCCAATTGTAACCTCTTTATTTTTTTCATACGCTTGAGGATAACCTCCGGAAACCATCATTACAGAACTTACAGAACGCAAATCAATCTCAACATCTCTTTCAGAAAGAGTATTGGTTGCAATGCCATCAAAAAGTTCTAAAATATCAGATTTTAACCTCGGCATTACCACTTCAGTTTCAGGGTCTCCTAGTCGACAATTGTATTCTATTACATACGGATCTCCTTTAACTAAAATCAATCCAAAAAACATAAACCCTGAGTAGTCGATGCCCTCCTTTCTGAGACCTTTTATAGTAGGAATTATTATCTGGTTTTCTACTTTATCAATAAATTCTCTATTTGCAAATGGAACTGGGGAAACAGCGCCCATTCCTCCAGTGTTTAGTCCAGTATCTCCTTCTCCAATTCTTTTGTAATCTTTAGCTTCTGGTAATATTTTATAATTAACCCCATCGGTAATAACAAAAACACTAACCTCTACACCAACTAAAAAGTCCTCAATAACAACAGTTTCACTAGATTTCCCAAATTGACCCCCGAGAAGCGTTTTAACAGCTTTCTTAGCCTTGCTCAATTCATTTTCAATTACCACTCCTTTTCCTGCCGCCAGCCCATCTGCCTTTAGAACATAAGGGCCTTGTTTTTCTTCTAAATAAGCAATAGCTTCCTTTATTTGATTGCTATTAAATGATTTGGATTTTGCAGTAGGAATTTTATGTTTTTTCATAAAAGATTTTGCAAAATCTTTGCTCCCCTCCAATATTGCACCTTCTTTTTTAGGCCCAATTACCGTTACACTTTTTAGTCTAGAATTATTCTCAAAATAATCGTGAATACCATTTACCAATGGTTGTTCGGGACCAACAACCAAAACATTTATTTTCTTTTGGATACAGAAATTTCCAATAGCTTCAAAATCGTTAATGTCTATTGCAATGTTTTCTGCAATTTCTGAAGTGCCGGCATTTCCTGGGGCAACATATAGTTTTTCCAACTGAGAGCTCTTGCAAATTTTCCAAGCCAATGCATGCTCTCTGCCGCCAGATCCTAATAATAGTATTTTCATAGAAATGTTTTCACAAATGAACATAAATTAGAATCATCTGCTAAATTTTTTTTTTAACAACTTAGAATTTGTTATAAACAAACTATATTTGTTTATCTTAAACAAAACAATGTGACAACGGTTAATAATTTTTTTAAAGTGAAAAATCTTAAAACAATTTTATTTTTTTTAAAATTTTTTTTAAACGTGAAAAATCTTAAAACAATTTTATTTTTTTTAATCATTCTTAGTGCTTTCAATTTCCAAGCCCAATCTAAAAAAACATCCTTTATAGTCAACGGAATGTGTGGAATGTGCAAAGAAAGAATTGAATCTACTTTAGATGTCAAAGGTGTAACTTTTGCTTCTTGGTCTGAAGAAACACACATCTGCAATGTTACTTTTAATAGCAACAAGATTTCTGAAAAAGAAATTCATCAGTTATTAGCTGCAAAAGGACATGACACTCCCATTTGCAGAGCATCAGATGAGGCATATAATAATCTTCACCATTGTTGTCATTATGTAAGAAAAGATTCTTTATAATGAAACAAGTCTCATTTCTTGCTTTTATTTTATTAATAAATATTGGAATTTCTCAAAAAAACCTAGAGCAAGATCATTTATCGGGACATGTTTTTGAACTAAATAATAACCAGCTTTTGTCTCCGTTGACAGGAGTTAACATTTCTTATTTGGGAACCAGCTCTGGAACCACAACAGACACAATTGGATTTTTCAGCATTCCCTATCAAGTGGAGAATGATGTTTTAATTTTCAGCTACATAGGTTACAAAACCGATACTCTAAAAATAAAATCCAATCAAGAAATTAATGTTGTTATGAGTGAGGGAAAAATTTTGGAAGATCTAATTGTTGAGTTTAAAAAAGGCAGTTATACTTTTTCAAAAATGGACCCCAGAAATGCCCATATTATTGGTCAAGATGAATTAAGAAAAGCTGCCTGCTGTAATTTGGCAGAAAGTTTTGAGACTAACCCATCTATTGATGCAACATTTACAGATGCGATCACTGGAACGAAACAAATTCAAATGATGGGATTATCTGGCAAGTATGTTCAAATGCTTTCTGGAAATATTCCTATCATAAGAGGCATTTCAATTTTGAATGGATTAAAACAAATACCAGGTTCGTTTATCCATGAAATAGCAGTTTCCAAAGGGTCTGGATCTGTACTAAACGGCTATGAAAGTATGGTGGGCCAAATAAACATAAATTTAAAACAACCAGATAATGCAGAGAAACTTCATTTAAATGTTTATTTAAATCAGGGAGGAAGAAGCGAGTACAATGCTTTTTTCTCAAAGAAATTTAGCAATAAGTGGTCTACTACTTTGCTAGCTCATTTTGAAGACCAACAAAGAACAAACGACAGAAATAAGGACGGCTTTTTAGACAACCCGCTTAGAACTGATTTTGTTTTTCATAATCAGTGGAATTATCGCTCTAAACTTATCCACATGGAGCTAGGATTTAATGGGGTAATAAGTAAGCTTGAATCGGGGAAGAAACAAAAATGGTTTGATGCAATAACGGTAATTTTACCAGACTATGGAGTGGATATGACTACCAATAAAATAAATGGATTTGCTAAAATTGGATATCTCTTTCCAAATGATGATTTTAAAAGTTTAGCTCTTCAGTTGAGCAGCACTTACAACAAACAAAATTCGACAATAGGTTTAACAGATTATACAGGGTCTCAATTTAGCGGCTATGCTAACTTAATCTACCAACAAGAAGTAGGCATAAACAAAGAAGAAAATTATTTTAAAGTTGGTGCAAGTTGTCAGCTAGATAGCCTTACTGAAAACGTTCAATCTTTTACGGTTCACCCTCCAATAAATCGTTTTTTAGAAATAGTTCCAGGTATTTTTGGCGAGTTTACCCACAATAGTGAAAAAATTGGACTTATTGCTGGTTTAAGAGGAGACTACACTTCATTTTATAATAAATATTTTTTAACTCCCCGTCTTCATTTTAGATATTCACCAAATACGGATTTAGCATTTAAGCTGATGGCAGGAAGCGGAAGAAGAACCCCATTTATGCTCATGGAAAACATTGGTTATATGGTTAGTTCAAGAAGCTGGATAATTGATGACAACGTATTTGGAATACAGGGCCTTATGGATGATGTTGGTCAAGAATATTCTTGGAATTTAGGTTTGGCCATGGTCAAAGAATTCACTTTTTTAAACCGAGATGGTGTATTAACTCTAGACGCTTACCATACAAGTTTTGTTAACCAACTTGTTGTAGATCTTTATCAATCTGCAAGAGAATTACATTTTTATGCTCTTAAAGGAAAATCGTACTCTAACTCTTTTCAAGCGGAAATTAATTATTCTGTAAACCGAAGGCTAGATATACGTGTAGCTTACAGGTTTTTAGATGTACAAACAAAATATAAAAGTGGGCTAATAGAAAAACCACTGTTATCCAAACACAGAGGATTTTTAAATATTGCTTATTCGACAAGAAAAATAAAAAACCGCCAATGGAAAATAGATTTAACCACCCAGTGGATAGGAAGTCAACGAATTCCCTTCACAGGTGATAACGATATTGAATTTCAGTTAGCAGAAAGAAGCGAGGACTACTTACTATTAAACTCTCAGCTCACAAGGATATTTGGAAAAAGATTAGATGCCTATATTGGTGTTGAAAACGCTTCAAATTATAGGCAAACCAACCCAATATTATCATCAGAAGATCCTTATGGTGAACATTTTGACAGCGCCTTAATATGGGCACCTATTTTCGGAAGAATGGTTTATTTAGGACTTAGATTTACTATTAAAGATTAAAAGGAATAGCTTCCATTGCAAATCCCTTCTTTTTTAGACCTTTTATGATTGGCATAAGAGCATTTAAAGTAAGATGCTTAAATTTTTTGTTATCGTGCAAAACAATAATACTTCCATTTCTAGCATTTTTTAAGACATTTTCAATTACCTTAGAATAGCTTAGGGTTTTATCAAAATCTCCACTATTAATATCCCACATCACAATTTCAAACTTTTTTTTAAGCTGCGAAGTACTGCTAAAGTTCAATTTTCCATAGGGAGGCCTAAAAAGATTGCTTTTTACGATTTCAGCCGCCTTTTCTATATCTTCCAAGTACTTATTTTTGGTTACTTTCCATCCATTAATATGCGACATTGAGTGGTTGCCTACACTATGTCCTTTCTCTATTATTTCTTGAAAAAGCTCAGGGTTCTTCACAACATTATTTCCAATACAAAAAAAGGTTCCCTTAATCTTTTCCTTTTCAAGAATTTTAAGAATTTCCGTTGTGGTAGAATCGTTGGGCCCATCATCAAAAGTGAGATACACAATTGGTTTATTAGCAGAAAACCTCCACAAAAGCCTTAAAAAAATAAGTGGAATTATTCCAGGTGTTTTAATCCAATATTTCATTTCATAGAGCCACCCCAGAGTTGGGTGTAGTAGACAGGGAATTTTTGTTGGTTACTGAAAAAAGCACTTTTTTCTCTATAATTATCTACAAAAACATCTTTAATTTTAGCACAAATATTGTCGTAATCTGTGTTCTCCAATACCCCTTTGTAGGCAAATGAAACACTTCCGCTCATATTATTGTTATCTGGTTCAAACATCTTGTTACGATCTATATCAACTAAAGATGCCTCTCTTAGCATTTCCACGTTAAATAGCGCCTTTCCAAGTTCGCTCCAAACATAGCTTAAATGTTCCTTGTCCATGGACGCAAAATGATTCAATCTTTGCAACTGTAGTTCTGCTAGTTTCTTTCCAATTTCATTTCCTTTAATGGTGTCGCCCGCTTCAAAATAATTCGAACATAGATAATAGCAAATGTCATCTGCTGGAACCTGTTCATTTTCTACTGGCATTTCTCTAAAGCATAGATTAAGAATATCTACGGCCTCATCATATCTGTTTTCAGCAATTAATTGATCGCTTAACTTCATCATTTGCAAACGAATATTTTGTACCATTCGCATTGTGTAATAATCTACCAACACCCCTTTTTCTTTCATGTTGCCCCACAAAAACTCAATGCTATCCTTTTGATTATTTCTTTTTTCAAGAGCATACTCTCCTTTAAATAGCTGAACCATTTTATTAATATTTGTCCCGCCGTTTCCTCCATATTCTACAGGCGATAGTTTATAAGTTAACCCTTCACAGTACATATGTTTTTGTAAATACCTATTGGCTTGCATTCCCATAATACTTGCAAAATAAATAGGTCTTTCCCACTGATAATTAGCTAAAAGACTTAAAACAGCCAAATCCGCCTTGTAGAGCATACTACCTTTTAAAGCCCATTTAAGAACAGGTCTATAATTAGGATTTTTAAGATCTGCACTATCAATAATTCCATTTTTTATTGCATTTTCTTGATTGACCTCTAGATATATATTATTGAAATTTAAATAAGACTCATTGTTACAAGAAAAGCTTTGAAACTTCTTATTTCTATCGTCACTAATGAAATCAATTGCTTGTTGTGCTGAGTACCATCTTTCTGGCCACTTAGAAATACTTTTACTTGTATTTGTAAGCACTTGGCTTATCTGACCTCCCATATTATTGATGCCTGCTAAGGCAATAAAATTCTTGGCTTTATTTTTGTATTCTGTAAGGTCATATCCTTTTTTAATTAATTCAAGTGTTCCATCACTAATGCTTTTACTCTTATAGTCTTGATCGTCTTTCTTCAAAGAGTCTGCAATATCTTGTATCCAAAAAACTTGAGTAAGTAATGAATTTAGGGAGTTTTGATCTAGCCCTGACTTACCCAATAAAGCTTGTAAATTATCTAAGGTTTTTTGAATTTTTAATCGTTGAGAATTGGACTTGTATTTTGTGTTGTCATTGGGAGTAATCAACACATAATCTCTGCTACCACTTCTGTAAACAGATTCTCTCATATTAATAGGCAAAGGATCTGACTCATAAGCTCTTTTTTTCATTTGGTTGATGTGCCAATCCGTGCTCAGTAAAGACATGTTAGCTACACGCACGTCTGTTCTTACCCCCTCTACTTCTTGAATATACCATAAGGGAAAAGTATCGTTATCTCCATTGGTAAAAAGAATAGCGTTGTAATCACAAGAGTTTAAGTAATTAGCTGCAAAGTCTCTAGCTGTAGATCTATTAGATCGGTTATGATCGTCCCAGTTTTCAAAGGCTAAAATACTAGGTACAAAAAGGCCTAAACCAATAGGAACTATCGCAATCATTAAGTGAGAAGGGTATTTTTTACCCAAAAAGAACATTAGCCCAAAGATCAATAAGGAGACAACAGTCATGTAAGACAAGCTTAGACCAAGTGTCATTCCATTTCCAGAAATATATTGCGCTAAAAGTATAAGACCACTAACGCCAATGGTATAAGTAGCTATTTTTTTAAGGTGGTTAAAATTGATATTTCTTGCAAAGTCAAACAATGCCCACACACCGATACCAATCCAAAAAGAAAACGCATAGAAAGAAGCAGCATAAGCATAATCTCTTTCTCTTGGCTCTGCAGGTTTTTGGTTTAGATAAATAACTATGGCAATTCCAGTTAACAAGAAAAGAAGAAAAACAACAAACCAACCTTTAGGATGTTTTATTAAGTGGAAGAAAAACCCAATTAACCCTAGTATTAAAGGCAACATAAAATATCTATTGTATCCTTTATTAAGTTTTATATCGTCTGAAATAGTTTCTTGTGGTCCAAGCCGCTGGTTGTCTATAAAGTCTATACCGCTTAGCCAGTTACCTTCTAAAATCTTACTACTTCCACCCGTTAGTCCATAACCCTGAACATCATTTTGTCTTCCTGAAAAATTCCAAAGAAAATATCTCAGATACATCCAATTTAGCTGATATTGGAACAAAAATTGAATATTTTCAGAAAATGAAGGTAGGAACAAACCATCTTTTGAAAGATCTGTTGCTATACCCCTTAAGTATTGTCGTTGATTATCTGGGGCACTAGCGTTATTGGCGTAAGTCATTAATGCTTGGTACTGCTGGAACCTATCGGTATAATTTTGCTGAAGCATTTTATTTATTTGTCCGAGAGCTGGCAAAGGTTTATTGGTATTTCCTTCATATCCACACCAAACTTTATACTTATCGCCCTCGCCTTGACGGTACATTCTGGGAAAAAGAGTTGTGTATTCAGGCAAGAAAAGCTTGTCTCCTCTTTTGCCTTTAAGATTGTCTATATACCCTTTTTTTATAGTGCTTTCAAAAGAAAGAATATTTGGAAGTTGCAAAGAGACAAATTCTTTGTTAATGGTATCACATTGGGTACGAAATTGATTAAGATCCCACTCGTTGACAAAAGAAAGCTCTTTTTCTATTAGTGAATACCTATATTTCTTGTTCGACCTTCCTTTAAAAAATCTAACATGTAAATTTAAAGGTTTAATAAGTTCTTTAATAACTGTAGTATCTGAAGTGGATACTTCTTGCGCACTTCCTAAAGTAGTTAAAGTATATACCTTCATAAAACTACTTTTATCTGGACCCAGATGATCTTCACTACAATCTGAATAGGCTGGAGAGTTCCAAAACCTACCAGAAAGAATAGGCCAGGTCCCGTATTGCTCTCTTTTTAAATAGGAATGTAACTGAGAAAGTGTTTCAGGATTATTTTCATCCAAAGGCGGGTTGGCATTAGACCTTACTAATATCATTACAAAGGAAGAGTAGCCCATTAAAACAAGAGCTAGTGATAAAATACCAGTATTTAATAATGCTTTTCCATTACTACTTGACCACTTGAGACCAACTACAATTAATAATGTGAGTGCTCCTAAAAAGAAAAAAGCCCCACTATTAAAAGGAAGACCAAAGCTGTCTATAAAAAGTCTTTCTACCCAGTCTGCAAGAGAAACGGTTGTAGGAATAATTATACTCTGAATTGTTCCAAGAACAACTAATGAAGCTATTCCGGCAATAAAAAAAGATTTCCAACTAAAATCATACTTTTTAAAGTAGATGACAAATACAATTGCAGGAATTGCAAGTAAGTTTAATAAGTGGACCCCAATTGAAAGACCTATCATATAGCATATAAAAAGAATCCATCTATTGGGATGTGTAGCAGATGTTTTGTCTTCTAAAGCGCTATATTGATCGTCTTCTACGTCCCATTTTAATATTGCCCAAAAAACTATTGCTGTGAAGAAGGAGGACATTGCATAAACTTCTCCCTCAACTGCTGAAAACCAAAAAGAATCTGTAAACGTATAAGAAAGTGCACCAACTAAGCCAGCTCCTAAAATAGCAATGGAAGCGTTTTTGTCTATTTCCCCATTTTTCTTGGCCATTTTCCTGCCCAACATGGTAATACTCCAAAACAAAAATAAAATACTGAAGGAGCTACTTAATGCAGACATAGAGTTTACCATCATTGCAGCGTTTTCCGGACTGGCAAATGCTGAAAATAATCTTCCTAGCATCATGAAAAATGGTGCTCCAGGAGGGTGACCAACTTCTAACTTATTGGCGGTAGTAATATATTCACCACAATCCCAAAGACTGGTGGTTTGCTCCATAGTAGATAGGTAAACAGAAGTAGCTATTGCAAATACAACCCATCCTGTGATGTTATTTAATTTTTTGTAATTCATGTAGTTAATTGTGAATAGCGAAAATAGAAAAATACATCCATAATAAACATTAAAATATGGATTTAAAGGCGGTTAATGCTCAAAAGAGAGAGAATAGTTAAGTAAAAAATTTGGTAGGATAGAAAATAGAAAGTAAATTCGCAACCGAAATTGTCCCATGGTGTAACTGGCAACACGTCTGTTTTTGGTACAGAAGAGTCTAGGTTCGATCCCTAGTGGGACAACAAAAAAAGAGCTATTTACAATGTATTTAGCTCTTTTTGTTTTACAACACAATAACTTTTCAAAAAAAGACTTATAATAAAAGTACTTTTTTAATCAATTAAACAATTCTATTTCAGCTAATTAAGAAAAAAAATTAACGATTATATTGCTTTTTTTTTAAAATTTTGAAACTTCTATTTGCATAGGAATATATAATTTTATTTTATGAGAAAATTAATTGATATTCCAGATGAAATTTTAAAACCTTTAAAAATTCTGGCTATTAAAAAAGACAGAGATTTAAAAAACTACATTCAAGACATCCTAGTTTATCATGTTAGTAAAGGAAAGTGATTTTAAGAATATTTTTTTTATTGAGTGGAATTAATTAATTTCTAAAGGAATTTCCCAATTATCCCAAAGCAAGGCAACTGTATTGTCCTTTACTAAGAAAAGTAATTTTTCAGTGGATTTAGATACTTCCTTTGGAGAAACCTCTACTCTTAACTGGTCCAAGTCTTGATCATAGTTATATGCTCCCCATTGCTTGGCATTTTTATTAAAAATAATAATACACTTTTTTTCATTCGGAATTATAAACAAAGAATACTTACCAGCAGGTAATTTTTTTTCCTCTACAATAAGATCTTTATCCGTCTGAAAAGTTGTTGCTTCATTAGCACCAGCTCTCCATATTTTATCAAAAGGAACCAGTGCTCCCCAAATTTTTCTACCCTTTACAGATGGACTCCCGTAATCTATAGATATAGTTGCTGTATTTATTCTTCCAGTCACATTTTCTTTTGGACTAGCTTTTGCCTTTTGTCCCACTGCAAAATTAGTAGTGGCGATGAAGATTAACAGTAAACCGATAATTTTTTTCATAGTATTTTTTGATTATAAAACAATAAAAATTTTAAAGTAGTGAATATATAATTAAACTGGCAAGAAAATTTCTTTGTGTAAATATCTTTTTTCAGCTCTTTCAATAATTAAAGAATAAAGAGCTTGTTTTTTTTTGTTTTTTGTAAGAGTTTTCCCTTCAACACCCTTTTTTAGATATTGTCTAAAAACAAACTCTGAATATTTATTTGGTGGACAATCAAGCAACGAATCTTTATATCTAAACCACATTTCCTTAAAGATATCTTCATTCAACTCCTGGTGAGCCAAATCAAAAAGCAAAAAATCCCAAGCCAATTTGCTATCAAAACTTTTAAATAGGCTTTTAAATGGCTCTTGGAAATCACAGCCTCTTAATTCTATTAAAATTTGGTAAGAACTAGGATTATTTCTTCTAACTAGCTCTTGATAAACAATATAGAAAAAATAATATTCCTTCTCTAGATCGTAATCATTCTTTATATTTTTAATTAATTCTTTTACAGAAATTTCCTCGTTATTTATACCAAAGGCTACGAATATGGCTTGGTGAATAAACTTATTGGTCATTCTAATGCACGAGGCCCTATCTTCAATGGTTATCACTTTACAGAATTCTACGTTTCTTAAAAGTACAGCCCTGTATACAGCATTAAAAATACCATCCTCAAATGGAAGACTTTTTACAAGCTTTAAACTGCTTATCCAAGGAGATTCTTTCCATTGTTTTTGTTTCATTTATTGTTCTATAGAATTAGCTTCAAAATAAGCAATTTCGCTTTCTAAAGTTGTATAGTCTATTTGAATAGGGTTACAACATGTCTCACAATCTTCAATATAAGATTGGCCACTTACAGAAATATCTAACAACATAGATATCTTTTCCCAACAATAAGGACAGTCAAAAAAAACTTCTTCCATAAATATTGTTTTAATTTTCCATCCACCTTTCGTGCCACATTTGGAACATCAAAAAGTACCATAACTTGGAGTCATATTCTTTTCTTCCTTTATAAAAGTCCATCTTTAATTTTGTAATAAACTCCCAATTAAAAATCCCTTGTTTTTCTATACGATCTTCGTTTAGATACTCTTCAACATGGTCTCTTAGTTCGTTTTTTAGCCATTTTGCAATAGGGATTGCAAACCCCATTTTAGGCCTGTCTAAAAGCTCTTTTGGAATATAGTCATGAGTAATTTCTCTTAAAATTCGTTTTTTTAACCCATTTTGGTATTTGTATTCATCTGGTAGTTGTGCAGTAAACTCTAATATTCTGTGATCTAGCATTGGTTCACGAGCTTCCAAGCTATTTGACATGGTTGCTCGGTCTACTTTTTGTAATATATCGTCTAGCATATAGGTTTGAAAGTCAATAGCCATCATATACGACAATGGAGATTTAAAATTTTCTAACATCTCCTTACTTTGAAACATGGTTGGCAAACTTTTAAATTCAGACTTCATGACGCTTTTCATTTGCTCATCGTTGAACTGCTGACTCAGACTTAGCATTATTTCTTTTTTATTTGAATTTTTAAGAAAAGTCTTTAATCTTTCATAGCGGTTGTGAAAATTGTATTTGTTCTTAAGAATAGGAATCTTTTCAGATGGAATATTATTCATTGCACCAGCGAGAAATTTACCTATTGCATTGGGAATTAAATTTAAAGTTTTACCATAACGATACATATAATCGTATCTGTTGTATCCACCAAAAACCTCATCTCCTCCATCTGCACTTAAAGCAACTGCAACATCTTTTCTCGCTTCTTTGGAGACAAGAGTAGTGGGAATTGCACTAGAATCTGCAAACGGTTCGTCATAGAAAAAAGGTAAATCCTTAATCATTTCAATAGCCTCTTTTTCTGTACAGTTTATTTCTGTATGTTCTGTTCCAAGATATTTTGCAATATCCCGAGCATATGGAGCCTCATTTAATCCAATGTCTGGCACACCAATAGTAAAAGTTTTAACTTTAGTTGTTGATTGTGCCTGAATTAAAGATGTAACAGTGGTGCTGTCATACCCCCCGCTAAGAAAAACTCCAACTGGAACATCTGCTACCATTCTATAGTTAAATGCAGATTTAAGAATTTCTTTAGTTTGAATTTTAGCCTCCGGAAAAGAAAGATTTAATTTGGGCTTGTTATAAAAATCGTAGACATTCCAATATTGGACTTCTTCTTGAGATTTGTTATTTAAATTTATCTTTAAATAATGTCCAGGTTTGATTTTTGTACAATTTTTAAAAATGCAATGTGGAGTTGGAACGTTGCCGTACTGCATATAGGCTGCAACTGCATTTAGATCTAGTTTTTTTTCAAATTTAGGATGTTGGTGAAAAGACTTTAGCTCGGACGCAAATAAAATTAAATCATTTTTTTGATAATAAAATAATGGTTTCACTCCTGCTCTATCTCTAATAAAAATAAATTCTTGTTTTTTTTCATCAAATAAAGCAATAGCAAACATTCCAATGAACCTTTCAATTGCTTTTATCCCCCACTCAGTATATGCATGAAGAATCATTTCAGTATCAGACTTCCCATTGAAATGATGACCTAGCTCTAATAATTCATTTTTAATTTCTTGGTAATTATAAATTTCCCCATTGTAAGTAATGTGGAGCTGGCTCAAGGTCATAGGTTGTTTCCCAGTCTGGCTTAAGTCAATTATCGATAGCCTCTTGTGGCCAAAACCAATTGTAGCATTTTTACATTTCAATAGTGAAGTGCCTTCACCATCAGGTCCACGATGATGAAGAGGCTCAATCATGGATTGAATATTTGACTTCGTTGATTTTTTATGGAAATCTATAAAACCTGCAATTCCACACATCGCTTAACCATTGAATTAACAAATTAGTTTTTGAAATTATATTTACGGTTGAGGCCCAGAATTACCATCGTTTAATTGACCTATTTCAATTTCACTAACTAAACCTTCTTCTATATTTACTCCGTTGCAGTCAATAGTGTAATCGTAAGTATCATATGGGATTTTATTTTCATCAAAACACGTTCCGTCTTTACATAATATTTTAGTAACTACATTGTCGCAATCTCCATTGCCATAGTCAATTAAAGCAATTGTTTTACAGTCTTTTAAATATTTGACCTTACCAGAAACAATACAATTACAATTGTCAGAAATTACAATAGGTTCATATATAAATTTATGAACTCCGGACAGTTTATTACAATCATATTTATCATCTAGTTTTTTATCTAATTTACTGCAGCTGCAGAGCAGACTAAATATGACCCAAGAAAAAATAGATGCTCTCATAATTCAAAGTTAACCAAATAAACTAATATAGATTGGGTTGAAAATTGAAAATCAGTACTTTATAATTTTAACAACATTTGTTTCATTTCCGTAAACTACTTTTACTAAATAAATTCCTTTAGAAAAAGATTCAATATTTATTTTACTTTTATTAGAGCTAGCAACTAAGACTCCAGTTAAATCAAAAATTTCAGTAGTTATATTACCATTAAAATTTGTAATAGAAATATTTAATAAATCTTTTGCAGGGTTAGGAGAAACAACTAGTTCACTTCTGTTATCATTTCCAA
>Ga0206677_10001583_pt1 | contig 20858 bp, 13 predicted proteins | sample M130m12015metaG_FD_155475 | JGI IMG/M metagenome (GOLD analysis project Ga0206677, IMG submission 155475) | Ammonia-oxidizing marine archaeal communities from Monterey Bay, California, United States - M1 30m 12015 | ecosystem: Environmental > Aquatic > Marine > Intertidal zone | place: USA...
GGTGATTACACGGTTACTTGGAATAATTGTTGTAGAAACCCTTCGATTGCTAATTTGATAAATCCCGGTGCACTTTCCATATTTTTAGATTGTAGTTTTACCGTAGATTTAACAACAACTACTTCCTCTCCCTATTTTCTTTCTCCACCTATTGTATGTGTTCCAGTCAATACACCCTGGCAATATAATCCATTGCCATTTGACGAAGAAGGAGACTCTTTAAGCTGGTCATTGGACGTGCCATATGATTATGTTCCTGGAGCTTTTCCTAATGGCTATCCAATTGTTGGTTATTCAGTTCCTCCATCTTTAGCTGGTGGAAGTTTGACAATAAATCCCTACACAGGACAACTATCATGGACTGCATCTGTTACTGGAAACTATGTTTATGCTGTGATTTGTGAAGAATATAGAAATGGATTAAAATTAGGAGAAATTAGAAGAGATATGCAGTTTATTGTTCTTCCAAATGGAAACCTACCATCTCTTTCTAATTTAAATAACTTCACAACAGATTCAAATGGAATTCCGTTCGTTGAATGTATGGCAAATAATCCTATTAATTTAGATTTAACAGTGATAGACAGTAGCTCTTTTTTTATAGCTTTTGATGGCATAGGTGAGATTTTTGACGATAGTTTAAACCCTATGACGTATTCAATTATTTCAAGCAACAATCCCTATGAAAAACAATTTAATCTTTCTTGGACACCAAATAATAGTGACGAAAGAGAGGAACCTTACATTATAACTACTAGATTTTTTAATGGTACTTTTTCAATGGACTATACTTTTTTTGTTTACGTAAATGGTGACAATACAGGAATTAGTGAGAGGAATCCCTCCCATAGCTTAAAATCTTTCCCAAACCCAACTAGTGGTTCATTCGTTAGTGAAATAACTTTACAAAAATCTCAAAACATAGAATATTTTATTTTTAATAAAGAGGGTAAGGTGATTTTTCGAAAAAATATTTTTATGCAAAGTGGAAACAATAAAGTACCATTTGATATAAACCTTCCCTCAGGACTATATTTTATAAGTATGAAATTAGAAAATGGACAAGTTTTCTCTGACAAAATCCTATTTAAGAATTGACAATTTTCTTAAACTTTATTAGTAAAGACATCCCTCTATAAATCATCCATAGAGTAAGGGCGACCCAAATTGTAATCAATTCCGGGATAAATAAGTCAAGAAAATATATTGTAGGGATGAAAAAGAAAAATGTTCCTATTATTAGAGTATTTCTAAGATCTACAGCTCTTCCAAGTCCTTTGAAAATCCCATCAAAAGTAAATGCAATTGAATTAAATGGCTGTGCTATAATTACCATCCAGAAAATGCTTTTGAAAATAATATTAATATTTTCTTCAGGATTAAATAATTTTCCGATATATGGATAAAAAACAGTATATATCACCATTAAAACAACAGCTATTTTAATATTTATCTTTAATAAATCCTTTCCTAAAAGTTGAAGTTTTATTTTATTTTTTTCTCCCATAAATTTTCCAGCAAGGGCATTTCCAGCATTGGAATATCCATCAATAAAGAAAGCACTAAATATCCAAATATTATAAGCGATAGTGTATGCAGCTAGAGAACTACTTCCATAACTATTGGCAAATCTGTTGGAGATTAGAAATACTAGATTTAAAACCATTGTTCTAACAAACATATTGAAGAAAATTTGGAGCATTTCCTTGAAAAATGGACTTATTTTAATATCTATTTTAAAATTAAACGGGGTTTTTCTTAAGTAAAACATTCCGCACAGAACAACCATTAATAATTGGGAGTAAACCGATGCCCAGGCTGCGCCTTTAACACCCATGGGAGAAATAAGATGATCTATGCCTAATACTAGGACAAAATCTAGAATAATATTGCTAAATCCACCAATTAAGCTAATGTACATTGCCCAAGAGGTGTTTTGAAATCCTCTGAAAACTCCAAAAAACAAAGCAATAGACAGGCTCAGTGGTAATCCATAACTTCTAATTATAAAATATTCTTTAGAGTAATTGAAAGTATTTATACTTATTTCTCCATATACTAAATTTGCTAGGTAGTTATAGTTGGTAATTAATAAAATAGATAATATTAGTCCAGTAAAAAAAGTCAATAAAAGAGTTTGAGGAACCAAAGATTTAATAATTTCTATCTTGTTTGCTCCAAATTGTCTACTAATAATTGCAGAAAGTGAAGTTCTCATTTGAGCAAATCCCCACACTAATGTTGCAATTAGTCCTGCAGCTAGACCAACACCACCCTGAGCAATGGTTGAATCTTCTCCAATTCGACCTATTATAGCTGTATCTACCAATCCAATAAGAGGTTCTGTGATGTTGTAAAGAATTGCTGGAATAGCTAAAGAATTTATTTCTTTTTTATTCAGCATTTAAAGAAAATCGGTAAGTGGGTGAGTAGATTTTAGTCGTATTCCTTTTTCTGTAGATTGTAGTTTACAGCTCTCGTTTATAGGGTCATGTTGTAGATAAAGTAAATAGTTGTTTTTTAAAGCAAGTTCTAAGAAAATAGATTTTTCTTCAAGGGTTTTAAGTGGTCGAGTGTCATAGCCCATGACGTAAGGAAGTGGTATATGGCCAACACTTGGTAATAAATCTGCCATGAATGCTATTTTTTGTCCGTTAAAGTTAATTATAGGAATCATTTGACTCTCAGTATGACCATCTGCGAAAAAAACATCTATATTTTGAAATACATTCTTAGTTAATTGACTCTTTTTTTCAATAAACTTCAATTGTCCACTCTCTTCAATTGGAGCTATGTTGTTGCTCAAAAAAGATGCTTTTTCTCTTGGGTTAGGTTTCATAGCCCAGTCCCAGTGATTTTTATTGCTCCAATAAGTAGCATTTTTAAAAACAGGCTCTAAAATTTTTCTGTCGTTGTTTTTCCATTTTACAGCTCCTCCACAATGGTCAAAGTGTAAATGGGTTAAAATTACATCAGTTACATCATTTAAAGAATATCCAGATTTTGTTATGGAACTTTGTAAGCTGTCTTCACCATGAAGGTGGTAGTGACTAAAAAATTTATCTGTCTGTTTATTGCCGATTCCAGTGTCAATTAAGATTAATTTATCTCCATTCTCAATAAGTAAGCTCCGCATGGCCCATGTACATAGATTATTTTGATCTGGCTCATTTGTTTTAATCCATAACTTTTTTGGAACAACTCCAAACATTGCACCTCCATCTAATTTAAAGTAACCAGTATTTACAACAGAAAGTTTCATTTAATTACAATTAATTTCCTCATTTAAATATATACATTCCATAGCTTGTTTCACATCGTGAACTCTTAATATTTTAGCACCTTTGGAAAGCGCAAACATATTTAAAGCAGTAGTTCCGTTAATAGAGTCTAATTTATTAATTTTTAATGTTTTATAAATCATAGACTTTCTACTTATTCCAGTCAAAATAGGTGCTTTAAACACTTTTAATAATTCAATATTTTTCAATAATTTATAATTATCTGCATTTGTTTTACCAAAACCAAATCCAGGATCTATAATAACATCACTTATCCCATGAGAATTTAGCATATTTAACTTTTTAGAAAGAAATTGAATAACTTCTTTAGTTACATTTTCATACCTAGGATTGTCTTGCATGTTTTTTGGTTCTCCTTTCATATGCATTAGAACATAAGGCACATTGTATTTTTTGATAGTCTCAAACATTTCTTTATCAATATTCCACGCAGATACATCATTGATCATTCCTGCACCAGCATCTAGTGCTAAAGCAGCAACTTTTCCTCTAAAAGTATCAATAGAAATATTTATACCTGGGAAAGTATCAACTATTTTTTCTATGTAGGGAATTGTACGTCTAATTTCTTCATCAATTGTTACATTATTTCCGCCTGGTTTTGTGGAATATCCTCCTATATCTATAATGGTTGCACCTTGATTTAAATCTTTCTCTACTTTTTTAAGTGTTTTTTCTATAGAATTGTATTTTCCACCATCAAAAAAAGAATCTGGAGTAGTATTTAAAATACTCATCACCACAGGTCTACTCAAACTTATGAGATTTCCCTTAAAATTTATGGAATAATTATCAAGTAAATATGTATCTTTCAAGCGTAAAAAATATTTTTAAAATTTATGTCTAATACTTCTGAACAGTACGATAACGTTATTGTCAAATGTACTGAGATTTTTAAAAAGAAAACCATTGACTACGGAACTGCTTGGAGAATTCTTCGTTCAAGTTCATTAACCGACCAGATATTTATTAAAGCTAATAGGATTAGAACTATTCAAGAAACCGGAGCTTCTAAAGTTGACGAAGGGATAGAATCTGAGTTTATAGGAATAATAAATTACTGTGTAATGGCTTTAATTCAAATAGACTTAAGTAGCGATAAAAGAATGGAGATTCCTTCCAATGAAGTAGTAAAATTGTACAATCAAAAAATATCAATGTCGAAAAACTTAATGCAACAAAAAAATCATGATTATGGCGAGGCATGGCGCGATATGAGGGTTTCTTCTTTAACTGATTTAATTCTAATGAAAGTTTTAAGAGTGAAGCAAATTGAAGACAATAAGGGCAAAACATTAATATCAGAAGGAATTGATGCAAATTATTACGATATGATAAATTATAGTGTTTTTGCAATGATTCACCTTAACTAGTAGAAAAATGAATAACAAATTAATTGGAATCTGGGTAATAAGAATTATTATTTCTTTATTGTTTTTGGTATCTGCTTATGCAAAAGTGTACCACGAGCCTTCTGCTTACTTTTCAATAACAACTTTTGAAGCAAAACAACTAGTTCCGTTAGGTTTTAGTTCTGAAATATCTTCCTACTTGTCGAGAATTTTAATTGCCTTAGAGTTTGCTATTGGAGTACTAATTTTATTACCATTCTACTTGAAAAGAATTGTTATTCCACTAACTATTTTTGTTCTTGCAGCTTTTTGTGTTCATTTAGCCCTACAAATTTATTTAACTGGTAATAGTGGTAATTGTGGTTGTTTTGGTACTCTGTTACCTATGACACCTCTAGAAGCCATCTTAAAAAATATTTTCGCAATTGGGCTATTGGTTATTCTAAATAGATTAGTTTCTAAGGACAAATCAAAGCAAATTGAAATATTTTATGGGTTTCTAATATATCTATTCTTTGTTGTTGGAATTATGGCATTAGTTCCTATAAAGAGTTCTGATAAGGTTACTATTGATTCAAATTATCAAATTCAAGAAGATTTAGTTCTTGAAGGTCCAAAACAAATGAAATCTGAATTCAGTCAAACCTTACCATTTGCAGATAATGGAAGACTTATTTTATGTTTTTTTGCACCAGGTTGCGACCATTGTAGAGCAGCTGTTAGATCCATTGATTCGTTGTCTAAAATAGTAGAGAATTTTCCGAAAGTTGAAATTGTTTTCATGGATGAAGAAGTAGATAAGATTCCTGAATTTTTTGAATATGCAGGAAGCCAGTACCATTATATTGTATTAGATATTTCAACTTTTTACGATGTTCTAACTTGGGAAAGAGATACTCCAGGTATTTTTTATATGTGGAATGGTAATATTTTAAAAGAATTTAATGGAACTAATGATAGTGCTTTTGACCCTGAATTGCTCCTTCAATCACTTGAGTATAAATAGTATAAATAGCTTTAAAAAATGAGAAAAAAAATTGTTGCTGGTAATTGGAAAATGAATCTTAATAAGTCTGAGGCAGATATTTTATATAACGACTTAGAATCTAAAACCTATCCAGATGATGTAGAGGTTATTATTGCACCTGCTTCTATATACTTAGATAGTTTTAGCAATGCATCAAAAGTAAGTATTTCTTCCCAAGATGTATCTGCTAATAATAACGGCGCTTTTACTGGGGAATTTTCTGCAGAAATGCTTTCCTCAATAAATTTACGTTTTGCAATTGTTGGACACTCAGAGAGAAGAACTTTTCACAAAGAAACAGATTTACTTATTTTTCAAAAAGTCGAAATGCTTTTAAAGCATGGCATCACTCCAATTTTCTGCTGTGGAGAATCTCTTTCAGATAGAGAAAGTAAAAATCACTTTAATGTTGTAAAGTCTCAACTTTCACAAATTCTAAGCAATCTTTCTTCTGAAGAATTTAGTAAGATTGTTATCGCTTATGAACCAGTTTGGGCTATAGGAACTGGACTTACAGCTGATACTCAAGATGCTCAAGACATGCATTCTTTTATTCGTGGTCTTATTTCAGAAGTTTTTGGTAAGGAAATATCTGATCAAACATCTATACTTTATGGGGGAAGCTGTAAACCCTCTAATTCCAAAGAATTATTTTCTATGAAAGATATCGATGGTGGTTTAATTGGTGGAGCTTCTTTAGATTCAGTAAGTTTTGAAGCTATTATAAATTCTTTTTAGTTTGGACTATATAGAAATTCAATTCGTTTTAAAAGAAAGAGTTCCGATAATAGATGTTTTTATACAAGAAATTGCAGATTTAGGTTTTGATGCATTTCAAGAGAACTTAAATATTCTAAGTTCTTATATACCTTCAATTAATTACAATGAGAAAAAGCTTCAAGAGCTACTGGAAAATTACAGTGCTTTTATTATTTCATTTAAAGCAATTAATCATCCCTACAAAAATTGGAACAAAAAATGGGAGAGTAGTTTTGAACCGATTCTAATTAATGAAAATTGTCAGGTAAGAGCTTCATTTCACCAACCCTCTAATAAAAAGTACGATATTATTATTAATCCAGAGATGTCATTCGGAACTGGACACCATGAAACTACCCGTTTAATGGCTAAAGATATATTTAAACACGATTTAAAAAATAAAACCATATTAGATTTTGGTTCTGGTACAGCTATTTTATCAATATTGTCAGAAAAACTTGGGGCTAAGGAAGTTTATGCAATAGAAATTGATAAAAATGCAATTAAAAATGCAATTAAAAATTTAGCAACTAATAATTGTAAAGTAATTAAAATAATTGATGGAGATGGAGACAGCATTCCTAATAAAAAGTACGATTACCTTCTTGTAAATATTAATAGAAATACTCTTACTAAAGAATTTACAAACTTTTTAAAAGTAATGAAGAAAAACTCAATGGTACTTTTTTCAGGATTTTTCGAATCTGATATTGATTACCTTAAAGATTTATCTATTAAAAGTGGATTAAAAATTTTATATTCAGTTTTAGAAAACCAATGGGCATTGTTGGTTATGAAAAAAAAATAATTATGAAATTTAAAGTCTATTTAGCTATTTTAATTTTTGGAAGTTTTTTTTCAAAAGCTTTATCACAGTCTACATTTTCGCCAGAACCTGAAAAATTTCTTAAAGATGTTCAATTATTCATTGGTAATTATAACAAGACAAAAGCAAAAAAATATGTAAATTCATTTGAAACCTTGTGGTTGGGAGATTTCTTTACACCAGATAATAGATCACTTGTTTATGCTACTTTAAATTCGATGCTTGAAAAGAAATTAAGAGTATATCCAGATTTCATATCTTATTTTGATGCCATATACAATTATTCTAATTCAGGGATGAGCTCTGAAAAATTTCAAAAATGGAATAATATTCTAGATAACGTAATTAAAAAGTACAATAATAAAAGAGTTCAGGATTTTCTTAAAGTTTCCAATAATTTGTTTTTAGATGGTACAATTTATGTGACCTCAAGAACACAGAAAGCTGCAACTAGATGGCAAGTTTCAAAAAAAGATAGTTTTGATATTCAATTAGTAAAAAAACTACCAGTGTTTGTATTTCATGGCGTTGATTTAAAATGTTTTTCTAAAAATGACAGTTCTGTAATTTATAATACTTATGGAGAGTTTTCTCCACTCACCTCCTCCTGGAAAGGTGATGGAGGTAAAATTGATTGGCAAAGAGCAAGAAAAGACAAAGATATTTATTATGCAAAAATCAATTCTTACAATATTTCTTTAAAAAGTTCATCTTACTACATAGACTCAGTCTTGTTTTACAGTAGTTATTTTGACTACCCAATAATGGGGGAATTAACAGAAAAAATTATAGCTTTTAGAGGATATACTAAAGTTAACTATCCTGTTTTTGAGTCTTACAGTAAAAGGCTTTATATTAAAAATGTCAACAGCAATACAAATTTAGACTATGAAGGCGGTTTTACAATTCGTGGAAGGAATCTAAATGGCTCAGGAACAATAGATAACCTTGCTAAATTAAAATTTAGTTATAATGATAAAGAATTTTTAGTTGCAGAGTCAATAAATTTTTTAATTAACGATGAAGGAGTTATTTCTAACAAAGCAAAAATAAAATTTTCTCTAGGTACTGATTCTATTTCTCACCCAGCAACAAACTTAGTTTTTTCTGAAAACACTAAAACTCTTACTTTATCAAGAGAGGAAGATGGTGTTTTTGCTGCTCCTTTTTATAATAGTTACCATAAAATAGACATGTATGTAGAAACTCTAAATTGGAAATCAGGAGAGCATACAATTAATTTTTCCGCTCCCAAGGGAACAAAAAGTATTAAAACTGCTCAATTTTCTAGTTTGAATTTTTTCGATGTCAAAAGCTACGATAATTTAAATACTGATAGAGGAAATATTTTAGTCTCTATTAAGAGATACGCTACTATATTTGGCTCCAATACTTTCCCGGTTAATAACTTGGCAAAATATTTGGTAAAAAGTATAAATGATTTACAATTCATGTTATTTAATTTAGCTGAAAAAGGATTTGTAAATTACGACTCTGAAAGAAAAATAATCATATGTAATGAAAAGCTATTCAATTATATAGAAAATAGGTCAGGAGAAAAAGATTATGATATTATGACTATTAATTCTGATGCTGAAACCAATGCAAAACTTAGTCTTTCTTCTTTAGATTTAAATATTTTTGGAGTAGAGAGGGTGGTACTTAGTCTAAAAAATAAAGTTTGGATTAAGCCAGGAGGAAGAAGACTAACTTTAAAAAAGAATAGAGACCTGAATTTTGATGGTTTAATAACCGCTGGAAAAACTCAGTATTATGGTTTTGATTTCTCTTTTATTTACAAAGATTTTAAACTTAACTTACCCAAATGTGATTCCATGTTTATTTGGGCAAATTATAAAGAATCAAAAAGAAAAGGAAAATTAATTAGGCTGCAATCTAAAATTGAGACTCTTGAAGGCTATGTTCAAATTGATGATCCATCTAATAAATCTGGTTTGGATACTTCGCATCACGAATATCCAATACTTAACTCTATTACCAAAACTTATGTTTATTACGATGATCCTTCTATACAAAATGGACTTTATAATAGAGAAAACTTTAAATTCATTGTCAATCCTTTTTTGATAGATAGCTTAGATAATTTTAAGGATAATGGAATTAATTTAAGTGGACTGTTTCTATCTGGAGGTATTTTTCCAGATTTTGAAGAGTCTTTAAATATAATGCCAGATTATTCTTTGGGTTTCATTAGAAACACACCAAATGATGGATTTAAAATTTACGATCAACTAGCAAGCTATGATAACGAAATAAGACTCTCAAACGATGGATTAAAAGGGTCTGGAACTATTGAATTTTATACTTCTACTGCAATTTCAGATAATATAACTTTTTTCCCTGATTCAGTCGCTGCTATTGCACATACCTATGACAATAAAGAGCAAGTCTCAGATCCTCAAATTCCTTTGATTGGTGGTAAAGATTGTAAGGTATCTTACATCCCTAAAGAAAATTTACTTTATGCTTATTCTATAGATTCTAATTTTAACTTTTTTGAAGGTGGCCAGGCAATTCTAAAAGGTAGATTAAAGTTAGGTTATAATGGAATTATCGGAAGTGGGATTATGCGATTTGGCTCAGGAGAAGTTGAATCCTTCAATTACACATATGAAACAGATGCAATTTTAGCTGATACTTGTGAGTTTAGGTTGGTTTCACAAAACAGTAATTTAGACGAATTGTCGTTTAAAACTCAAAACTTAAACGCAAGAGTAGATTTTGAAACTAGAATGGGAGAGTTTAAATCCAATTCTGGAGAAAGTTTCGTTACGTTTCCAGAAAACGAATACATATGCTATATGGACCAGTTTAACTGGTATATGGATAGCGATGACTTAGAAATGGAAAATAGTAAACAAGCTCAGTCAGATATTAATATTGATACTGATTTAGATCTTCAAACTTCCAATTTTTTCTCAATAAATAAAGAGCAAGATTCTTTGAATTTCGGTTCTGCAAAGGCAAGATTTGATATTAAGAAAAAAAGAATTATTTGCAACGAAATTAAATTTATAAAAGTTGCCGATTCCAGAATTGCACCTGATAGTGGCAAAATTATTATTAGAAGAAAAGCTAAAATTGATCCTTTAGAAAATGCATTTATTTTGACCAATGATATAACTAAGTACTATGAAATTTACGATGCTGATGTTGAAATTAATTCTAAACACGACTATATCGCCTCAGGAATTTACGATTTTATAGATATTAACGGAACAAAACAAAATATTTTCTTTTCCGAAATGAGACCTGATACCACTGATCAAACCCATGGAACAGGATTTATTAAGAAAAACAAAGATTTTAAATTAAGCCCTAATTTTAATTTCTACGGAGACGTTAATCTAGTCTCTACCAATCCTAGTTTAGAATTTTCTGGATTTACTCAAATTGTCCATTCTTGTAAAAATATTCCACAACAATGGATTGGTTTCTCTTCTAATATTGATCCATTGGATATTCTAATTCCAATAGAGCTTGATTCAAGTAACAAAAATTCCAACTTAAACAATATTTTTTCTGGAATTATATTTAATAATACAGATTCATTATCTCTTTATTCTTCGTTTTTATCTTCTAAAACAAATGACAATCATGTAGGAATGATTAATGCGGATGGGTTTTTAAAGTATAATTCTAAAAGAAAGGAATACCAATTATCCAATTCAGAAAAATTAATTGAGTATACTCTGCCTGGTAATTACACGGCTTTAAATATAGAAAATTGCAGATTGAAATCTGATGGCATTTTTGATTTTGCTGTAGATTTAGATCAGATTTCTTTAAAACCAGCAGGAGAAATAAAATTCAATCCTAAAAAATGGGAAACAGATTTTAAGACCTCTACGATTTTAGATTTTCATTTTAGTGCAGATGCTTTAGATAAACTAGCAAGGGATATAATAGAATTTCCAGAGTTAAGATCTTTAGATTATCAGAACTCTTATTACGAAAAAGCATTAAGTGAATTTACTTCAAAAGATGAGTCTAATGAAATGATTTCTTCGTTAAACATAAATGGTAAAATAAAGAAATTTCCCGAAAAACTAGAAGTTCCTTTGTTTTTAGGAGACATAAGGTATAGATGGAATTCTAATAGAAAAGCTTATGTTTCTTATGGAGATATTGGAATTGCAAATATTTATAAAAGACAAATAATGAAGTATGTTAAAGGGAAAATAGTCATTTCCAGGAAGCTAACAGGAAATGAAATTACAGTTTATTTACAATTAGGTAAAGACAATTTCTATTACTTTAATTACAAAAAGGGATTGATGACAACATTCAGTTCAAATGAAGATTTTAATAAAACTATATCTGAGAGTAAAAAAGATGAGACCAAAAGCAAGAAAAAAGGGAAACAAGACTATCAATACGTTTTAGGTGCATCAAAGTATGTAGCACCTTTTGTTGCTACTTATATGAAATAGAATGCAGAATATATTTGAGCTAAATAATTTGTTTGCTGTCTTATTATCCTACTTTATTGGTTCTATTCCATCTGCAATATGGACAGGTAAATGGTTTTTTGGAATAGATGTTAGAGATTACGGAAGTAATAATGCAGGTGCAACTAATACTTTTAGAGTAATAGGAAAGACAGCTGGATTTGCTGTTTTATTTATTGATATTTTAAAGGGTTGGGTTTCGGTTAAAATTCTTACTTCATTTTTACTTTGTTCGCCTGATAGTATAGAATTTATCAATATGCAGATTGTTGTTGGTATAACTGCAGTTTTGGGCCATGTTTTCCCAATTTATGAAAGGTTTCAAGGAGGTAAAGGAGTAGCTACATTAATGGGGATTATTTTAGCTATAAACTTCTCAGCTGCAATTGGCTGTGTAATTATTTTTTTATTGATATTTATTTTTACCAATTACGTTTCTTTAGGGGCTATTATAGCTGCTATTTTTTTTCCCGTCATTACAATTTTTGTTCTCAGAATAGAATCCATTTCCCTCATATATTTTTCAATTTTCATATCAATATTAGTACTTTTTACTCACAAACCTAATATTTACAGGCTCTTGAGCAAAAATGAAAATAAAATGAATATTAAGATTAAAAAAAATCCTACCAATTGAATTTGTTTAAAACATATTGGTTTTTATTTTTCATTATTTTCAGTTTTAATCTAAATGGACAAGAAAATTTTAAAAATGAAGGGGAGAGAATCAAGTATGCCAATAATTTATTTGAAGAACAGAAATTTATTGAGGCTGAACCTCATATGTCTAATTTTTTAAGTAATAAAAATAACTCAGAATATAATTTCAAATATGGAGTATGTGTTTTATTTAAATATGCAGATAAGTCAAAATCTATTCCTTATTTAAAAAAGGCCATAAAAGATCCAAAAGTTGATCCAAGAGCTTATTTTTATTTGGGAAGGGTATACCACTATAATTATCTATTTCAAGATGCTTTAAACCAATACAAAAAATACAAATCTCTAGCCAATTCTAAACAAGCCAAATCTCTAAACTTAGAGATGTATATAAACATGTCTGAAAATGGTCAATCGTTAATGAAAAACCTTTCTGATATTGTAGTAATTGATAAAAAAACTACTTCTGTTGATAAGTTCAACTACAGTTACGACCTGAAGGATATTGGCGGGAGAATCTTAGTAACAGAGGAGTTTCAAACTAAAATAGACAAAAAAAAGAACCATAAATCAATTATATATTTTCCACCTCTAAACCAAGATATTTTATTCTATTCAAGTTATGGAGAAGTTGGCAATAATGGTTTAGATATTTATTTCAAAAAACGTTTATCTGAAGGAGGATGGTCTTCTCCCAAAATTCTTCCAGAAAATATAAACTCACCTTACGATGAGGATTTTCCTTTTTTGAATTCTAATGGAACCACTTTTTACTTTTCATCTATGGGACATAATTCTATGGGAGGCTATGACATATTTAGATGTAATTACGATGCAACTACTAATGATTTTGGTCCAATTTCTAACCTTGATTATAAGATAAACAGTACGGATGATGACATTCTTTATTTAGTAGATAAAAATAATAAAAATGCTATTTTTTCTTCTAAAAGATCTTCGGAAGGAGGAATGATTGATGTATATAATGTAAAGGTGCAGCTTTTACCTATGCAAAACATTATAATTTCAGGAAGCTTTAAAAATTCTATTCTTTCAGAAGATTTCCAAGCCAATATCAAAGTACAAGACGTAAGAACTAATAAATTAATAGGATCTTACAATATAGATAAAGAGTCAAATTATAATATTCTATTGCCCAACTCAGGGAAATATAAGTTCATTGTTGAAACTCCTAAAAGCGAGAAAATTCATGCAGGTTTAGTTGAAGCTCCACCGCAAACAGAGCTAAAAGCATTAAAACAGGAAATTGAGTTGGTTAAAATTAATGGTGAAGAGAAATTGATTATCAAAGATTATTTCGATCAATCTCCAGAAAACGAGGAAGTTATTATTGCAAATCTTCTAAAAGAAATGTCCAATCCTAAAATAAATATTGATCAATATCCTGATAGTATTTTAGATAAAATGGTTGAAAGTCAAAGTGAGGAATTAGTTATAGATATTGACCCGAGTCAAGAAAGTAATCTCGAAAATGATACTAGTGAAAATGAGATTAGTAATTTCAGCGAACAAAAAGACCAACTTTTAAATGTGAAAAATGAAAGATTAAATGATTTAAAACAACAAAGTATACTGGTTTCTAACATTGCCAAACTCAAGTCAGAAGAATCGAGAATAAATGCTCAGAAAGCAGACGATATTTTATTAGAATTGGAATCTGAAGAGAACGACTCCATTAAAAATATTCAATTGAAGTTAGCAGCAAAATTTAATGCTACCAGTAAACGCTTAAGCCAGGAAGTATCCAATGCAGTTGCAATTTCAAAAAGAATGAATGAAGAAGTAATTTTAAAAGAAAAAGAAATTTTGATTATTCAAGAATTAGAAGTTCAAGAGGATTTGGTTGCGGATAATAACCAGGAGGTAGAAATAATTGAAAGTATCAAAGTGCAATTATCTGATCCTTCAAAAGAAAAATCAACTGTTGAAATAATTCAACAACAGTCTAGAGAAAAAGACGAAAAAGCCAAAGATTTACTAGAAAATGCAGAAGAAATTAAATCGGAAGAACAAGCCTTGCAATCTCAATTAAAGGAAGAGAAGTTAATTTTGAGTTCTACCAAAAAGAGAAAAAAAATTGATGAACAAAATTCAAAAATAAATGAATTGGAATCTAAAATTTCAAATTTAGAATCAGATGTTGAAGATAAAATTTCTCAGTATGATGAATTGGTTTTAGAAAAGAAACATCTTGAAGACCAAGCTAAGGATTTACAGGAAATTAAAGTTTCACAAAAATACAAGGATATACCGTTAGAATCAGATTTGGATCTTGAAGATATTGAAATTGAGAACGAAAGTACAATATCAAATTATATAGAAAAAAACGATCCTCAGTTGGAATCTGTAGTATTAGCTATAGTTGACAACGGAATAGATTTATCATATTCTACTGAAGAAAATACAAATGTTAGTCAGGATTCATCAAATTCAGAAGATAGCACTTTAGAAAACAATAAAGAGGAAGAATTAAAAGAGGACTTAACTTTAGCATCTAGCGAGAATACAAGTGGTAATATAAGTGATAGTTCTGTAAATATTTCTAAAAAAGAAGATAATTCTTTTAAGAAAGAGTCTGTAATTAAAGAAAAAAAGAATATTGAATTTGTTGAGAATTTACAATTGGATATACCAATTGCCAAGGAATTTGTAGAGATACCAGCTCAAACTGTGAATGGAGTTACTTTTAATTCAGAGTCAGAACCAGAAACTTATCAAGTAGTAGCAGAAGTTGATAAGGAAGTAGTTTTTGTTCAAAACAAATATGAAAATCAAACCAACAATAAAATAATAGAAATCAATAAAAAGAGTATTGACAAAATCAATGTGCTTTCCAATGAAACTGAGGAACTTGAGCTTCAGAAATTAGATATGGATACGGATAAGAAGAAGGCTAAAGTAGATAAAAAAATAAGTAAAATAAATAAGAAGAAAGCCAAAGCCCAGCTTAAAATTGCCGATGATATAGCATTTGTTAATGACAATGAAATCAAACATTTAAATAGAGAGATTTCCTCCAATAAAAAGGAGTTTGAAACAGATGTTAAAGAAAGTTTTAAATTTAAACAAGCTGAAAAATACGAAATTGCTGCCAATGAGCTTAATGCAAAGTCTGTTGTATTAAGAGACCAAGCTAATTTGGAAAAAGACAAAGTTAAGAAGGGTAAATTAATAGAAGAAGCTATTGAGTTTGAAAACACAGCAATTAATTATCTAGTAAAATCCAAGAAGTTGTATTCAGATGCTATAGTAGAAGACTTTTCAGACGATAAATTGTCTGTTGCAAAAACACTAAATCCTAACCAATTAAAACAATCTGTAAGATTGGAAAAACTTTCTGATGTTGCACTGCAAGAATCTAAGATTTATTCTGAAAAAGCAGTTGAATTAACAGCTCAGGGTGATGTGTTAGGTGCCAAAGAATATGAAAATTTAGCTGCCATCCAAAAGAAAAAATCCTCTAATTATTTAGAAAAATCTTTAGACTTTAAAAAAATTGAAATGGCCATAGTGGAGGATATTGAAATTTCTAAATCTTTAGTAGATGCAGAAGTTATAACTATAGCATCAAGTAATGAATTCAAATCTTTCTATGAATCCGAAATAGATGTTAGAGAGTTAGAAATAGAGAATCAGAAATTAAAAGCAAAAAAAGAAGGTTATTTAAAAATATACGACCAAATGGTTGCTAAAGCAGATGCTTTGGAGCAACAGTCTAAAACAGAAACAGATATTTCAGCAAAGAAAGAGTTGATCAATGCTTCTAAAAATTTAAAAATTGAAGCTAAAAAGAACAAAGAATTTTCAGAGGCAATAATTTATAGTATGGATTCTGTAAAAAGAGAAATAAAGAACAAGCAAATGAGTCAAGCTCTTGTTTTAGAAATTTTGGATTCTACTCAAAAAACACAAATTAAAGCATTGGCAATTTCTGGGAAAGCAGATAGTGTTCTTGCTTTATTATCAGAGGAATTTGTAGATACTAATGATTTATTAGAATTAGATTCGTTAGATATAATTGAGCAAGAAGTTGTGGAGGATGTGAAATTACCAGAAGTTAAACCAGAAATAGTTCCTGTTAATCCAGAAGATATATTGTCCAAATATTTTGTGCCACCAACTGTAATTACTCAAGAAATATTTCTTTTAACAGACAAAAAAGTTTATTCACAAGAAAATCCTATTCCATTAAATCCTAAGATTCCAAAAGGTTTAATATTTAAAGTTCAGGTAGGTGCTTTTAGAAATCCAATCCCACAAGATTTATTTCAAGGATTTGCTCCCATAAGTGCGGAAAAAGTAAAAGACGATATTACAAGGTATAGAGTAGGTTATTTCAAGACTTATCAAGATGCAAATCAAGCTAAAAATCAAATTAGAGGTCTAAGCTCTAGTTATAGAGATGCATTTGTAGTAGCTATCAACAATGGCGAAAGAATTAAATTAAGTGAAGCTAGAGCTATTTTGTCTAATCAGACAGTTGCCATTTTGCCACCTACATCGCCATCTTCTACAAACAGTTTGTCTAATTTAAGAACCGAAATTGCACAAGACCTAACCCTAGCATCGGTAAAAACTATAGACCAAACAACAGGCATCTTTTACTCTGTTCAAATTGGTGCTTTCTCTAAACCATTATTAAAAGAAAATGCACTCAATATTTCTCCATTAGTAGTAAGTAGAGTTAATAATTTATATAAATATTCAACTGGAGAATTTAATACTTTAGAATTGGCCTATATAAGAAAAGCAGAATTGATAGACGATGGTATTTTAACAGATGCTTTTATTATTGCTTACAATAACGGAAGGAGTATTAGTCTTCAACAAGCAAATTCTGCAAATCCAGATAGGGTAGTAGAGTACGAAAATCCAACAATTTACTATATAGATTTTGGCACTTATGGTAGCGATATCCCTGTTGATTTGAATGGAACAAATTTAAAATTGAGAGATTTTAATGTTAAATCTAGGTCTAGATTTGGGGGGAGTCAATTTTTTAGTAAAAAATACAATTCATTGACTGATGCACAAATTGCTCTTAATTCAATTAACTCTGACGTAGTTTCAAATTCTAAAATAATTAAGACTACGCGTAACTATTTTAGCTTTAATTATGAATATAAGATTGAAATAGGAGTATTTAATGACCTAACAGACGAGCTACAGTCTAAGTTTGATAAATTAAAAACTTTAGACATAAAAGGAATTGAAATTAATGGAGTAACAACTTATTATTCTAAAAGTAGAGATGATTATGATTCTGCAATAACTGATTTAAATGCATGTAAGTCTCAAAATCTTGAAAACTCTAAAATTGTAGTATTTAAAGATGGTATTTTAACCAAAATTGAAGAAACTTTAAACAGTTTCAAATGATTTATATAATTCACTAATTTAGAGTTATGAGTGGTGGTAATCAGTATCAAGAAAATTTAGAAACCTTAGAGTTATTAAACTCTCAAAAATCTATTTTGCTTTATAATGATGAGGTTAATACTTTCGATCATGTCATTGATTCCTTATGCAAATACTGCGACCATGACACAGTACAAGCAGAACAATGCGCTTGGATTGTACATAACAATGGAAAGTGTTTGGTTAAAAGAGGTTCTTACGAGGAACTTAAGCCAATTTGCAATGCTTTAAATGAGAATGGATTAAGTGCCCAAATTCTCTAATAAATTCATACTTCCCTATCCATCAAATCTGTTACCACATGGTAGCGAGGATCGTCTATTGATGTCTTTATTATCTTATTTAACTTAGGATCTGCTTTTATAAGTAGAGTAATACACTCTGGACTGAGATGGGTTAGTTTTAGGGTTTTCTTTGCTTTTAAGTATTTTTTAGCTAGGTTAATTATAGCTTCTATTCCAGAATGGTCACTCACTTTAGATTCTATAAAATCAATCTCTACATTTTCTGGATCTGTTTTTAAATTAAATTTTGAGTTAAAATTTTGTACAGATCCAAAGAATAATGGTCCCCAAATTTCATAAACTTTTGTTCCGTTAGATTTAATTCTTTTTCTAGCACGAATCATTATGGCATTTTTCCATGCAAATACTAATGCAGATATTATAACTCCCACGATAACCGCAATAGCAAGATCTTGCCAAACTGTAATGGCTGAAACAGTAATTAGAACTATGGCATCAGAAATAGGTATTTTTCTAATAATTCTAAAACTACTCCATGCAAATGTTCCTATTACTACCATGAACATAACTCCCACAAGTGCTGCTATTGGAATCTTCTCAATTAGTGGAGCACCAAAAAGTACAAAGCATAGTAAAGCTATTGCTGCTACTAGTCCAGACAACCTTCCTCTTCCTCCAGAATTGACATTGATAATAGATTGACCAATCATAGCACATCCGCCCATTCCTCCGAATAAACCGTTTAGGATATTTGCGCTTCCTTGAGCTAGGCATTCTCTATTCCCACTTCCTCTAGACTCTGTTAACTCGTCAATTAAATTTAGAGTCATTAAAGATTCTATAAGCCCAACTGCAGCCAATAGAAATGCAGTAGAGAGTATCAAGCTCCAATGGTTTGACATAGTTTGAAACAAATCAAATATTTGAAATTGAAAGCTGGGTAAGGAACCTTCTAGCCCTTTTCCTCCACCATCAACAATAAAACTCCCTACGGTACTTACTTTGAGCTCTGCTAGTATTGTTATACTAGCTACCATTATAATAGCAACAAGAGCAGCTGGAATCTTTTTGGTGAGTTTTGGTAGTAGATACATAATGAGCATGGTTAGTCCTACTAGACTTGTCATAATTAAAAGATCTGAACCATTCATCCAGTTAGAAATTCCGTCATTGGTTTGTTTAAATAGATTTAACTGAGACAAGAATATAACTATAGCTAGTCCGTTTACAAAGCCCATCATAACAGAGTGGGGAATAAGTCTTACAAATTTCCCAAGTTTAAATATTCCGGCGGCTATTTGAATAGCTCCTACCAATAAAAGTGTTATAAACAACCATTGTAGACCTAGATTATCTATTGAATTTTCTAGTGTTAAACCAACTTGATTTCCTTTTTGAATCATATGAACCATTACCACCGCCATTGCACCAGTAGCACCAGAAATCATTCCTGGTCTTCCGCCAAATAAAGCTGTAATTAGTCCCATTATAAAAGCTCCATAAAGCCCAACAAGAGGATCTATTCCAGCTACAAATGCAAAGGCAACTGCTTCGGGAACCAATGCCAGTGCTACAGTTAATCCAGAGAGAATATCTTTTTTTGGATCTAGGGAAAAGTTGATAAAAAGTTTTTTCATTGTAGCTACTTAAAATTTTTCAAGCGGCAAATATATAATTTTAGATATCCCTTCAAATGAAATATGGATATTAAATAATATATAATGTTGTCGTATTTTAAATACGCATGTATTTTCAGTTATATTTTATCTAAAAAGGAGGTTTATTGTATTGAAAAATTTGAACTTAATACTATTAAAAAATAGTATATTTACTGTAGATGAAGAAAGATTTCATATTGTATAAAGAGAATAGCAATAAGCCTATTATAGTAAATAAAAAAATCAAATACTGAATTACTTCAAAGGTGTCAAGACAACTGGTATCACAAACTAGATATTAAATATTTAGATAGTAAGAAATGGTATGAAAAACTGAGTTTAAAATCTTTACTTAAAAGAAAAGATGAGTTAGATTATCTGTTTATTCATATTCCAAAAACAGGTGGAATAAGTTTTAAGTTCAATGTGATTTACAACCAACACATGAACAAGAAAATTGCTATATATCATAAGTTAAAATTCCCTCCAAATAATGTTTCTGAGCTTGATATTTTTAAAGAAGACAAAAAAATGTTTACTCTTTTAAGAAATCCAACAAATACTACAATTTCTGCATATTATCATTTTAATCATTTTTTAAAAATGAGTTTTGTAGATTTTTGTAATAAGTATACCAATATGCAAACCAAATTTCTTCTTGGTTACGATATTTGTTCTTCCTATGAAGTAAATAATGTGGATTTGAATAGAAATAGGAAATTGATAGACGAAAAAAACTTGTTGTAGGCATTCACAAAACCAAAAAAATGAATGACATCTATAATTTACTAGAATTAGATTTGGATAAGGTAGATAAGTATGTTTTGAATAAAAAAATAGAGGTTAAGTACAAGTACAGGGATTTTCCAATGGCATTAAAAAAGCATATTAAAAAAATAAATATTTACGACAATATGTTGTATGATTATGTTTTGAACTCTTGATTAAATAACTCTACATTTGTAAAAGATTGGCCTCGTAGTTCAACTGAATAGAATACCTGATTACGGCTCAGGCGGTTACAGGTTTGAATCCTGTCGAGGTCACAAGTGCTCAATATAAATATTGAGCATTTTTTTTGTTTCAAACCTCCAACAACTTACCAGTGTCAACCCCTG
>Ga0206677_10001584_pt1 | contig 20848 bp, 14 predicted proteins | sample M130m12015metaG_FD_155475 | JGI IMG/M metagenome (GOLD analysis project Ga0206677, IMG submission 155475) | Ammonia-oxidizing marine archaeal communities from Monterey Bay, California, United States - M1 30m 12015 | ecosystem: Environmental > Aquatic > Marine > Intertidal zone | place: USA...
TTGTCTTTCAGATGAGTTCATACACACACACAACACACACGAGGTATATCATGGCAGATAATAAAGCCTATGAAATCCGACAATCTCTCCTCCACTTGGCTGAGGAGATTCTTAAAACCAACGCTCACATGGAGTTTGCCGCTTCTGGTGATAAAGTCTGGAAAGGTTATACAACCGAAGACATTATCCGTGAAGCCAAGAAACTCAACGCTTTCGTATCCAATAAAGGATAACAAAGGAGTCTTTGAGGTAGGGAAAGTTCTGAACCTTTGACGACTCCCCGTTTGCGAGATCGTACCCCACCCAAAAGAAAATGCCCCTAGTCCTCTCCGTACCTTGCAAATCAGTCAAGGTTCAGAACTTTGGAGGACTTGGGGTTTCTTTTTGTTTAGAGATTATACTTTCTCAGACACACTCTTGAACTTTCTCATCACCTTTGAAATGGCAGAGGGATCGCCCATAATTTCAATGTGAGGGATGTATGAACCAAACATTTTCTTGTCGTATGCTTTACACTTCAAGTTCGCTCTGTAACAAGCAGATTGGATATCGCTTATCACATCAACAGTATCACCTCTGTAATGCTCAGAATAGTTGGTCAAACCATGCTTCTTATCTATCTCTGGGATACCAGTAGGCTCACCGTAGGCTATGGGCTGACCTATGAGCATATCCCACTCTTGCTTTGGGTTGAATGGGGCTGAGTAGGTTATATCTCGCACCAAACCCAATGAGGGGGCTACCACCTCATAAGAAGGGTCACCAAGCACAGAGGCTATCTCAGACACGATATTGCCGTCAATAATGATACCCATGTGTGTCTTTCCTATAGGCAAAGAATCCATTTCAGACAAAGGTGGCATCTTGGCACTCTCAATGGGTACGAACTTGCCTTTGTATCTCCCACCAGTTTCCAAATAGATGACATTACGTCCGTCTGATATGTAGATAATCGAGGGTTGTTTTCTTGGATTCGGTGATCGATGGATAAAGTAGCCTTTCGTGGCTGCCATCATATATCGGTCGGCAATATTTCGTATAGATTTAGACATTATTCTTCTCCAAGTTTTCTTTCAAAGTGTCAAGATAGGGGGGTGTTTTCACTTTGTAGTTCTTTATCCAAGACCATCTCTTCCGTTCTTGGAGATAGTTCATGTTCGTGTCATTGACATAGGCTTCTTGCTCTGCTCGTATTGAGTAGTAAGCAATGTTGCCCTTTCGGTGATGCCAAAGACCCAAAGCCCAATCCCACAGATAGAGAGGAATGAAACCAATGAAGAACAAGTCGAGATACTGTTGGTAGTGTATCGTTTCGTGGTTCTTCGTCTGCTCACTCATCTCATCACGGGATATCACGAGGATACCTAGAGTGATTGCCCCTATATTGATAGGGGACAATTTACTCAACCAAACGGGTATCCGTGAGTTCTCAATGAATATGGGCTTCCAGTTCTTCATTTCAGTCTTCTTTCAACAAAGGAAGAATCTTGGAACGGAGTTCTGGTTTCTCGTATGCCAATCGAATCAACTTCGCACGAGTTTCGTCATTGGCTTGTCTGCTTTGTCGCATATTAGAATGAGCGTATGCTTCTGTGGAGTTCTGACCTTGATACCCATCAGCGAAACCAAAGTTCTTTATGAACCAAGTCTTGCTTGGGATAGAACGAGAGTCAACATCTGAGTATTCACGGACAGCCTCATAAACACCCTTGAGGATATGAGGAGAAGCAATACCACTACGCTGAGACTTAGGTTTTTTATAACCCAGTGTCGAGTTCATTGTGCTGGCTTGTGCTTTTGAGAGTTCTAGTTCGGGTTCTCGTGCCAATCGTCTTAACCAACCACTAGCAGTGTCATGATTCCACTTATATATTTGATTTGCTGGGATGGGGTTGCCATTACGATCAAAACCGTATCTTTCTTGAACTGCCCGATTTCGTCTTGCATACTCAATACCTTTCAGATAACCAGCCACGAAAACAGAGTTCGGAATGGCTGACCCGTCTTTCATCACATAATCACCCTTCGCTGGTGCTGGAGATTGTGCTTGCTGGGCTTCTTGGCGTTCTGCCATCATTTGAGCGACTTCAACTGCTCGTTGGTCTCTCTCTGCTCGTTCTCTCGCCATTTCACGTTGTCGCTCTTGGCGTTCTCTGTCAAGCCGTTCGTTTCGCTCGTTTTCTAGGCGTATCTCTTCTTCTCGAATGCTCTCTCGTTCACGTTGCCCACTGACTTCATCTTCTTCGGAGTATTCTTCCTCAGAGTATTCTTCTTCATAGGAAGAACTGCCACCACTCATGTTTTGGAAGGCATTGAAAGAACTACGGGCTTCAGCGATAGCAGAGGTGTCCTCTGGAACTTGTGCATCTGCAATAATGATGAACAAGGTATCCCCTTGAATGTAGAAGTCTGTTACCAACGAAGCGTTAGGGAAGTTTCCTTTCAGTTCAAGGAACTTCTTGTAAGCATCTGCGGCTCTTTCTTCGGGGGTATTCCCTACGACTGTAATGGAAATCTTAACACCATCAATCATACCACTGTGAGTTGGTGACGGATGACTTGTGCCACGATGCACAGAATCTACGATGTTCCCTAAACTCCTCGCTTTATTTCGGAACTGGGTACGGGTTCTCGGAGAAATGCTGATATTGGCACGAGAAACTTGACCTCTGGCTCTTGAAACTTCGTCTTCTCGGCTGGAAGCACTGTCGTTTGAACTATTCGGAGAAACCACAACGACATTACGGACTGTTTCACGAGTTGGGAACGGGGTGTCACGGACGGTTTCCATGTCGACAGACTGTTCTGTCGGTTGGATCTCTGGAGTAGCACCCGTTGGAGCAAGTATCCCTATCCCGTATTCACGAGCGATTTCTGCTACTTCATTTGAACCAGCACCGATATCAACTTGAACGGAAGCCGTTATACGAACTTTCCCATTCACTTTCCGAATACTAGCAACATCAACTTTGTCGAAGGCTTTCCCGAACTTCGCTTCTGCCATTTCAACGATGTCTGCGTTAGACAAACCGTCTAGTTCGCCATCTTGAATGAAGCGAAACTGAGCCATCTTCTTGATGAGAGGCAAGATTTTTGAACGCATTTCGGGTTTTTCATACGCCATACGAATCAATGTTTTTTTATCAAGATTTTTCATAGGATTCTACCTTTTAGTCGTCAAAGTGCAACCAAGACTCAGAAGTTAAAATATCGAAGGCTTTGTCGTTTAGTTTCCAAAGATTCTTGGCTTCCAATTGATCATTGAAATCGTCTGGATAAAAAATGACTCCCTTGTCATACTTAAAGTTACCCTTAATCTGACCTCTGTAAGTATTGATGTACCACCAAGCCGTGTTCTCTATTTCTTTCATCAAAGGTGCTTTCAAAAAATCGGGCAAAGACTTCCCTAGTTGTGTTAGTTCAAAAACTCTATTATTGTATCTTTGGTTGGTAATAACCAAAGCGTTTTTTGAAGCGACACGGGGTTTTTTTACAGTCACTGTATTTGTGTGTCTATCGGCTATCGAACTAACAGAAGAAGCATAACGACCATCTTCTCGGTAGCGTGGGTCACCCAAAGGGAAACCATCGTGAGGCATGTAGTCACGGACACTTCGCTCTGGGACTGGTGCTCTACGCTTATTGATTTCAGCCACAATGTATTTTTCAAAGGCTTTGAAATCATTTTTCGCTTCACTGATAAGTTCTTTCATATACTCTTGATAGGCATTGTTGACAGCCCGCCCTACATCTTTCAAAACGGCTCGGTCATTCATTGCATAAAGAATGATACGCTCTACCATATCTCGTTCTTCTTGTGATCTTGGGGAAGACATTATTCTCTCTCCTTAAAAATAGTCATACATATTGCATACTTTGAGTTCTTATTGAAACCACCATCATCGAGGATGGTGTCTTCGCCCCAGTAGGGCATACAAGTCTCTAGGCGTGCTTTCGAGTTTGTGATGTGGGAAATATTCTCACATTCGGTTGTGGTTGCACCTTTATCAAGACCTCTGCTCTGCATACGGCAGAACATTTCTCTACAAAGAGAGTCTCCTTGTTCTTTCAGATAAGCCACGGAACAAGCCTCTTTGAGAAGGTCTTGGTCAGTCAAGTTAATCATCACTTGCTTCTGACCTTCTCCTAGTTGGTCTTTCAAAGAACCAATGGCAGCCACCAGTTCTGTGGTTTCTTGGATTTTATTCTCATTGGCTTTCTGAACACCAAAAATAGTGCCACCAGTGATCAAACCACCACCTAGAAAGCAAATTATTCCGATTGTTAGGGGCTCCATTATCTTCTCCTTAATTATTTCGGTTACCACTATTCTTCGCCTTCTAGCGTGTGTGCTTTACTTTGAGGTCTTTGGATATAATCCAAAGCAATGCCAAAGAGTTTGTTCTTAGCGGGAGTATCCACACTAGACAAATGTAAGTCCTCAAGGTCGATATCCGACACATGGGAATAGTTCCAACCAATGTGAGCAAACCATCTATCCAAATCTAATTTGTCTGCTCTCGTGATGAAAGGGGCGTTCTCAGTGGTTTTGTAATTGTAATCATCAGCCCATACAGTTTGTTCGTAACCGTTGGCAGCATAAGCATTTGCGAGAAGATGTAATCCAGAGTCCTTGAAATGAAGACCAGCCCACACAAAGAACTCTCGGTGTGTTAAATCCCTAGTTCCTTGACGGCTATTCGATAAAAGGTGTCCTCGAATAGCACCCTTACTTTTCACAAGGAATCCCACAGCCCCATTGATTTTTTGAAGCAATGTCTGACACTTATTTCTAAGAACTCTGAGGGTTCTTATCCAACCAGACACCAATCGTCTTGCTTCTTTCTGAGAAAGACCATTGCCCGACACGAGAGTGCTTAAAACATCAGCCCAGCCCGAATCACACACCGTGATGGCTGCTTTGATTGTGTCAATGAGGGCTAAAGTATCCGAACCCAATAAGCCAGCAAACAGAAAATCGAAGTTCGCTTGTGGATCGAATGAACCCTTCAAAGAGATAATTCCAGAATGTAAATCGTCAAGAGATGTTCCTAGATTGGTCAAGTCTTGAGCGGCTTGTGTTTCACTCAATCGAATACTTTGACCTTCCATATAACGAGAATAGTTCGCTGGGATTTCTCTTTCTTCGATGGGGTTGGAAACCCAGTTTCGGAGTTTCTTGTTCTTATTGATCTCTTGTTGTATCTTCTGTCGAAGAGCGAGAGGCGATAAAGGGGCTTTGACACCACGCTTGGGCTTAGATGCCGCTTGGTTCTTCTCGTAGGCTTCTTTCAGTTTTGCGTTCTCATCTTTGAGACCACCGACAAGACTCTCGTATTCGGCTTTAATCCTTGCTTGGTCTTTCGCATATGCCTTCATCCATTTCGATGCTTGGGGATTCTCAATGAGGTAAGTCTTTTCTATCTCAGTAGGTGGCTTCATCAAACCCATCCAAGTGCTTGAAGAACTCTCGTCAAACCCTTCAATAAAAGCATCGCAGTACCCATTGAGTGCCGTGATTTTAGAGAAGACACTGTCTTTCAGAGTGGTCTTGTCAAACATCTCTTTTGTCTTGTCTGAGTACAAGTTATAAATCATTTCAGCCATAGAATCACCTCACATTCATTTTCAATAGAAATATAGTCTAGTTATTGGTTCAAAGGGGGAGGGCAATATCAGTGATGATATCAATCCCAAAGGTCTTCACTTTATCTGTGAAGTACAACACACCCCTTTTGATGTAAGCATACCCTTTCGACACGAGAAACCATATCTGAAAGGCAAGTGCCATAGGCAATAAAGCATTTAGTCCGATTTTAGAGGCAAATGCTCCTCCGAAAGGGAATGGTATGAAAGCACCGAACAACAAAGAAACCACCAATCCCAAACCACTCTCTGGGAGAGAAGATAAAATCTCAGCCCAAGACATACCTCCGAGCATCCCTCTCATTATTTCGGGAACATTCCACGATATTTCAGCGACATTCATCCAAATATAAGTGAAGAACGCACCACGAGCGAACCAATTCGCGGGCTTCAACAAAGAGTTCTTTTGAAAAAAGCCATCGACAGTATTGGCGAGCGTTGATGCTTTACTTGCCACAGCATCGAGCATCCGTTTCAGTTTGGGGAACTTATTTAGAAGATTCTTGAAAAACGATGTCACAGAAGGGAGTTTCTGAGTGACCTTAAAGTAGATTTCCAACTGGGGGAACTTCTTGATAAGAGCAGCACCAGCCTTTGCGAAGGTTTTTTTGATTAGTTCGTTGGCTTTGCCCCAGAACTCTTTCATCTTTTTAGGGAACTCTTTCATGAGAGCGAGAGTACTCACGCCAGCCAATCCGAGTTTCTCTTTGAACTCCTCCCATTTATCGGGGGCTGTTTTGAAAGCCTTCCACAACTCTTTCGCTTTCGTTAGGATGCCTCTCGAAGACACCCGAACATTGGGGTCAAAAAACGAGGCTAGGATCACTGGATTCCCCAGTTCATCTCGAACAGTTCTTTGCGAACTAGCCACTCGGCTTTTAGATATCCCCCTAGCCACTTCTTCACATGATGTTTTTATCAAGTGTCTTTGGGCTACACGTTCTTCCAGTTTCATTGTCTTCTCCAGTTTCTACAAAACACTTTATAAATAAATTATCAAAGGACACATTGGAGTGTGAGATTTTCTTGTGTGCGGGTTCTTTCTATTTGAACACCTAGTCTATCAACAGACAGTTCGTAGGGGAAAGATACCCCAACGGGTAAACGAGTGGTTGTCCGAACGATAGATTTCCCCACCCGAACTTGAGTGCTTGATCCCGTGACGAAACCAACACTCCCACCATCCGAGCCTAGAACATCTTTCAGACGATAGACTCCCGTGTTCGCCCCTTCGTGGAAAGTGATTTTCTCACCTTCCTTTGCCAATACCCAGTTTTGACATTTGTCGGTGAGGGTATCCCCCTCGATGGTTGCATATCCCTCCAACCCCGAACTGGTTGTGTAATGACGGGGAGTAGGGTCATCACCCATAGGAAAAGAAAGTATTTCTGAAACTTCATAGCGTTTGTCCTCAACAATCAGATACGCTGGTGTTCCGATATTATCAAAAAAACGGTCTGAATCCGACAACAGAAATCTGCCCGATAGAACTTCCCCTTCCCCATGTATTCTTTTCGCTCCCCCACAGTATTTACGGAGGTCATCATACTCGTACATATCTAAGTTCGCAAACATTTCATCTTGAAAGATATGCCCAAATGTTTCACGAAAAACATGACGGTATTCATATATTGTATAGGCTGGCTTCAACGCATCAAGGATAACCGAAATGTTGTATTCCAAATCAAAAGGTCGGTCTGGAAAAGAAGTCCCCCCATCCTTTTCGACATTTACCTCAAAGGTGTGTAAATCGTCATAACCCCACGCTGAACCCTCTTGATTTGCTGTGAGGGCTTTCTCTATGAGAGTGACCGTAGCATCCGTCAGAAGGTTCGTACCCTCTTGGATAGGGGCATGCTTTGTTCCTTTGAGGAGGAGAACTACCATTGCCCGTAAGAAGTCACGGTAATCAGTGTCCTTGTCTATGAGGGGTATCTGCATCTTGTTGTGGTAGACTTTCGGGAAGACCATCACCCCCAACATCTGCCAAAGGAACTCCGACCTCGTGAACTCATAGAGTGAATCTTTCAAGGATTCTTGGAGTCCTAATTGGAGTCGGGCTACTGCCTCTGCCATTGCTTGGAACTGGACAGTATAAAAAGGTGCTGTCGTTTGAGACACATAGTTAGAAGGGAGGACTGCTAGGAACTGCTTCAAGATGAGTTCGACTTGCTCACGAACTTGAACTTGATACTCTTGCCCTTGTTCTTTGAGAGAAGAAGGGTTTTGGGTCACACTTTGAGGGAACAGTTTCTTTGACATCAGTACGACCCCCCACCACTACGCAAAGAAGAACCCGTCTGGAGTGTTCGGACTTGTGCCGAATCTTCTTCGTATGTGAGAGAGATATTTCCGAGAGTTAGATACTCAGCATCAATGGGGTCGATGTTTTTGACTGCCTTGTCATAACCCACATAATAGGTCACAGAATAAGAACACTCTGTTGGTAATTTGTTCTTGGGTGTGGAAATCATAACCCTATTCCCAGTTCGCTCTTTCCGAACTGTGGCGTACTCATTGGGTGTGAAGCCTTCATTGGAAAGAGTTAAGTCATCACTGAACCCTTGAATAGACAAGCCCCCGTCACCGATGATGTACGCTCTCCCCACACCAGAACCGATATAATAGTTGTTGGGTTGTGATAAGGTTTCGAGGAGGACTTGATCTTGGAAAACCCCTCTGAAATCTTCTTCTGAACCACCACCCTCTTGGGCTACGAAATCCAATTGATTTTGAAGGAGATAAACATCTGCCACACCACTCACATTTGGGAGAGGGGTGTAATCAGACAAAGAACCCACAACTAAAGATTCACGGAGAACCATTGCTGCCTCTTGGCGTGTCATTCTTGTTATAGGGAGAATGACATAAGAAACACCACGAGTAGAGTCCATTATTTCAACGAGGTCACTTTGACGAACGGGGTCGCCTAGTGTCAGTGTCGCAAAGAAGTTTGCTAGAGTCGTTCGGATATTGTTGTCAACCACTCCCGAACTAGCCCCCACGCTCAAAACAATCGTAGCCTCAACATCCACTGGAACAGCCAACGCTTTCTTCACTAGGACATCTGCCGTGAGAGGTTTATTGAGGTCGATGATGTTCTGTGTCGTGGAAATAGAAGATGAAATCCCGTAGGTTACAGTGAAGTTCTCCCCGTAAGAATACGAAATCAAAATCTCTTGTCCAGAGCGTATCTCAGAGTTGTCCGTCAAGAAAACAGCCAAAGGAAAGCCCTCTCTCTCTTGGACAGTGAAATCCGATATACCACTTGGGTCACTCGGAGAACGATAAGTGATAGTCTTCTCAAGATTGGTGACCGTGACCGTGAGAGGGTCAGCCCCTAGATTATTGAGATATTCGGGGTAGTTCGATAAGATGACATGTGTTTCGTCAGTGGCACTCAAAGAATCACCAGAAGGGACACGAGAACCATCGTCTGTGAAACCCTTAATGCGAAGATAAGAACCTTCGTTAAGAGAGAATCCCGTTTCGAGAGGAACACTCGGATTGACCAACTCGTATGCCGTTGTGGGGAGAACACCACTAATTGTTCCCTCTACGGTCACGATGGACTCAACGGGTTGCCTCGTGAATAGATGGTCATTGCCATCTTGTCGATAATAGTCCCCAAAAATGACATCCCCGTAAGAAACATCGGGTTGATTGATCTCAGTGGAGAGTTGTATCATGTTGTATTGAATGACCTTTGCACCCGTGATATCAAAGGATTGTCCAGTCGAGCCATTACGGAAACCAAATCTATCGGTTTCTGAGAGCAATCTCAGAATGGGGGCATCCTCCGTCAAGGAAGAATCAATCGCCTTGAAGATTAAGTCAGTGGGTGATCCAACCACCTCAAAAGTCACATCTTTCCCTAAAGAATAAGAGAAAGCAAAGGAATCCGTCACGATGGCGGGGTTGTCTGAACGCACCCAGATATCTACTTTACCACCACGATGGTTACCAGAAGTATCCTTATCTCGTTGCATGAGATTGTGTCCCGATGCCACCACTTTAAGATTCTGTACTCCCACGATGTCAGCGGCTAACTGAAGAAAGCCCCTTTCTGTTCCGACATCATGACTCGCCAAAGCGTTCATGGCTCTCGTGATGAACTCTCTGTTGGTTTCTCTGTCTGCTCCCCCAAAGAAAGCAGCATTGTTGGTGAGTTGAACTCCCGTCAAGTTCGATGACCGAACTAGCCCTTGTGCGACATTACCATTTGAACCACCAATGCTGGCTTGGACTGGAATAGACACTTCCCACCGTTTCAAGGCTGGATTGTAATAGGAGGCAATATTCGATACATTTATAACGCCCCGTTGGAGCGTAGTGAATGTGCCTCCCCCACCAGAAACTTCTGTCCCCAATGGTATCTGCACCGAAGAGGTCGGTTGTTTCGTGACGTAAAAAGTTATCTCCCCACTTGAACGAGTGGAGGTTCTCCGTGTCACACCGAAGTTCATTGCCCTCGCTTCAATGATCGAATCTATGAAGGCTTGGGTGTCTGCATAGTTGTCGATACGGAAAGCAATCTGAATGGCACGCTTATAATTAGAGGCTGTGATGTCAGCCGACTGCCCCGTGTTATTGGGATCGTCTATCTGCAATAACCCAGCGAGGGATGAACTTTTATTGAAGAAATCCAATAGGAATCGCATCCTCTCCATCTCTGATGAGAAGGGTTCAATGACGGTGTCTGAAAGAACAGATGTGGGATCGACTCGGAGTTGGGGATTGGAACGATACACGGACGAAATGAAATCCTCTCTGATTTGATTTCGGGATACTTGAGGGAGATTGCTCCCCACAAGGGATACCAATAAGGGACTCCCAATAACTTCCACTGAAAAAACACTCTCGTACTCAATGCTGTTGATGTCATCGAAAAACAAAGCCGTTGCCACATAGAACAAGGAGTCTTCACGGCTGATTGACGTGAACTCAGAACTGAAGATTGTAGGAGGGTTTGAGTTCTCCGAGAATAATCTATTGTGCTTGAAAGAATACATGGAAGTCGTGCGAACTGAACTAACCTTGTAAGCAATTCTCAGTTGTTCCGTGCCTTCTGGTATTTCTTTTATCCCTCTTTCTTTCTTCTGGAAGACATTCCCGAGAATATCTTTTTGTTCCGTGATGACAGAAATATACTGGGGGTCGGAATAGGGGTCACCCGAATCTTGGGTAGCCACATCTTCTAAGAAAGAGATGTCTTGGAGTTCCACGAAATCCTCAATGGTTTCCCCCGAACGGATGGTATTGAGATTGATACGAGAATAGCCCACACCACCCCCACCTTGCTCTGTGGCAGCATAGAAGTTGTATCCTATGACATTGGGGTCAACCACACCTTCACAAGTGACTGTGACGGTATCTCTCTCACGAGATAGTGATAGATTGGTGGGTGGTTTTGAGAGGGCATAAATAGAATCATCTTGGATGAGCGTGACTTTGATATCAAGAATCTCAGAGGTATCACCTCTCGTTCCGATTGTTCTGATTTGGATGTGGTTCTCCCCCGCGATTAACTCCAACCCATTGGGGTAGACTTCGGGATTGGGGGCTGACCACGCTCTATCTTCAAAAACAATGAGATCGGGATTGGACACAAAAGCCCCACCACGAATAGAGATTTGAACATCGACTGTGTTGGGAGGCAGCAAACCAGAGAAGAACTTCTCTGGGATTGTCGTCTTGTATGTGAACTGGTCAGTTAGTTCGCCATCGGGCTTATATACTTGTGGTTTTCTCATAATATCCTCATCGTATTCCTAGCGACTTTCCATTCGACCCCGCCAAAGCGATTGCACTTGGGGCAGTATATATAACAGAAAGCGAAATGGGTTCTTGGGAAGCATTGACAATGACCACCTCAGCAAGAAATGCCGTTGGGTCTGTCTCGTGTGGATAAACCTCCACACTGCTCAAAGAGAATAATCTCTCCTTAGATGATACCGTTTGATACTTGGCTTGTGCCAACTGCCCTTGCTGAAATGTCTGGAGGGCTGATGATATCTCTTGTTTGATGGCGTTTTGTAGCCCTAGAACAGCCTTCTTCCCAATGGCGTTCAACAAGTTCGTGCCGTACCATCTGTAATAAGGGTTACTCCCCTTGATGGTCAAGAGGGCTTTCAAGGAGGCTTGGTAAAGGAGATCCTCATTCGTTATGAGTTTCATATCACCCTTGCTGTCATATCTGTAATCATTCTCGACATAAGTGGAACGACAACGAACACATTGTTCTGCTGGGGTGGTATAGGACACTTTAATGAGGGGGTTGTTCTTGAGAGGCTTCGTGAATCTCAAGAATCTTCCGTAGAACTCACCATCAGAAGACAACTGCTTCTCCAACACCCACGCTGGATATAAAAGACGACCCTTCATACCCCTCTGTTTGAAACCCAATGTATTAACAGCCGAACCCGTCACGAGAATCCTTGACTTCCCACCCGAACTAGCCACATCATAAAAAATGAGGAAACCCGACACATTGGTCGCAAAAATGAACTGTTCACCCTTCGACTTGAAAGCCTTATTGAATAAAACCACGAGGTCATCAGTGGGGATACGGAGTCCATGTGGGATTTTGACCGTGAATGAACTGTCTTGATTGGAAACCGTCAGTTCATCCTCGTGCTTCCCTACACGATAGGGGCCACTCTGCCCTCCCCTCAAAACGGCTCTCGAAGCCAATCCCCTTTGGGGAACAAAGAACTCGTCATTGATAAGAATGGACACTGTCCCCTTAGCAGCAATGGGATAACGGGTGACGATGCCTCTCCTATCAGCAGACAGTTCGACATGTTCTTCAACAATATAATGTGGGCAAGGAAACCCTATCTGAAAATCAAAACTCATAATACCTCCCTACGAATATAAAACCATTACTCATCTTCTTCATTTATTGTTGGGGGTGGTAACGAAGTCGATTGGGTGTTTTCGGGGGATTTCCCTAGAACTATCTGACCGAAGACATCTGGTGTCTGTTGGATGTCAGAGGACAAAGTTGAAAAAGCCTCCCCAATAGCATTGGCATCATCTTGGAAATCTTGGATCGTGATGGTCGGCTCTTGTATCTCCCCCCTCAATGCCTCTTGGTGAGAGAACCAATCAATGAGGCGATTCTCGGCTAACATCTGTTGCCACGCTGTTTCATTGAAGTCCCCCGTGTTGGAGTTGTAAGCGAAGGAATACTGATCGGATTCAAGACTGAAAGCATCTGAGGTCGAGAGGGCGTTGGCTGCTCCTCCGTTACAAGTGGTGGGGGAATAGAACTGATCCAGTCGGGCTAGTTCGATGGGAACATTACCAGCAGCAATCTTCTGACCATATTGTTGGTTGGTCGTGATGATATTCCCAACGAAGGCTTGTTCAAAGATTTTTGAAGCGATGTTTATCCCAGTATCACCACCAACAACTTCTTCTTGACCCGTTGTTGTCCATGTTTTGAGATGTTGGAACACTGAATCTGTAGAAGAAAAATCCACTCCAGCAGTGGTCATAGCAGTGATGATATCTTGAGATAAAACTTCTTCTTGACCCCTCGTAGTGATGTAGTTTGCGATACTCTCATTGAGAGTAGTTCGATAGTTGTTATCGAACGCTTGGTAATTACTTTGGAGGGATGAACCACTTTCTGCTTCCTTGACTGACAAGAGTTTTCTATTTTTGCCCACAGCAATTGCCCCGTAAAGACGATTGAGGTCGAGAGGGGATAAGTCCCCCCATAATTCTGGGGCTGTGTCGATGATCTGTGCGAGGGATTTGAGTGTCATCCCCCTCCCGTAAGCGTATGTTCCAAAATGCTCAAAGCCCTTCTCGTCACTCACGGGAAAAACGGGTGAGTAATAAGGTTCTTCTTTAGGAGCACGGAAAGTGTAGTTGCCATTTTGGGGTGTTTTCACCATTGATTCTTGGAAATAACTTGCAGAGTTTTCTTGGAGACACTCTTGTAGTTCTGCCTTCCTAGTGTCTGTTGCTCCATTATAAAGAGGGTGTCCATCCCACGAACTTAAAAAACCATATTCGTACGAGTCTTGAGGCTTTCGTGTGTCAGTGGTTTTTCTTAGAATAGAAACCATTTGAATCACCTTGTCGGAAACACCGTCTAGCAGTTTCAAATCTTCCCCAATGACGGTTTCACTCGGAACACTCGTACCCTTGTAATAATTTGTCCCACTAGGTATTTTGGCTGACACCTCAAACGAAGTACTCTCACTGTTGAAATAAGGGGATAACTGATCGGATATCGCCAATGTTTCTGCTATGTTCACAAACTTGACGGCTTCATGTAAATCGGATTCCATTGCCGAACGGATTTTCTTATAGGCCCCTTGAAAATAACCCTTTCTACGCCTAGAATAAGTCCTATGATTATAACGAGTTTTTATCTTATCATATTTGGGAACTAGCCCATCAAGGAACTTTTGAAAAGACTCCGACCGAACTTTCTGATTGTTGCTTGCAAGGGTTGATTTCACATTCTTCACAAGAACTTTGATGGCTTCAATGTGATTGTCTATGAAAGGGTCGTAAACTTCCCCCACAGAGATACCATCTGGGAAGGGGTCGTTTTGGTATCGGGGGAGAGCGAGAGAAAAGTTCTTTTTCTTCTTATCGAACTTGATGGAGGCATTGATCTTGAAGGATATTTGTTGTCTGCGACCAATGAACTGGACAGCGAAACAGATTTTCTTGATGTCTTCTGTCGCCATGACATTGTAAGTGAACTCATTAACGGTCTCACCAGCACTGTAAACGAATGAGCGTATGGGTAAGCCATATTTCGTGATGAACACCGAGTCACCTCCAGCCCTCGCCACTTTTTCTGCTTGGTCATCAGCATTGGGGTTGACAATATCGTATGTCCCATCATGTAAATCAATCACTTTGACAGTGCTTTTGGGGGAGGGTATCTCATGAGGGAGAAGCACCTCTTGGACAACCATAGAATCTTGGTTGTAGGAAGCAACATTCACTTGTTGCCTATCGCCCATACCTTGAAAAGTGGCTGAGTTCGACAAGTCGTTGGGGAAGGCTGACGAGTAGTACCGATACATCCCTGGCTGTTGGTCATCGGGTCGGAAGTTCGATTTCATGAACTTCAAACTAGCGAGATAGTTCTCCATGTTTGTCCCAGCCTTTATGAACTTCCCTTGTTCTGCCCGTACCTCATCAAGAATCTTAAAAAATATGAGGAGGGCTGTGCCATCATTCTTGTGATAACTCGTAATTTTTTCCTTAAAAGAATCCGAAACGAACGCATCATTCTTCTCATACTGTGTCCATTCCTTCGCATCTGTTCGATTATCAATATCGGTTCTCAGTTGCCCCGCCGCCTCCGCCAAAGTATAGAAGGTGAACTTTAAGTCAGTTCCCTCGGCATTCTTCACGCAGATTTTGTTGTTTTTGGCAGCACCTCCTAGCAACTCGTACCGAACTCGTTTATCAACTTCATTCATAGCACGAACTAACGTGAGGATTCCCTCGTAGTGATTACCACCAACAGATTCACCCGTTGTGTTGTTCGTGAGATTCACTAAAAAGTTCGTTATCTCACCCAATCCAAACCAAAGGGGGTTAATCTCGTGGGGGTCTGAAGCCAACACCACACAAGGGAAACCCATATATTTCGGTTGTCCGACACCATTTCTTGTGAACAGAGCGTGATTGGGTCGGTAGATGTTCTTGAAATCCACTTCTTCAATCTTGGGGAAACGCCCCATCTTATTCATGGGGGGGAAGAACTTCGCTCGTTTGGCTGTCAGTGTCAGAGAGGTTGTGCAATCACTCCCGTACCCAAAGGTGTGGGAGATACCCGTCACATAATAGAACACATCAAAGGGTTCGATATACACTGGGAAACCCAATTTCATCTCTGGTCTGAGAGGGATAGAACAATCCCCACTTTGAACATCTTTATTGGCGAGTGCCATACGGTTCATAGCGGCATAGTAAATGGATTTGGGGTCATTCAGAAAGGTTGTTTCAAACGAGGCTTCCCTCCAACCATATTTAGCAACCCCTTTCCAGTCAACGAACATACCTCTATTCTCGAACTCCTTCCCAAACAGAGAAGCCATATTGCTGAAGTATCCCCCCGTTCCTTTCATGACAGTACATTCGGCTTCCTTCTCTGATGAGTTGAAAGAGATGAGGTCGATGTCCTTCACGACATACACCCTTGAGTCAGATGTGTCCAGATTATAGAAGGGGGGCTTAAAAACATAATCCCCATTGAAATCAATGAAAAACTCAAAGCCAATTTCGAGAGATACTTGAGAGGCGATGTCCATTTTGGTCTGCATCTGGCTCTCAAATAGATTCACTTGACCCAGCGAGTTGATATCAAGAGCGAAAGCCGTCACACCAGCGACATTATAACCCCGTGTTCCCTTGCCTTTAGCCGTGTCGACACCCCATGTTGTGTTCTCCACATAGAAAAGCGAACTAGAAGGGAAAGCATACTGCTGCTTGTTCACCTCACCGTCTTTGGAGGAACTGTGTCTCAAAACCATCAAAAGAGAATCCATGTAGTTGTCGATTCCCCCTAAACGCTTTTTGTCTGTATTTTTGTTTTCTAGTGCTGCCCAATTATCGGAGGATATATTTGCCTCCCCCGTGCCAATGAGGTCTGAACTAAGGAGGAACTGCTCGAAGGAATTAAAGAGTCTTCCGTCTGTCCCATACATTTTCAGTTTGCCCATCGGTTGTTGGAATCTTTGTTGCCAATAATATCCCGTGACCTCCCAGAAACTCGCTTGGAACAAATCCGACTTAATTCCAATATTTGCGAAGTCAGAAAGCACCCATTCGTGACCACCAGCATCACCATGCCCAGAGGAAAACAATTCGTGTACCACCGAGAAGGGGTTTTTCCTTGTGTAGGAGTGACCCGTGAAGTTGATGTTGGTTTTGTTACCATCTGCCTTTGACGCAAAAGCAGAGGGGTTGGTATTGATAGACTGATACTGCCAAAAATGAAGGAAATCTGAGGCACTCATCGACACTGAATAGAAACCACCACTGAACCCGTGAGAAACCTCAGTGATGACACCGTTGAACACTTGGTAATAGGGCTTCATTGTGGCGTTGTTCAAATTGTAATTGTCATCCTCTGTCTGACCCCCTAGTTCGGTGTGCGTGAAATACCCACGCATATACACATGGATTTCTATGCCAGGGTGTAGGATGAACTTATTATCCCTAAAGAAACATGACCTTCTGTTGGTGGGCAAATCCATGCCGATAGAAACAGAGGAGGGAGAGGTGTCGGTGGAGTTCGACACCGACACAGAAGTTATCAAGTCTTGGAGGTCTATCTGACCCATACAACCAGTACAAGAGGGCATAGCCGTTTCCCCATTGAAGGTCACGATACAATCGGGTACATGCCGTCTGCTTTTCTTGTTGTTGTATGTCCAAGTCCCACTGAAGGGTCTGTTTTCTGCGTTTGCCATTATTTATTTCCTACTGTCAGCATCAAAAGAAGGGGGTTGGATTCTTTGAGGGCTTCCTTGTTGAGAGTTCCAATCGTACATCTTTGACACCGTGAAATCAAAGTTGAAGGATAGACCATTCGGGGTATCCTCTTGGTAGGAATAATCAAAAGATTCAATTAGCCCCTCGTATGTCATTTGGTCGTAATGTATCAAGAATGACCCTACCCCTAAATGTGCCTCTGTATCAAAAATCTTGTCGTAGATAAGGCAAGCGTTCTGATACATCTGAAGGATTTCCATGAAATGTTGGAAAGCCAACGACTGTCGCTTTGAGGCATACTGCATTCCACTCGGCCCCTTTGAGTTCGCTGTGTTCATCAAAGTGAAAAAGTTATTTAGGCTCTCGTTCCCAGCACCCGATTGAGCAACGAAGCCCCCCGTTTGGGCTGAAAAAGTGATCTTGGGTTGATCTTCACCCCACGCTTTGAAGACTCGGTTCTTCCTAGTTCGGGCTGAGAAGTCTTGTATCTTCGTGTAAGTGATACTCATTGAGTTGGGGTTAATTAAAAACTGCAAAGGAGGGAGATTCATCAAGGCAAAGAGTTGTGAAATATATGATAAAGTCTGGGCTGACCCCACGAAGGAACTCTCGGCTGTGCCATTTTCAGAAGAGGAGAGATTTCGGTAGGCTTGCTGTTGAGCGAGGGCTTCCAATGAATTGTACGAGGATGTTGTTACTGCACCATCGTATGACGAAGTGACATCGAAGTTATTGACAAGAGCATCTGCAAAGGTATTAAGATTCTTGGATAAATCGGTAGTTCGGGATTTCTTCATGTCACCGATATACACTTGGGCATCAGCGGGGGGTAAATACTGAAGAACAAAAGGGGAATACATCCGAACTAAAGGGTCACCACCATCAAGAGCCACCCCACTTGATGGTTCATATTTCAAATCGAATCTTCGACCCGTTGGGATGTAAGGCAACGGGCTTGATCCCACAGAAGTGATGCTTTTGCTTGCTCCCACCACAAGGGTGGGTATGTCGTCAATTTCAGAAGCCTCATAAGCAGTGGTGTCTGTTTCGGTCACCCCGTTTAAGTTACTGTTGGTTCTCTTCGCCATATCAACCTCTCCCTAGTTTTTCGGAGGGGAGCAAGCCAATATGCTTCTCCTTATGGACAGTGAAGTTGGCTGTCAGATCAAAGGAATAGGGTTTTTCGGCACTCTCTGCCACCGTGAATGTCGTGAACCATCCGAGATAGGTCACTTGGTCGAAGTACAACGAGATAATCCCGTGCCTCACAATCTGCCCATTTTCGCCATATAAAGCCCCGTTGCTATGGAATAGGGCTAGGAGGTCTTGGTACTTGTCGTAGGCGATAGAATCCCTTCTAGTACCTCCCATATCTGGATTGGTGACGGCACTCAATCCAGAGTTGATTCGGATAAATGCCCCCGTCTTGATCGACATAGATATCTCGGTGGTGTCGTGTCCCCACACTTGTTCGATATAGCCACCCATTGTTTGTATTCGGGAGACTGTCTTTCCGTAGTTGATATCGAGCGAACTAGGGTTGACATGGAAGACGAACTTGGCGTTGTCGGGGAGGACACTCGTTTCCCAATCTGAACCAAGCACATCAAGAACTACGGGTTTTCGTCCCATTCCGTTGTATTCGTCATCGGGCTTATAAAAAGCACTCGGTATTCTTGCTCTAGTCATTATCTACTCCTCCCGTTCATAGCGTTTCGACCAGATTTGGTCTTGGCAACGGCTTTGAGTTTTCTCCTGAATGTTTCGGGGTCATCTGATTTCACCACTACTGTACCGATATGGATATCACCAGAGCCAGAACCACCCGAACCACCACCACCACTGAGATTTGTACCAACGAGCATCTCATCGTCACCTCGTGTATGATACGCTTGACCATCTGGTGTGAAGATTAAAGACCCCTCGCCCATCGGGGTCATTGTCTGACCATCAAAATACCCATCTTGCAATCCGAGAGTTTTGATCACACCTATTTGTTTATTGTACTCCTCTTCTTTTATCTTCCCCGCCTTCAATTGTCTGTCGAGGTCATCTTTCACATAACTGTTCTTCTTACTAGGATCTTGTTGAGAGGAATACGCTTCCATAACTTTGTCCAAACTCATGCCCGCAGCCGAAGCGACATCAAAGAGTTTCTCGGCAACCATAGCCTTCATGACTTCTTTACCGATGGCTGGTGGTAGCCCCTTCTCTTGGAACTTCTTCATCTCATCGGTGTCTGCTCCCAATGATTCAAAAGAAGTAACCATAGAATCTAGTGAATCTTGTGCATCAATGGATAACTCATTGGCTTTTTGTTGTGCTTCGTACTGGGAGTCAGTGAGTTCGTTCAACACTTCTAGTTCACCACCCGAACTCGTTGAACCCACAAGGCGTTCCTCAGCCTCAGAAACGCTCAAGCCAGCAACTTCTGGCTTGTTCCAAGCGGGAATACCTAAAGCCGATTCTGTTATGGTCTGACCTTTCTCACCCATCATACCAAACAAAGAGTTGTACGCCAGACCCGTGCTATTCTCTTTAATTCCAGCCCCTCCCTTAGAAAGAGCCTTGATGTCTTCTAAGGACATGCCCGCTTTAAGAAGGGGTTGCATGACTTGCATAAAAGATGCGAACTCCTCAATGTTACCACTACCTTTCATGGCTTCATTAGTAAAGTCATAGGTTGCACCCTCGCCCAAAGGAGTCAAACGAAACTGATTTTTAGCCCCCAATCCCTCTCTCTCAGCAGCACTCTGATTGATACCAGCAGCCATCTGTTGAGAGTATGCAGCAAGTCGTCTTCGGGCTTCATCTTCAAGCATTTTCTGGGCTTCTGCTTCTGCTTTTTCTTTTGTTGCCACATCTTTGGGGTCAAATGAGGCTCGTTTTGCTTCGATCCTTTTTTGCAATCGGCTGGCTCTCTCTTGTTGGTCGATTCCCTCTAATTCTTCTAATTTAGATTTTGAGGCTGCGTACCCCCCACGAGAAAGGATTCGTCTTTGCTCCTCTCTACTACGGATTGAGGCATTAGCCTCAATCACTGTCTGTTTGGCAACATCATATCGGGCTTTATCCTTTGCAGAAGCCTTCCCCGATTTCACATCTGTTCCTAACTCGGAGAGAACATTTTGTGCTGATTGTTTTTTGGCATACAAATCTTCCAATGCTTTGGTTATCTCGTCATTTTTTTTCTCAGTTTCGGCTTTATCCACCTCACTACCCTTAAAAAGCCAAGAATAAATCCCCTCGACAAAGCCCGATATCTTATTGAGTTCCTTGCCAATCATATTTTCTAACACTGCCGATGCCGATGCCGTGTTCTTAACAATCTCGGAGGTCATAGCGTCCTCCATAGACATGGCTTCCTCTACACTTCCTTTGATAGCATCCCCCATGTGGATAGCGTAGGTTTCCACACCATCAACCAGTTCCCCCGTTTCCGAACTCATGAGTTCGCCTTGTGCGTTGAGAGCGAGTTTGTATTCGTCAGCAAGCATCTTCTTGAAATCCTCAACATTATTGAAACCAGCGGCTTTGGCTGTGGCTTCCATGCCTTGTGCTTTCACTTGTGCCCCATAATCTCTCACAACACTCAGATTCGTTTCGAGTTTATCCACCATTGTCACGAACTCATCTAGTTCGCCCCCACTTCTCCCCGTGATTTGTTCAAGAACCATTCTGTCCATCCCACCAAGAGATTCACCCTCCTCTAAGTTAGCGA
>Ga0206677_10001590_pt1 | contig 20802 bp, 13 predicted proteins | sample M130m12015metaG_FD_155475 | JGI IMG/M metagenome (GOLD analysis project Ga0206677, IMG submission 155475) | Ammonia-oxidizing marine archaeal communities from Monterey Bay, California, United States - M1 30m 12015 | ecosystem: Environmental > Aquatic > Marine > Intertidal zone | place: USA...
TAAAATATCCTTTTTTAAAGTCCCCATGAATTTAATTTTTGAATCATGTGGTAAGCTGTCATATCAAATTGAACTGGAACTACAGAAATATATCCATTTTCTAGTGCATATATATCTGTATCTTGCCCTTTGTCGTCTAATACAAATTCCCCAGAAAGCCAATAGTATTCCTTACCAAAAGGACTTTTACGCTTGTCGAAATCTTCTTTCCAACGACCATTTGCTTGTTTACAAATTTTTACTCCTTTAATCTCTTCTGTTTTTAAATTAGGAATATTTACATTCAAAATAAACTCCCCTGGAATTCCATTTTGTAAGACATTTAAACTGATTTTTTTTACATATTCTTCTGAGGGTTCAAAATTGGCATGCCATTTAAAATCAAGTAACGAGAAACCAATTGCAGGAATTCCTTGAATTCCAGCTTCAATAGCCGCACCCATCGTTCCTGAATAAATTACATTGATAGAAGAATTTGCCCCATGATTGATCCCTGAAACACATAAATCTGGTTTTTTATTCAAAATTTCATTGACTGCCATTTTTACGCAATCTGCAGGTGTTCCTGAACATGTATATTCTAATTGCGGACCGTTGTCAATGGTTATAGGAGTACATGTCAAGACATTGTCTACTGTAATCGCATGACCCTTACCGCTCTGAGGGCTGTTAGGTGCAACCACCACTACCTCTCCAATTTGATTCATTATTTTAATTAAAGCTCTTAATCCAGGAGCTGTAATTCCATCATCATTTGTGACTAAAATTAATGGTTTGTCTTGCATACTTGAGATTTATTACAAAGGTAATTGATTTTAAGCTATTTTCTTTTTAACATTTCGTAAAGAATAATTTTTATCTTTTTTACGTAAACTTGTGTGAGTAATAATCATGGTAGCACCCTATTAAAAGAATTAATCATTAATTTAGCACGCTCGCAGAGAACGAACGATTAGGTTAAAATTTCGACACACATTTTATGAATTTCAAGTTAAAAATTACTGCATTCTTATTAGCATCGTTTCTACTTTCAAGCAGCATTCATTCTCAAACCACAAACTCAAATCTTAAATCAGATCCCGAAAAAGACAAAGTATTATTATATATCCTAAGAAATATTTTAACCAGAAGTCATTTTGTAGTCAAAGAAATGAATGATGATTTTTCTGAATATGTATTTGACCAATTTATTGACGGTTTAGACCCAAACAAAAGATATTTTACTCAAAAAGATCTCAAAGATTTTGAGAAATACAAATATGATATTGACAATCAACTCTTAAGAGAAGACCTATCTTTTTACAAGTTAGTTTATCAACGATTTACCAAAAAAATTAAAAATGCAAAATCCTATTATGGAGATTTGTTAATAAGCCCCTTTAATTTTAAGAAAAAAGAGAGCATTGATGTAGATTACGACAAAATGTTTTTTGCTAAAAATGAAACCCAATTGAAAGATTATTGGCGAAAGCAGCTAAAATTAAGCGTTTTAATAAGGGTAGAACAAAAAATAAAAAAAGAGACTGCCAAGAAAAAAGAGAACAACAAATACACCATTAAGAATTTTAGAGAACTAGAAAAAGAAGCACGTTCAGAAGTTCTTAAAAGTATGGATGAATTGTATGTACGAATTGAAGAGTTAGAACATGAAGATTGGTTTTCAACATTTTTAAACAGTGTTGTTGGAGCATTTGACCCACATACCACCTACATGGCACCAAATATGAAAGAACGTTTTGATCAAGACATGTCAGGTAAATTAGAAGGTATTGGAGCTAGATTACAGAAAAAAGGAATCAATACTCTTGTTTTTAAATTGGTTTCTGGGGGGCCTGCATGGAAGCAAGGCGAATTAGAAGCTGGTGATATTATTTTAGCAGTCGCTCAAGGAAACAAGGAACCTCTAGACATTGTTGGGATGCGTTTGGACGATGCTATCAAATTTATCAAAGGAAAGAAAGGAACGGAAGTGAGACTTACTGTCAAAAAAAATCTAGATGGCTCTACTAAAATAATTTCTATTATAAGAGATGTGGTAGAGTTGGACGAAACTTTTGTAAAATCTAGTATTATAGAAAAAAATGGAAAAAAATATGGTCTTATCAATTTGCCCAAATTTTACATAGATTTTGATGAAAAAAATTACAGAGATTCTGCAAAAGATATGGAAAAAGAAATTGAACGATTAAAAAAGGATGGCGTTGCTGGTTTAATTATAGACCTGAGAAATAACGGTGGTGGCTCATTAAAAACCGCCATAGAAATTAGTGGTCTTTTTATAAAACAAGGTCCAATCGTACAAATAAAATACAGAGGGGAAAAACCAATTATTAAGAATGATATGGATGAAAAAGTTCAATGGAATGGAGCCGTTATTGTACTCGTAAATGAATTTTCAGCTTCTGCGTCAGAAATTTTTGCAGCAGCAATGCAAGACTATAATAGAGCTATTATCATTGGTGGAAATCAAACCTACGGGAAAGGTACTGTACAAAGTGTATTACCAATTAATCAATTTACTAAATATGGCAAAAATTTAGGGGCTTTAAAGATGACGATTCAAAAATTTTACAGAATTAATGGGGGTTCGACTCAAATTGAAGGAGTCTACTCAGATATTGCAATACCAAATAGATACAGCTATATGAAATTTGGGGAGAGAGATTTGAAGGGCGCTTTAGTTTGGGACAAAGTAAAACAAGCAGATTATATTCCTGTAAAATCCTATGAAAATTTTTCAGAAGTAATTGACAATAGCAAACAGAGAATTGCCTCAAATTCCAAATTTAAATTGATCAATGAATATGCAAAATGGTTAAAAAAGAATCAAGACAATACTTCTTTTTCCCTAAACTATGAGGTGTTTTCAAAAGAAAGCCTACTACAAGAAAAAGATGCTGAAAAATTTGAGACAGTTTTTAACTATAAGTCTAATTTAAGTTTTACCTCACCGAAATATGAACTTTCTATTTTAAAAAAAGATACAATTTTAGCTGACAAAAGAATAAATTGGCATAAAAGCTTGTCCAAAGACATATATATAGATGAAGCTGTAAATGTCTTGAGTGAATTAAAAGTAACCTCCTCCAACAAATTTGCCAAAAATTAGCAGCAATACTTTTCCTTTACTGTTTTTTTTGTTGGGTTAATCAAATATAATAGATAAAAAACAATATTATAATGCATTTTTTCTAAGTTTAGAAAAAAATTGCATGAAAAACTCGTATCACATACTATTTTATTGGGGATTGTTGTTGGGTATGAATATAAACTCACAAAACCTCTACATTGGACCTGGAGGTTCAATATTTGCTTCTTCGGAAGCTAAAGTAACTGTGGAAAATAATTTAAAAGTTGATTCTTTAGGTTCTTTTGTTATAAAAAATGCCACTCTAAAAGTAGGAGGAGAAGATAATGAAGGAACTATAAAATACATTAAAACCCTCACAGGTTCGAATTGGCAAACTTTTGCTTCTCCTGTAGAGGGCCAAAATATTAAAGATTTTGTAGACAGCACAAATCTAGATGCTGGTAAAAACTCGAGTAGCAATAACATGGGGCTTCAACGTTATAATTCTAGTACAAATGTCTGGAAATTATATCAACGTGGTTCCGATGATTGGGGGGAATTCTCCATAGGAGAAGCGTATTTTATTAAATTACGAGACATAGTAGACAATTCGAACGACGACAAGTCCACTTTTTACGATATTTCATTTGAGGGGAGTATTCCTAATACAAATGTAGAATTTGATATTCAAGAAGGAAGCCAAAATAAATATCGATTTATAGGAAATCCTTATATCTCTTATATTGACACCAATGCTGAATTAAATAGCTTAATGAAACATAATGAAGAGGGAATGGAAGATAAGACTTTGTACTTCTTTGATACTGCTGAATGGACTTTCACTGAAACAAACTATAATACAGCTTCAAAAACGATTGGTCCTGGTGATGCTTTTTTTGTGGAAATCAAAGACGATAAAAAATTTATATTTCCAAAAAATTTAATCAAGCATGAAAGAAAATCTCAACATAAATCTAAACATAGTACCAAGAAAACGATTCATTTGAGAGTTACAGATAATACGACCGGAAGTTATAAAAGAACAAGAATTTTTTACACTGATGGTGCTTCAAAAGGCAATGATCCAGGTTATGATAGTAAGATGTTTTATAATAGAGAAAATTATTTTGGCATATATACCCATTTGTTAAAGGATAATTTAGGAGACGATTATGGTGTGCAATCATTGCCTCAAAAAGATTATGAAAAAATGATTATTCCTATTGGAATCAATGCAACAGCAGGAACTAATATTACGATATCTACTTCAATTATAAACTTGCCTACTGGAATTAGTGTGTATTTGGAAGATAAAGAAACGGGTATATTTACCGAATTAAATGAAGAGTCAACTTTTACATCAACACTTTCTTCGGATTTAAATGGTATTGGGCGTTTTTATTTATATACAACAAGTCAAGTTTTAGATTTAATAGACACTCCCATTCTTAATGAGAATATAAGTATGTATATGACGTCCGTAAAAAATTTGCGCATTGTAGGTGTTCAAAATGAGCAAGCTACTTTGAGAATTTACAATATTTTAGGAAAAAAAATACTGAACACTCATTTTATTGGAAATGGATTAAATGACATCGCATTGCCTTTAAATATTACCAGTGGTATTTATATTGTTCAATTAACAACTTCAACAAAAAAACTTAATAAAAAAATAAATATCGAATAAATAATCATTAGTCAACAACATAGGGTTGGGAATTTTGCATATTGAAAAAGAAAAATTAAGTTAAAATTTTATCACCCATAGAAAAGTAGGTCTTTAAAACGACCTGCTTTTTTTATAGACCTCATTTTTATTGACTCTGAGACTTAAATTTCTATAACGTAATTAAATGTTAAAATAGAACAAGGAAAAGATTATTTCTCCAGATAGCAACAGAGTATTAAAAAGGAATTATCAGTTTTCGTCAAGATCAAAAGTGGTATAACAGTAAAATAATATGAGAATTATTGGTGCCTCTGAGGTTCACCTTTGCTTTCTGCTTCTATTGTTATGTTTTTTGTATATTTCGTGGTATGAGTTACGTACATTAACGTAATTGTTAAAAAAACAACTGTTTACTATGATATCATTGAGCACACTTGACTATGCAATAATTGTTTTATTCTTCACAATTACGCTTTCAATAGGAGTTTATGTTTCAAAAAAATCCGGTAAAAATTCTTCTGAATTTTTTCTTTCTGGAAGAACTATGCCCTGGTGGTTATTAGGAGTCTCTATGGTCGCCACTACTTTTTCTACAGACACACCTAATTTAGTTACAGATATAGTTAGAACAAATGGTGTTTCAGGTAATTGGGTATGGTGGGCTTTTTTAATAACAGGCTTATTAACTGTGTTTGTGTATGCAAAATTATGGAGAAAGTCTAATGTTAACACTGATATTGAATTTTATGAATTTCGATATGGGGGGGCTCCAGCAACTTTTTTAAGAAAATTTAGAGCCATTTATTTAGGGGTTATTTTTAATGTTATTACCATGTCTGCCGTAACATTAGCTGCCATAAAAATTGGAGGTATTATGTTAGGTTTAGAGCCCTGGCAAACTGTAATTGGCGCAGGATTGATTACGGTTATTTTTAGTGCAATGGGCGGATTTAAGGGAGTTGTATATACTGATTTTGTTTTGTTCTTTGTAGCAATGGGAGGCGCCATTGGAGCAGCTTATTATTTAGTAAATATTCCAGAGGTAGGAGGTTTAGAAGCTTTATTGGCAAACGAACAGGTAGTAAATAAACTTTCTCTATTACCAGATTTCAATGACAAACAAGCTCTCATCACCTTATTCGTAATTCCCTTAGCGGTTCAATGGTGGAGTTCTTGGTATCCTGGAGCAGAACCAGGTGGTGGTGGCTATATCGCTCAAAGAATGTTAGCAGCTAAAGATGAAAATCATGCGATTGGCGCTACCTTTTTCTTTAACATTATGCATTATGCATTAAGACCTTGGCCTTGGATCATCGTTGCATTGGCATCATTGGTTATATTTCCAGATTTAGCAAGTATCCAAGAAGCTTTTCCTACTATTACAAACGATAAATTAGGACATGATTTGGCCTATTCTGCGATGCTTACTAAATTACCTAGCGGATTACTTGGATTGGTACTCGCTTCATTAATCGCTGCTTATATGAGTACAATCTCAACGCAACTTAATTGGGGTTCTTCTTATATCGTATATGATTTTTACAAACAGCAAATTAACCCAAAAGCTTCTGAAAAAAGACTTGTAACTGTTGGAAGAATCTCTACCGTCGTTTTAATGGTTTTTAGTGCCTTTTTAGCTTTACTACTCCAAAACGCATTGCAATTGTTTGAAGTATTGTTGGTCTTCGGAGCAGGTACTGGGTTGATTTTTATTCTACGTTGGTTCTGGTGGCGTATTAATGCTTGGAGTGAAATTACGGCAATGTTCGCTTCTGGTATCATTTCAATTATATTAAAATTGACACCCGTTGGAAATTATTTATTCGCTCCAGATAGTGGTGTATTTGAAGACTATTATGAATATCCATTTGTAGTTTTCATAACCACTTTTATATGGTTAACAGCAACCTATATAACACAACCTGAAAGCTCAGAAGTCTTACAAAATTTTTATAAAAAAATACAACCAGGAGGCCCTGGATGGGCTAAAGTGATTGAAGAGGCAAGCAACGAAGGAATTGAAATAAAAGAGATGGATACCGGTTGGAGTGTTCCCACTGGAATGATTGCTATGCTATTAGGATGCCTATTAATTTACAGTTGCATGTTTGCAACAGGATATTGGATTTATGGTGATTATAATTATGCAATCTCTTTGACAATAACGGCAGTTATTTCTGGAGTTTTATTAATTAAAGTTTGGAATAAAATTAAAACAACTATATTATAAATTAGACTACAGCAATATCATATCAGAAAAAATCGTTACAAAAATGTATTTCCAAAATTAATGCCTTAAAAAAGGCATATTCTCTCTAAATAAAATCAAGTTAAAAATGAATAAAAAAAATCAAGAAAAATACTGGAAAACCAACCTAAAATACCTGGCAATATTATTGTCGATATGGTTTATTGTTTCTTTTGGTTGTGGAATTCTTTTTGTTGATGAGTTAAACACCATTAGAATGGGTGGATTTAAACTTGGTTTTTGGTTTGCTCAACAAGGATCAATTTATGTCTTTACGATTTTAATTTTTGTATACATAAGGTTGATGAATAAATTGGATAAAAAATACAATCTAGACAGTTAATTATGGAATTACAAACATTGACTTGGTTATTCGTAGGAATCACTTTTACCCTATACATTGGTATCGCAATTTGGTCTAGAGCAGGATCAACCAAGGAATTTTATGTTGCAGGCGGTGGAGTTTCCCCCCTTGCCAACGGATTGGCAACTGCTGCAGATTGGATGTCTGCAGCGTCATTTATTTCCATGGCTGGATTGATTTCTTTTAGTGGTTACGACGGATCTGTTTATTTGATGGGTTGGACAGGAGGCTACGTTTTATTAGCGTTATTATTGGCTCCATATTTAAGAAAATTTGGAAAATTTACAGTCCCTGATTTTATAGGTGACCGGTATTATTCTAATATTGCTAGAACTGTTGCTGTTTTTTGTGCACTCTTAGTTTCATTTACTTACGTCGCTGGACAAATGCGAGGTGTCGGTTTGGTGTTTTCACGTTTTTTAGAAGTTGATATTAACACCGGTGTGATCATAGGAATGATTATCGTGCTATTTTATGCAGTTTTGGGAGGGATGAAAGGAATTACATATACTCAAGTAGCTCAGTATTGCGTTCTTATTTTTGCCTTTATGGTTCCTGCAATTTTTATTTCCATCCAAATGACAGGGAACCCAATTCCACAAATAGGATTTGGAGGTTTAGATGAAAACGGAGTTTATTTATTAGATAAATTAGACGGATTACACAGAGAATTAGGGTTTGCAGCATATACCTCTGGAAGTAAATCTACCTTAGACGTGTTTTTCATAACCGCTGCTTTAATGGTAGGAACAGCAGGATTACCCCACGTAATTGTTCGTTTTTTTACTGTAAAAAAAGTTTCTGATGCTCGTAAATCTGCGGGCTGGGCATTGTTATTTATTATGATTTTATATACAACTGCACCTGCAATTGCCGTTTTTGCAAGAACAAATATGATAGAAACCGTAAACAATCAAGATTATAAAAATATGCCCGATTGGTTTTCTACTTGGGAAGAAACAGGTCTGCTCTCTTTTAATGATAAAAATGCCGATGGAAAGATACAATATGTAAAAGATGGCTCTATAAATGAGTTGACTATCGATAAAGATATTATGGTATTGGCAAACCCAGAAATTGCTCAATTACCAAACTGGGTAATCGCTTTAGTAGCAGCAGGAGCATTAGCAGCAGCATTGTCTACAGCAGCAGGATTGTTGTTGGTAATTTCTGCCTCTGTATCACATGATTTAATTAAAAAAATGATCCAACCAAACATCTCTGAAAAAGGAGAGCTAATTGCTGCACGTTTATCTGCATTTGCAGCTGTTTGTGTGGCAGGTTATTTTGGAATCAATCCGCCAGATTTTGTTGCTGCCACAGTTGCTTTAGCATTTGGTTTGGCAGCAGCATCTTTTTTCCCAGCAATCATTTTAGGAATCTTTACCAAAAAAATGAATAGAGAGGGTGCAGTTTCAGGAATGATCGTCGGTATTTTAGTGATGCTATTTTACATGTTAAAGTTTAAATTTGATTGGTTCGGGGGAGGTACAAAAAAAGATTGGTGGTTTGGAATATCACCAGAAGGATTTGGGACCGTTGCTATGATCCTTAATTTTATCGTATCTCTAGTAATTTCAAAATTCACTCCAGACCCCCCAAAAGAAATACAAGAAATAGTGGTCAATATTAGAATTCCAAGTGGTGCTGGTAAAGCAACACATTAAAAAACATATTAAATGAGTAATTATCATATAAAACATTTAGAAGAATATTATCAAGTATATAGAAAGTCTATTCGCGAACCTGAAAATTTTTGGGAAGAAATTGCTGAAGAACATTTTGTATGGAGAAAAAAGTGGAATTCTGTATTAGAGTGGGATTTTTCAAAACCAGTAGTAAAGTGGTTTGAAGGTGCTCAATTAAATATTACCGAAAATTGCATTGATAGACATCTGGCAACTCGCGGAGATAAAACAGCACTATTATTTGAACCTAATAATCCTAGTGAAGCCGCAGAACATATTACTTACAGACAATTGTCTCAAAGAGTCAATCAGTTTGCAAATGTTCTAAAAGAACAAGGTATAGAAAAAGGAGATAGAGTATGTATTTATGTTCCTATGATTCCAGAATTGGCAATTGCAACCCTTGCTTGTGCAAGAATTGGTGCTGTCCATTCAGTGGTTTTTGCCGGATTTTCTTCGACCGCCCTAGCGACAAGAATTAACGATGCTAATTGTAAAATGGTGATTACATCTGATGGATCATTTCGAGGTGCAAAAACCATTGATTTAAAAGGAATAGTAGACGAAGCCTTAGAAAATTGTTCGGGTGTAGAAACTGTTTTAGTGGCCAAAAGAATCCACGCTGAAATTTATATGAAAGAAGGTCGTGATCAATGGTTACAACCTCTATTAGATATGGCTTCCATAGAATGTGAAGCAGAAATAATGGACGCTGAAGATCCATTATTTATTTTATATACTTCAGGCTCTACGGGTATGCCGAAAGGAATGGTCCACACTACAGCGGGGTATATGGTATATACTGCATATACGTTTAAAAATGCATTCCAATATCGAGAAAACGATGTGTACTGGTGTACTGCAGATATTGGCTGGATTACCGGACACTCCTATATTGTGTATGGCCCATTAGCAAATGGTGCAACTACTGTATTGTTTGAGGGGGTTCCTAGTTATCCTGATTTTGGACGTTTTTGGGAAATTATTCAAAAACATAACATCAATCAGTTCTATACAGCACCCACAGCCATTCGAGCTTTAGCTAAACAAGGAACAGCATTGGTAGATAACTATGATCTATCTTCTTTAAAAGTACTAGGCTCTGTGGGCGAACCAATTAACGAAGAAGCTTGGCATTGGTATAACGACACTATTGGAAAGAAGAAAAGCCCAATTATTGACACTTGGTGGCAAACAGAAACAGGTGGAATGATGATAACTCCAATTCCGTATGTTACCCCAACAAAACCAACCTATGCAACACTCCCTTTTATTGGGATTCAACCAGCGATAATGGATGAAAACGGGAAAGAGTTAAAGGGAAATCAAGTAGAAGGCAGACTGTGCATCAAGTTTCCATGGCCTAGTATGGCAAGAACTATTTGGGGAAATCACCAACGTTATAAAGAAACCTATTTTTCTGCTTTTGATCAGATGTATTTTACAGGTGATGGAGCCTTAAGGGATGAGGTTGGTTATTATAGAATTACCGGAAGAGTAGATGATGTAATCATTGTTTCTGGTCATAATCTTGGAACTGCTCCTATAGAAGACGCAATTAATGAACATCCTGCAGTTGCAGAATCGGCCATTGTTGGTTTTCCTCACGATATTAAAGGAAGTGCTTTATATGGCTATATTACTCTAAAAGATTCTGGTGAATCAAGAAATCACGACAACGTAAGAAAAGAAATTAATCAACTAATTACAGATCGAATTGGGCCTATTGCAAAATTGGATAAAATTCAGTTTTCAGAAGGCCTACCAAAGACACGCTCAGGGAAGATCATGCGTCGTATTTTACGTAAAGTTGCGTGTAATGAAATGGAGAATCTAGGAGATGTTTCTACGTTGTTAAACCCCGAAGTTGTGCAACAAATCATACAGAATCGTTTGTCATAAAGACCTTTTCATTTCAATCAACCAAATCTGAATAAAACAATTGGTAAGAAACACGAGTTTGATAAAATATAGTGAAAAAGTATCTTTCAATTTGTTGAAACGATGTTGTGCTAAATAAAAAAACCTCAACTTTTAAAAGTTGAGGTTTTCTTTGTACAGGCGGAGAGACTCGAACTCTCACACCTCGCGGCACTAGATCCTAAGTCTAGCGTGTCTACCAATTCCACCACGCCTGCAAGATTTCCAAATAAATTGGAGTGCAAATATAAACAATAGTTAGAAACTTCAAAGTAGTTCATTATTATTTTTCTATTTTTGAAATAGAAAAATAATATGTCAAATGAACACGATTCAATCCTATATAAAAGATCACAAAAACAGATTCTTAGATGAATTAATCGAATTGCTTAGAATCCCATCTGTCAGTGCAGACCCTGCTTACAAAAAGGAGGTGTTAAATACAGCTGATTTTGTACTGAAAAGTTTAAAAAAAGCGGGGTGTGATCAGGTTGAAATATGTGAAACCCCAGGATATCCAATTATATACGGTGAAAAAATTATAGACAAGCATCTTCCAACCGTTTTAGTATATGGCCATTATGACGTTCAGCCTGCAGATCCCATAGATTTGTGGACCTCTCCTCCTTTTGAACCCGTTATAAAAAAAACAGCAATACATCCTGAAGGTGCTATTTTCGCCAGAGGTGCCTGCGATGACAAAGGTCAAATGTATATGCATATAAAAGCTCTAGAATATATGACATCGTCTGGGAATTTACCCTGTAATGTCAAATTTATGATCGAAGGTGAAGAAGAAGTTGGTTCAGAAAGTTTGGCTTGGTTTGTTCCAAGAAATAAAGAGAAATTAACCAATGATGTCGTTTTAATTTCTGATACAGGAATGATTGCCAATGATATCCCTTCCATTACAACAGGCTTAAGAGGATTGAGTTACGTAGAAGTAGAAGTTACAGGTCCAAATAGAGACTTACACTCTGGACTCTATGGAGGGGCGGTTGCCAACCCTATTAATATATTAACAAAAATGATTGCTTCTTTACATGATGAAAACAATCATATTACCATTCCCGGGTTTTATGATACTGTTGAAGAATTATCTGAAAAAGAAAGAGCAGAAATGGCCAAAGCTCCTTTTTCTTTGGAAAACTATAAAAAAGCCCTACAAATTAATGCTACCCATGGCGAAAAAGGATATACGACTAACGAAAGAAATTCTATCAGGCCAACATTAGATGTCAATGGTATTTGGGGGGGCTATACTGGAGAAGGAGCCAAAACAGTCATTGCAAGCAAAGCATATGCTAAAATCTCTATGCGTTTAGTCCCAAATCAAGATTGGAAAAATATTACCCAATTATTTAAAAATCATTTTGAACAAATTGCTCCCCCCTCAGTTTCTGTAAAAGTAACTCCTCATCACGGAGGGCAGGGATATGTAACCCCAACAAACAATATTGCTTACCAAGCAGCAAGTAAAGCTTATGAAACTACGTTTGGAAAAAAACCAATTCCACAACGGAGCGGAGGAAGTATTCCTATTGTTGCTTTATTTGAAAAAGAACTCAAGAGTAAAACAATTTTAATGGGATTCGGTTTAGATTCAGATGCCATTCACTCTCCAAATGAACATTTTGGTATTTGGAATTATTTAAAAGGTATTGAAACCATTCCTTATTTTTATGAGTATTTTACAGCATATTCAAAATAAGAAACAATTAAACATTTAAGAATAAAATCATTCATATTGAAAAGCACATTACTATTTATTTTATCGGTATTAACAATCAGTTGTTCTAAAAATCATCCCCAAAAACAATTTACAATTGCTGCCTATGAGAACGCTGCATCACATATGGATCGCAACTTACAGGGTCTTGTTTACAACAAAGTTTCAGAAAGTAATTTTATTGGAAAGCATCAATTAATCTACCGTACAACAAATAAAGAGGGCAAAAAATTTGTTTTCGTTGATGTCATTTCAAAAACTAAAAGAGAAGCCTTCGATCATCAAAAATTAGCAGCAATTTTATCTGCAGAATTGAATACAGAAATAAATCCTTCAGAATTGCCCATTTATAGGGTTGCACTCTCGGAAGATTTAAAAGTGCTAACTTTCACAACAAACAGACAAAAATATACCTGTCATTTAAATGACTATTCTCTATCTAAAATAAGTACACGAAAAATAAATCGTAATGAAAATATTGCTCCAAATGGTAAATTGGCAGCCTACATAGAAAATTACAACCTTTGGATTCGCAATTTAGAGACCAACAAAAGAACACAAATTACCTTTGATGGGAAAAAAGATTACGGGTACGCCACTAATAATGCTGGCTGGATAAAAAGTGATGGAGCTGTTTTAAAATGGTCTCCAAATTCTGATAAAATTGCCACATTTCAACAAGATGCGAGAGGAGTTGGCATGATGTATTTAACCTCAACAAATGTTGGTCATCCCCGCTTAGAAGCATGGAAACATCCTCTCCCCGGAGATGAGACGATTTTTACAATAGAACGCGTAATTATTCACTTGGGAAAAAATCCAAAAATAGTTCGTTTAAAAATGGGAAAAGACTTTCAAAGAGGGTCTACAACAGATCACATTGCCAGTAGGAGTAACGAATTACTGGATGCACAATGGAATAAACAAGGGACAAAATTTGCTTTTGTATCAGGTTCTAGAGATCATAAAATTGCTCATTTACAAATAGCAGATACAAAAACAGGTTTTGTAGAATCGATCCATAAAGAAGAAGTAGACACCTATTACGAGTCTGGAGTAGATTCAGAAAACTGGCGTGTTTTATTTGATTCAAATGAATTTATTTGGTATTCAGAAAAATCAAATTGGGGACATCTTTACCTATATGATTTACAAACCAAAAAGTTAAAAAATCAAATTACTAGCGGAAACTGGTTGGTAAAGCAACTCAAAAATGTGGATATCACCAGTAGAGAAATTTATTTTACCGGTGGTGGAAGAGAAGCAGGCAATCCCTATCATAATTATCTTTACAAAGTAAATTTTGATGGTTCAAATTTCCTAAATCTAACTCCAGACAAAGGAACTCACTCTGTAAAATTTGGAATGGATCATAGGTATTTCGTAGACACCTATTCAACAACTTCTACTCCTCCTATTTCAGTTGTAAGAAATAACAACGGTAAAAAAATATTGGATTTAGAAATTGCAGACATCAGTGCATTAAAAGAAAAAAACTGGCAATATCCTATTGAATTTAACGTAAAAGCCCGAGACAAAGAAACAAACTTGTACGGAATTATGTATGTCCCAAGCCATTACGATGAAGGTAATAAATACCCTATATTAAATTATATTTATCCAGGTCCACAATCTGGAAGTGTAGGCGACTATTCATTCAAAACCATGCGAAGAGATTTTCAGGCGATTGCAGAATTAGGTTTTGTAGTAATTGCAGTTGATGCTATGGGAACCCCCATGCGTTCAAAATCTTTTCACGATGCATATTATGGTAATATGGGAGACAATGGTTTGCCAGATAACATCACCGCAATCAAACAGCTAGCAGAAAAATACAAAGGTATGGACCTAGAACGTGTTGGGATCTGGGGACATTCTGGAGGTGGATTTGCCTCCACAAGAGCTGTATTCGCCTACCCAGAGTTTTATGATGTTGCGGTCTCTGGTGCAGGAAATCATGACAATAGAAATTATGAGGCAGATTGGGGAGAAAAATGGCAAGGTCTTTTGGTAAATGGAAATATGGAAGGGAAAGCAGATGGAACTACTAATTATGACAACCAAGCGAATCAATTGATTGCTAAAAATTTAAAAGGCAAATTATTAATTACTCATGGTACTATGGATGATAATGTACCTCCCTCAAATACGATGTTGGTTGTTGAAGCTTTGATAAAGGCCAACAAAGATTTTGACATGATTTTATTTCCAAATAAAAAACATGGATATGGAGATATGACAAAATATATGACGCGAAAACGTTGGGATTACTTTGTAACACATCTTTTACATGCACAACCTCCAAAAGGGTTTGAATTCAACTAAAATAATGAAACATCTATTCTTAATTCTTTTTCTTTTCGTGAGTGTTTTATCTCTCAAATCACAAAGTTTATTGGGAGAAAAAGAATATTTCACAAGACAAGATACACTTAGAGGCAGTATTACTCCAGAGAGAATTTGGTGGGATTTAACGTTTTATCATTTAGCCATTGAAGTGGTTCCTGACCTAAAATTTATTTCAGGAAAAAACACGATTGAATATACCGTTTTAAAAGAATATCAGACCTTACAAATAGATTTACAATCGCCCTTAAAAATCACAAAAGTTACTCAAGATGGAGTTCCACTCAAAGTAATTGACGATGGAAATGCTCATTTTGTGCAACTCCAAAAAAAACAAAAAATTGGAAACTCAGAGCGTATTATTGTGCATTATCAAGGGAATCCAAAAGAAGCAATCAATGCACCTTGGGATGGTGGTTTTTCTTGGAAAAAAGACACCAATGGAAATCATTTCGTAGCTACTTCTTGTCAAGGTTTGGGAGCAAGTGTTTGGTGGCCCTGTAAAGACCATATGTATGATGAAGTGGAAAACATGAAAATAAGTGTGACCGTTCCTCGAAATTTAATGGATGTTTCCAATGGAAAACTAGAAAATATAGTTGACAACGGGGCAACAAAAACCTATCATTGGTCAGTAAATAATCCTATAAATAATTACGGAGTGAATTTAAATATTGGAGATTACACTCATTTTTCTGAGGTTTTCGAGGGCGAAAACGGAAATTTAGACATGAATTATTATGTTTTAAAATACAATCTTGAAAAAGCAAAAAAACAGTTTACAGACGCTCCAAAAATGATGAAAGCTTTTGAACATTGGTTTGGGCCTTATCCTTTTTATGAGGACGGGTTTAAATTGGTTGAAGTTCCCTATTTAGGAATGGAACATCAAAGCTCGGTTACCTATGGAAATAAATTTAAAAATGGGTATTTAGGGAGAGATTTATCTGGGACCGGATGGGGATTGAAATTCGACTTCATTATCATTCATGAATCTGGACACGAATGGTTTGCAAACAATATTACCAACAAAGACATTGCCGACATGTGGATTCATGAAAGTTTTACCAACTATTCTGAAAGTTTGTTTTTAGACTATTATTATGGGAAAAAAGCTTCCTCTGAATATGTAATTGGTCTCAGAAAAGGGATTGCAAATAAAAAAGCAATTATTGGCAAATACCATCTAAACAACGAAGGCTCTTCAGACATGTACAACAAAGGTGGGAATATGCTCCATACCCTAAGACAACTTGTCGATGATGACGAAAAATGGAGAAGGATTTTAAGAAAAATGAATACAAAGTTTTATCACCAAACCGTAACATCCCATCAAATAGAATTATTTCTTAGCAGAGAAATAGGGCTTGATTTGACTCCTTTTTTTAATCAATATTTAAGAAGCATAAAAATCCCTACCTTAGAATACAACCTAAAAAATAATATTTTGACTTATAAGTGGACTTCGGTTGTTAAAAACTTTAAAATGCCTTTAAAAGTATTTATTAATGATACACCAATATGGCTTTATCCAACTACAGAAGTTCAGAAAAAGACTTTAACCTCTATAAAATCAACATTTAAAATAGACCCTAACTTCTATGTGTATTCGAAAAAAATACACTAACAACGTTACTCTCTATTCGTCATTTTCTTCACATAATCTGTAATGATCACGATTTGAGTTGGGCCCACTTTTCCTTCTATGTATTTTGCATTTTCATGATCTAAAGAAATTCTTCGAACTGCCGTTCCTTGTTTCGCTACCATGCTAGATCCTTTCACCTTTAAATCTTTGATTAAAACAACACTATCTCCAGCCTGTAAAATAGTACCATTAATATCTCTATGAATTATTTTTTCACTTTCATCTAAGTGATCTCCAGACTCTTTTGCAAACCGTAAATCGTCGTCTTCCAAATATAGCATCTCTAATAAGTCTTTTGGCCAACCCTCATTTCTTAAACGAGATAGCATTCTCCATGCTACCACTTTCACAGGACTAAATTCGCTCCACATAGCCTCGTTTAAACAACGCCAATGATTAGCATCTGTATTTTCAGGGTGCTCTATTTGACTGATACAGGTTTGACAGGCTAATAAACTTCCATCCATACCTCCACCTCCTGATGCAATAGGTTGTATTTCATAGATAGACAAGGTGTTAACCGAAGTACATAATTCACATTGATTACCACTTCTAACTTCTAAATCTTGTTGCAAACTCATATTGACATATATTAATTAATCTACCAAAAGTAAGGTTTCTTTTTAATTAATTTCTAGAGAAGTGAATTTGAAAGTAGATCCATCAAATAATCCTTGATCACTCAGTTTTAAGGAGGGAATTACTAGCAAAGCCATAAAAGACAACGACATAAAAGGAGCGCTTAATGTACTTCCCATTTCTTTTGCCATCGCCTCAAGCTCTGCATAAGATGCACCAATAATTTCTGCTGGTTGATCACTCATAATTCCAGCGACAGGGAGTGCAACAACTTTTTCAGTAGTTGCATTTATGGCACAAATACCTCCTTTGTTTTTGATTAATAAATTCACAGCTTTACAAATAAATTCATCGGAAGTCCCGATCGCAATAATGTTATGAGAATCATGACCAACAGAACTCGCAATAGCTCCTTGTTTGATTCCAAAATTCTTGATAAATGCAATCGATGGTTTAGAGTTTTGATAGCGATTGACTACCGTCATTTTTAGAACATCATCCTCTATATTTGATACTAAATTACCCTCCATAATTAGAGAATTACAATGAATTTCATTGGTCACAAGTTCTCCATCTAACACCTCAATGACTTTAATTTTTTCAGATGATGATGCAAATCTAAAATTGTCAACTTTCTTTTTGTTTATATTAAAATTATTCAGAATACGAAAGGGAACAGACTTTATAAAACTTTTTCCATTTTTAGCTACCAACTCACCATTTATATAGGTTTCTAACACCTTAAATCTCAACAAATCTTCAACAACTATAAAATCTGCAGCATCTCCTTTGCGCAATAATCCTACCTCAAGATTATAGTGTTTTACAGGATTTATACAGGCCACCTGTAACACCTTAAAAAGATCCATGCCTTTTGCAACTGCTCGTTCACACAATTGATTGATATGCCCTATTAATAAGTCATCAGGATGTTTGTCATCTGAACAAAACATCATCTTTTCAAAATATTTTGGTAACAAATCGATCAAAGCTTCGAAATTCTTTGCAGCACTTCCTTCCCTAATAATAACCTGCATCCCTTTTTGAAGCTTTTCTAATGCCTCATCAAAGGTAAAACATTCGTGATCGGTAGAAATTCCAGCTGCTATATATTTTGTCAAATCATCACCTATTAAACCAGGTGCATGTCCATCGATAGGTTTGTTGAACTGCTTCGCCCATGCAATTTTTTTTAGTACCTCAGCATCATCATATAAGACCCCAGGGTAATTCATCATCTCTGCTAAATACTTAATATCAGGATTGGCCATCATTTTTTGAATATCCTCGGAATCAATGATTGCTCCAGCAGTTTCAAATGAAGTCGCAGGCACACAACTTGGCGCTCCGAAATTAAACTTCAATGGAACTTTTTTTCCATTTTGAATCATAAAATCAACTCCTTTTACCCCAAGTACATTGGCTATTTCATGCGGATCAGAAACCGTAGCTACAGTTCCATGAGTCACTGCGATTTTAGCAAATTCAGAAGGAACCAACATAGAACTTTCTATGTGGATATGTGCGTCTACAAAACCAGGTAAAATATAATTTTCTATTGTGTGATTCGACTTTCTAATGGTTGTAATTTTACCATTCTCAAACTGAACCTCTCCCTTAAAAATCTCTTTGTTAAATATATCTACAATGTTTCCTTGAACAACCATATTACAAATCTAAATCATCTTACCTTTTTATTATTATTCTACTGAGAAACTGAGGACTCCAAAAATCTTTCTAAAATTTTAAAACTCTCTTTCGGATTTTCCTCCATGGGAACATGTCCCGAATTTGAGATCGTTACAAACTTAGAATTGGGTATGAGAACATCCATTCTCTTTCCATTATCTACAGGAATCCATAAGTCTTGTAAACCCCATATTAATAAGGTTGGAGCTTGTATACTTTTTAGTTTGTCTCTTTGCTTTTTTGCATCAACCCTAAAATCAATTTTAGCTCTGTCTATAAAAGCCTGCCTATTACCAACTCTTAGAGCCATTTTATGATAACGAGTGACCAATTCATTGGATATTTTAGCATCATCAACATATACCTCTTTGAGATTTTTTGAAATCAATATTCTTGGTGTAACGTACAAAAAAAGTGATCTTAACAAGGGTGTTTTTGCCATCTTAAAAATTGCAGGCTGGGGCTTATAGGTTGGTAAACCGCTAGATGCTACCAAAATAAGTTTTTCAACTTTTACTGGATATTCTGCAGCATAATTCCATGCGATATTACCTCCTAAAGAGCTTCCCGCAATATGAAATTTGGTAAGTTGTAATTTTTGTAAAAAGGAGTGTAAAAAGCGGGTATAGGCATCGATAGAATAGTCGGCATCTTTATTAGGACCCGTAATCCCAAAACCAGGCAAGTCTAGTCTTATCACTCTATTGGTTTTTTTTAACTGGTTTGTCCAAGCGTCCCAAGTGTGAAGAGACGAAGCGGTTCCATGAATTAAAACAATTGGAAATCCCTTCCCTTCATCTCTATAATGGACTTGTATTTCATGAACATCCCTAAATTTAGAATGTTCATTTGCGTACTCCTTTTTTAAATTTTCAACAGGAATGTCTCGATAGGTGATACTAGCCATCGCCGAGATCATAAAAAATAAAAAACCATAAATAGCGAACTTAATTTTTGTATTTTTTTTCATCATCTAAAATTTTAAACATAAAGACTTTCTTAATTTGATGTCACTTATAAAAAAAACAATCATTAATACATATTTCCACATCGTCAATAGGGATCAATTTTAAAACACCCTACCCTATTTTCTTGAATTGTATTTGGAATCTGAGATTTAATTCAGCATGAACAAATCAGAAGCAATTCCATCTATTAAAAATTTTCCTTTTTTTGTGGCTCTCAATATTTCGTCTTCAAAATACAACAAATCTTGCTGAATATATTTTTTGGATTCATTTTGAAGATACATCCTATATTTTTTTCCGAATTTTTTTTCAATTATAAGTAAAGAAACACCCCAAATTGTTCGCAGGCCGGTCATAATGTACTCATTATATTGGTCTTTTTTGGTTAAAACTTCTCTTTCTATGGGTAATTGATCTGCCTCTAAAAAGTTAATATATTTTGTATTATTTCGAACATTCCAACTGCGCTTTTTACCATCAAATGAATGAGCCGAGGGTCCAAATCCTAGGTAAGATTTTCCCAACCAATAAGCCGTATTGTTTTTACTGAAATAATTTTCTTTACCAAAGTTTGACAATTCATAATGTATAAAATCATGTTTCTCTAATTCTTCCGTTAAAAGATAAAATTGCTCTTGTGCAACTTGATCATCAGTCATTTGAATTTTCCCTTTTTTAATCAGAGACTCCAAAGCTGTTTTTGGCTCAACAGTTAGGGCATAACTTGAAATATGTGAGACCCCAAAACTCAGGGCTATTTGAATATTTTCTCTCCATTGTTCATTCGTGCAATTTGGAATTCCATAGATCAAATCAACAGAAATATTATTAAAATATTGAGTTGCGATGGTCAAACAATTTTTGGCTTCCTGAGAATTGTGAGC
>Ga0206677_10001594_pt1 | contig 20767 bp, 16 predicted proteins | sample M130m12015metaG_FD_155475 | JGI IMG/M metagenome (GOLD analysis project Ga0206677, IMG submission 155475) | Ammonia-oxidizing marine archaeal communities from Monterey Bay, California, United States - M1 30m 12015 | ecosystem: Environmental > Aquatic > Marine > Intertidal zone | place: USA...
ATAATCTATTTTTGTACTATATCTATGAGCATCACTAGAAAAATCTGACTCAATTCTGTTTTCATCAGAATCAAATTTTAGAGAAGCGTCTTTAGCAGAAAAAGTAAGCTTGCTTCCTTTTTTGGTTTTTACATTGGTAGCACTTACCAAAATAGTTTCCAACATTAAAAAACCTCCTAATTCATTAATTGATATGTATACATCTCCATACTCTGAAGTTGCATATTTAGCAATACCTACACTTTTAATGTTTTCTTCTATTTGAAGATCTACTTCATTTCTATCTAGAAGATGAAAACTACTTGAAGATGAAAACACCTTATCTATTTTATTAAAAAAACCCATCTACCCAACTTAAATTACAAGCGTAAAAATAGCATAAAAAAACGCAAACCTTTCGGTTTGCGTTTATAATAAGATAATTTAGAAAAGTTATTCTTTTATAATCTTGTAAGATCCTATTTTTCCTTCAGCACTTACTTTTACAACATACACCCCTGGTCTTAAATTAGACAAGTTGATTGATGAGTTGTTTGTATTTGGTGCTCCAGAAAATACTTTTTGACCCAATAGATTAAAGACAGTTATCGTCTCTACATTGTTTTGAGATCTAAAGTTTAGTTCTTCTTTTACAATTGTTGGATACAAGGAAAACCCTTCTAATATATTCGTTGCTGTACCTAGAGTTGTAGTTGTAACTTGGAAATTAGTTACATGAAAATCATAATCTGCTCCCGAAACTCCACTATATGCATAAAGAGCAAATTTAGCTGTTGAAGAAGTAGACGAAATAGATACTTCCGGCATAGCTTGAGAGGCATTCGTTAATCCAGATGTAGAATCCCAACGATATAATTCTGACCATGTAGCTCCATCATCTTCTGAAAAAACAAGGGAAACATAATCTTCATCTACATCCATACCGCCAGCATCAGCTCCAGTACCATTCCAATCAGTTATACCAGCATCAATGTTTAGATAATGAGTACCAGCACTTAAATCAAAAGTAGGAGATATTAAATACTCATCTCTAGATGTTCCATAAATATTAACTTTAGCTCCTTTACCTAAGGTTGCGTCATTTAAAAAATCAGAAGTATCCCATGCACTATCATTATCTGTTGCATCAGGAGCACCAAATGGTCCTTCAGATTCTGTAAATCCAGCAGGATAATTAGTAAAATCTGTACTAAAAGGTATTGGGGCATTTTCAATGGTTAGAGAATACTCTGTACAACCGACAGCCAAAGAAGCACCATTTTGTGGTACTACAGAATAGTAATAGGTTGCCCCATAACTTAAACCTAAAATATTAGCGGTAGTAGTAGGTGCATCTATAACGCCTATTGAAGTTAAATCACCAGAAGTTGTCCCCCAGAAAACCTCGTATCCAGTAGGTGCTATTCCCGATGAAGGTGCATCCCAAGTAATAGTAGCAGCACCATTATTAAATGACACATCTGAACCTGTTGGAGATACATTTTCTGCACAATTTGGTGCAGCTGGTAAAGTATAATACTCTAAACAAAACTCAACATTTACCATTGAAGTTCCATAATCATAAATTCTAATTACAAGTTCATCACCTATTGCCCAACCACTCAAAACCACATCAGCTTGATTGTATGTAGAATAAGCAATTTCTGTACCCGATGCATCATGAATACCAATGTAAGGAGAACCAGAACCAGTTCCCCAATAGCGTAATGCATCAGTTGTTGCTGTCCAATTAAAAAAAGCGTCTACACCTGTAGGTGCAGTACCTTGGCTTAACAAACCACTAGCAGTAAATCCTGAGTTCGGAAAATCAATAGAAAGATTAGACGTTGTACATCCTGTGCCTTCAGGAGATATTGTAAAAGGTAAAGTAGTTGCTGTTGCAAAGGTATCTCCTGCTATAGGCATAGTCCAAGAAATAGTTTCCCAAGAACTATCACCATCTGATCCACTACAATTTGCTTGCACATAAATGTCATATGTAGCTCCGGAAGTTAAGCCTCCTAGAGTAATAGGGTTATTTGGCCCAGTTACAGTGAGTGTTCCACTTCCTTGAGTAAAACCAGTAGGTCCAAATTCATAGGTCCATTCTGTTTCAGTGCCTCCTGCTGTCCAAGAGATTTCAACCTCTGTAAGAGAGTTAGCTGTAGCTTCAAGACTAGTTACTGGGAAACAAGATGGTGGAGGAGCAATAGAAAAATCGTCTATGTAGATCTCATCAGCATAATCACCTCTATATTTGAAAGCAACATAAATAGTTTGCCCTACATAAGAAGAAAGTTCGTATTCATGTGAAGCCCAAACATCCTCAGAAAAGTTGGCATCTATATCAAATATCTCAGTAAAATCTGATGGATTTGCAATTGGATCTCCACTTGCAGTTGATATCCATACACCACTTTCAACAGAATATGTATTATAGTTATTATTGTAAAAAAATGAAAGTTTATCATCTGCAGATACAGTGTAAGCAGGAGATATCATCCACGAAGTTGATTCTGAAGCAATGTTAGCATCATCATGAAAAAAAGATGCTGCACCAGAATTTGCTCTAATGGTTGTTTGAACCCAACCTGGATCGTCGGTCTCTGTTTGCATAAACGTCCATCCAGATGGTGGATCTGTCTCAAAATCCTCAGATAATTGAGCATAACTAGTAAAAGTTACTGTTAATAAAAGTAATAATAAAGTAATTTTTTTCATATTGTTTGGTTTTAGTTAATTGTTTGTTAAAAATAAAGTGATATGCAAAGTACACTTTTTCCTTCAAAGAAGGAAAATCTTAGTAAAAAAATCAGCAAATTATTAGTGAAATTACACTTATCATAAAAAAAACAGGTTTTGATTTATAAATCAAAACCTGTTTTTTTATTTAAAATAATGTATTATTTACTCTTCTATAAATTTATCCATTACAGCATCACTAACCCCCATATTAGAAAAGCCTCCGTCATGAAATAAGTTCTGTAAAGTTACTTTTTTTGTAAGATCTGAAAATAAAGAAATGGTGTAATCTGCACATTCTAATGCGGTTGCATTTCCTAACGGAGACATTTTATCTGCATAAGCTAAAAAACCTTCAAATCCTTTTACACCACTACCAGCAGTAGTTGGTGTTGGAGATTGAGAAATGGTATTAACTCTTACTTTATGGTCTCTACCAAAGAAATACCCAAAACTACGCGCTATACTCTCTAGATAGGCTTTATTGTCTGCCATATCATTATAGTCTGGAAAAACACGTTGTGCTGCCATATAAGTTAGCGCTACGATACTACCCCACTCACTCATAGCCGTTTTGTTATATAAGACATTCATTACTTTATGGAAAGATACCGCCGAAACGTCCCAACCTTTAGTTGTAAAATCATATTTAGGATCTGTATACAATTTTCCTTTTCGTACGTTTACAGACATGCCAATAGAATGCAATACAAAGTCTATTTTACCTCCTAAAATCTCCATAGATTGTTCTACTAAATTTTCAAGATCTTCCATAGAAGTTGCATCTGCAGGAATAATTTGAGATCCTGTTTTTGCGGCTAAATCTTTAATAGTTCCCATCCTCATGGCAATAGGTGCGTTTGTTAACACAAACTCTGCTCCTTCTTCATGTGCTCTTTCAGCAGTTTTCCAAGCAATAGAATTTTCATCTAATGCACCAAAAATAATTCCCTTTTTTCCTTTTAATAAATTATAAGACATCTCTTAAATTGTTAGTTTTTATTTGTTGGCAAATATAATCGTTTAATTTTTACATTTCTATTTTTTGAATACTCTAATTGCGATTACTACTAATTTCCCAAAAATAAAAATCAATAATTAATTTAGCAGCTCTTTGGCATGGGTTAAGGCACTGTCTGAAATGTTTTTACCACTTAACATTTCTGCTATCTCAACAATTCTCTCATCTTCAGACAATAGTTTTAAATTGGTAATAGTACTATTATTAACCTCTTCTTTAAACACCTTGTAATGCTGATTGCCTTTGGCTGCAATTTGTGGTAAATGTGTAATGGTAATGACTTGCATTTTCTGACTCATCTGAGACATAATATGGGCCATTTTATTAGATATTTCTCCAGAAACACCACTATCTATTTCATCAAAAATAATGGTTGGTAACTGGCTATTTTCTGACAATACTTTTTTTATGGCCAACATAATCCGAGACAATTCACCTCCGGAAGCTACTTTTTTTAGCTCTCCATATTGCCCTCCTTTATTAGCAGAAAACAAAAATTCTAATCTGTCTTTACCATTTGTGTAATACTTTTCTGAAAGTGTGTTTTTTATCTGAAAACGCGCATGAGTCATTCCTAAATTGTCTAATATAGTTTCCAATTGTTTTGAAACTTTTGGTATAATTTTTTTTCTTGATTCTGATATTTTTAAAGCAACTACATCTAATTTATTTACTATTGCTTCAACAACAGTTTTTTGATTATGAATACTTTGTTCTGCAGTTTCTACTGTACTTACTTTTTCAGACAACTCCTTTTGAATTATCAATAATTCTGAAATTGAATTGACATAGTGTTTTTTTTGTAAGTTATAGATGAATTGCAAGCGATCATTTAACTGTGTTGCTTCTGATGGGTTAAAATCTACTTGTTCAAATGCAGATTCTAGATCTCCAACAATATCATCTAATTCTATTTTAACGCTAGAAACTCTATTAGAAAGTTCTTGATATTCTTTTGAATATGAATCAATTTTAATTAGTTTTTGCTCTAATAAATATAGTAAGTGCTGTATGCCAATATTCTCGTCAGTTGTAATTTGAACTGCTTCTGTTAAATTTTGTTTAATTTCTTCTACGTTATTTATTTTCTCTAACTTTTCCTCTAATAACTCTTGCTCATCTTCAATAAGTTCAGCCTCAAGTAATTCATTATATAAATGGGAATTATAATCATATTGAAGATTAGCCTCTCGTTGAGCTAGTTGAATTTCTTCTAATTTCTTTTTTTCTTTGGTATAACTTGCTAACCCACTCGTATAGGCGGCTAACATGCTCACATTATTGGCAACAGCATCTAACAACTGAAACTGAAACTCTTGGTCTGAAACTTGTAGGGTTTGATGTTGCGAATGAATGTCTATAAGTCTTGCTCTAAGCGCAGTTAAAACCAAAAGCGTTACAGGCGTATCATTTATAAAAGCTCTGGATTTTCCAGAAGGTAGAATTTCTCTTCTTAAAATAGTATTCCTCTCATAATCTATATCTACTGTTTCAAAAAAATCTTGGAGATTATAGGTATCTATAGATACTATGGCTTCAATAACACACTTTTTATTGGTATTTTTCAACGTAGAAGAATCTGCTCTATTTCCTAAAACTAGCCCAAGAGCACCTAATAAAATTGATTTACCAGCACCTGTTTCTCCTGTAATAATAGATAGACCTGAAGAAAAATCAATGTGTAATTCATTGATTAGAGCATAATTTCTTATGGTGATTGATGCTAACAAATACCTGTGTTTTTAAAAAATAAATGTAATTAATTTTTTGGATAATAAACCTCTTTATTGTGAAGATTAGCATTGATTTTTTGTTTACTATAATTCAACTCAAAAAATGAATCATTTGCCCAATCTTCATATAAATTTCTATAAAAAATACTATTGGGGTCTCCTGACTGCCCCGGAGAATTAGTAGCTTTAGAGTTGTCCCAATCTTTTGTATCTATTACAACTCTAAAACTTGCCCCTGAAGATTGACTTAAATTTGAGCCTGAAGAACCTGGTGTAAATGCATTCCCCCCCCTTGGATAGGTTTTGAAGCTTATCAAATTATAGATAGAGTCATTCACAATATTTTGAAGTGGATGTTTAATTTTGATATGCTTAAAATCTTTCTGCCCATATCTCCAATTCTTTAAATCTTTACCAAACTTCACCTCTAATTCTTTAACAGAAGAAATAAAAGTGTTCTTTAAAAAATTATCTCTTTGTTTACCTGGAAGTTTATTTAAATTTTTAATTATTTTAAACAGTTGAATATTTAATAAACCTTTTACATTTTCTGGTACATATTTTTCATGAAACTCTCGAACAATAGTCCTCTCCCAATTTACATAAATTGTAGCTTCAACTGAAGTTGTTGTGAGTTTATTATTCCAAGCAAGAAGCATCTCAAAATATTTTTGATTAGCTTTATCTAATGAAGTCTGATCTATCATTTTTATCAACTTCTCTGAAGGTAATGAATGATAATCTACTTGTAAATCCATCATTTCTTGCATGGTAAATTTATGAGTTGAATTCTTTGAAAGCACATCACTTACGCGATCTCCTCTATAAGGGTCTGACCAAGAAAATCCGATGGCGTTCCAATGCTTATAAGATGCTGGTGTAACGTTTTGATTTGCTGATGCAAAGAAATTCTCAGAAGGATTAACAACATGTGGCTTGTCAGTTATAGGGAGGTATCCGTCCCATTCATAATTACCATCACCAAGAACTGGCACCAATCCACTGTGTGTATTTCTAATGGGTGCTATTCCTACTGCTTGCCAGCCAATAGTTCCTTCCTTATCTGCCCACACCATATTTTCTCCAGGAATATGACTGTAGTTACAGGCTTCTCTAAACTCTTCCCATGATTGAGATTGATTCATGCGTAAAGAAGCTAAATACGGGGAACCTCCAATTTCTAGCCAACCACAACGTACACTATAGGCTCTACTTCTTTTCTTATCTACAAAAGTTACAGGGCCGTGAATAGAGTATTGTAGTATGATTTCACGATTTTCTTCTCCTTTTACGGTAATAGATTCTTTAATTTCTTTAAATGTTAACCATTTCCCCTTATGCCAATATTGATTTGAATTTTCAGGATTTAATTCATAGACATAAAGGTCTTCAGCATCGGTTCTAAAAACTGTTAAACCCCATGCACCAAAACCATTATGACCTATTGAAATTCCAGGAATTTCTGGCTCACCTCCACCAATAACATTCCAGCCTGGTGCCACTAAATGAGTAAGGTATCTTAACGATGGTGCTACAATACTTCTGTGAGGGTCATTTGCTAAGATCGGAGATCCATTAAATGATTTACTTCCTGAGATAGCCCAATTATTACTACCAATACTAAATTCATCCTCTAGGTCTTCTATCTTTTCTGAAAATACAATTGATTGGGCTTCTTTTTTTTGATATTTCTCTTGTAAATACTCTTTTTTAAATTTAATTGGTGTTCTGTAGGCATTATATAATCCTAATATATCTTGGTCTAAATCCTCTTTTTTGATTTTTTTATTGAGTTTAAGAGAGGGTTCTTGCGGGTGAAGCCATAATAACTCTTTCACCTTTTCTTCACCTATTCTAGAAACTGCTCTTCCAATATTTAATTCTTGACCAATGTTTCCTAAAAGTCCTTGATGTCTGGAGATAACAACTTCAGGTGTCCAAAGTTCAGGTTCTATATTCAATAAACTAAATTCTACTGGAAGTTTATCCGGATTATTTTTCATTTCTTGAATATAGGCATTGACTCCTTCAGTATATGCAGTAATAATTTCATACCCATCTTCATGATAATGATTTAATTCCTCTTTTATATTTCCTCTAAATTTAAAAAGCCTAGTACCAATATCTCTTCTTAATTCACTTTTCCCAAAAATTTCTGCAACAGTTCCTGTAGCCTGTCTTCTCCAGATTTCAAATTGAAAAAGCCTGTCTTTAGCTGCCAAATATCCTTGCATAAAAAAAAGATCTTTTTGATTAGTAGCATAAATATGGTTTATACCGTATTTATCTCTCAATACCTCAACTTCATCATTTAATTGAAGTTGTTTTTTTGAGGTACAAGAACATATAAAAATCAAAATAAGGACTATTGATTTAAGTCTAATTTTTGTTATGCTACAATAATCTGATGTAATTGTAAAATCAAGATATTTTTTATAATTCATAAGCTTGCATAATTTGAAACAAAGAATTATAAATATAGTAAATAATAGTTATGAAGGTGAGTATAAAATAAAACCTAAGTATATTTATTTGTTCGATTTAAGCAGTAACTTAAAAGAAAAAAGAATTAGTAATAGTAAATTATTAATTAATTTTTCGCCACTTTGAGCTATTGTTAGGAGATATTTTTTGAAGTACTACAAGTAAACGTTGTTTACTTCTAGTATTAGGCCCATCTGAATAAAGATTTACAATTTCATCAGATTTTGCATCAAAAAAAAGTCTTAATAGTGGGTTTCCGATAACTTTATTATACAATCTGTCTAAAGAAATAACTGAATTTTCAATAGCTCCTTTTCCTTTAATTTTATTTTCTGCTAAAACATCAAACCCTTTTCTATGGTAATTATACATTGCAGTTCTAAATTGTTTTAATCCAGGAGATAATAAATTATCTATGATTTGAAACCTATTCTGAACACCAACTTGATTAGACCATGCTGAAAGACCACTTTGCTGCGCTTGTAATGTTACATTTTCCGCTTCCTTTAAGTACGTATCTCCTCCATTGATGGCAAAGGTATCTGCATCTACTCCTAAAATTAAATATACATAAAATGTAATTGTAGATATTAAATTAGAATCAAATCGGGTTGGGTTATAAATAAACTGATCAAATTCGTTATACTTAAAATTAAAGTCATTATCTCTAATATTCAAAATAGGTGTTTCATAGGATGTTCCATAAACCGGTCTAGTAGACTGAACCTGAATAGATCCCTCAAAAGTATTGTTATCTCTTTTAGTGATAATGATATTGATTGCGCAGTTAATTCGTTCTTGGGCTTTTACAGTTTTATCTGTCCACTTTTTTTGATTCACAAATTCTGAAATTGAGGTTTCCAGTGTGGAAAACACCTGTCTGTTTGAACCTTGAACTTGATCAAAATTTATGGAGACTTTGCAATTTAATTCTTGAGAACTAATTGTTATTGAGAATAAAAAAATAAAAAATATAAGAATCCTACGCATCTATTTTTTTTAATATTTCGTTCATAATATCTATGGCTACATCTGATTTAGGTTTCATCTCAAAAGGAGTATTACGTTCCTCTTTGTCTATAAATGTAACTTTATTAGTATTCCCAGAAAACCCTGCTCCTTTATCATTTAATGAATTTAGAACAATAGCATCTAAATTCTTTTGTTTTAATTTAGCTAATGCATTAATTAACTCATTGGTTGTCTCTAAAGCAAAGCCGACTAAGAATTGTTCTTTTTTAATAACTCCCAAAGAAGCTAAAATATCTTTAGTGGGTTCTAATTCAATATCTAACGTACTCTCTTTCTTTTTTATTTTCTCAGCAGCCACATTTTTTGGTCTATAATCTGCAACAGCTGCAGTTAAAATAGCTATACTTACCTCAGGGAAATATTGATGACAGGCGGTATACATCTGCTCAGCACTAACAATATCAGTTCTATGAATAGAGTCATGATTAACAATTTCGTTACTTGGTCCAGAGACAAGATAAACTTTAGCTCCTAAATTTGCAGCTGCCTTTGCAATTTCAAATCCCATTTTTCCTGAAGAATGATTACCTATAAAACGAACAGGGTCTATAGATTCATAGGTAGGACCAGCTGTAATCAAAACTTTTTTTCCGTGTAAAGGCATGCTTGACAAAATATCGTTTTCCATAAAGGATACAATATCTTCAGGTTCTGCTAGTCTTCCTTCTCCTACCAATCCACTTGCCAATTCTCCACTAGTGGCTGGAATCATTTTGTTCCCAAATGACTGAAGCTTGTCTAAACTTGTTATTGTAGAAGGGTGTTTATACATGTCTAAATCCATTGCAGGTGCAAAATATACTGGACATTTTGCAGATAAATATGTAGCTATCAGTAAGTTATCACAAATACCATTTGTCATTTTAGACAATGTGTTTGCTGTTGCTGGAGCTATGAGCATATAATCTGCCCAAAGTCCTAAATCTACATGGTTATTCCATAATTCATTTTCTTCTTCCTTTTCATAAAAGGTTGAATGAACTGGATTTTTAGAAAGTGTAGATAGGGTAAGTGGTGTGATAAAATCTTTTGAGGCAGGTGTCATAATAACTTGAACTTCTGCCCCAGATTTTATAAATAAACGAACCAAATTGGCTGTTTTGTATGCAGCAATACCGGCAGTTATGCCTAAAAGAATTTTTTTGCCGCTTAGGATAGACATTATTCCGTCTCTGGAGTTCTATGATATACTTTATCATCTAACCATTCCTCAACAGCTATTGCTGTGGGCTTTGGCAATTTCTCATAAAACTTTGAAACTTCAATTTGTTCTTTGTTTTCGAAAACCTCTTCTAAACTATCATTGAAAGTAGCAAACTCCTCTAATTTCTCAACTAATTCTGTTTTTAAATCAGTGTTGATTTGAACTGCTCTTTTTGAGATAATTGAGATTGCCTCATAGATATTCTCTGTTTTTGATTCTACAACGTTCTTGTCGTAGGTTACCGTGGTTACAGGAGCTTTTGTTTCTTTATAATTCATAATTAACTCTTTACTAACTGTTTTTGTTCGTTTTTTATCTCTATTAGTAACTTATCTGAATCTTTTAAAAATTTAGATTCAGGGAAGTTTCTAACTAATTTATCATAGGCTGCAATTGCATCCTTGATTCTATTTAATTTTTTTCTTTCTGTACTAACTATAACTAAATCATGGTAGGCTTTAAATCTAAAATATAAAGCTTCTTCTTTTAATTTAGTTCCCAAGAAATCATTAATTAAATTATCAAAAGCTACAATAGCAGAATTATAATTTCTAAAATCTGTTTGTGCTGTTTTGTAGTATGTTTTTCCTATTTCAAAAGCTTTCTTCTCTAACTTAAATTGGAGTTCTTTGTAATGAACATTTGCTTCAGCTAATCTTTCAGAGTCTGGGTATTCATCAATAAACATTTGATAGGCTACTAATGCTTTATTGGTATCTAATTGATCTAGACTGAACAAAGGAGAGGCTAACTTATAACTGTAAGCTGACAAAAAAGCAGCTTCTTCTTTTTTGGAACTATTAGGATGATTTTTTGTAAATCTATCGAAATAATATGCAGCTGTTGAATAATTTTTTTCATTAAAATTTGATTGTGCTACCATGAACTGAATTCGTTCCATCTGAGGTTTTCCTCTGTAGGAAGGGATCACAAGTTCAAATAGTCTTAGAGCTTTACTATATTCTTTAGCCTCGTATTTTTTTACAGCTAACTTATACCTTTCTAACATGGTACCTTTTCCTGCAATACGCTGATATTCTCCACAAGAGTTAAACAGTAGAGATAAAGAAAAAATTAGTGCTAAAATTTTGATTTTTCGCATTTGGCAAAAATAAGGTTTTTAAATGGATTACTAAAACGCTTTTTTTTATTTAAATCGTCAAATTATGAGATAAATTTTGCTCGATAATTATTGAGTAATATTTACATTTTTAAAGATTACTCAGAAAACTAAATAAAATACTTTTTTTAATATACTTTGGATAAAACTCTTACCCTATTACTAAAACTGCAATTACGTTTAAAAGTTTTAATTGGTTATTTATAAATTATTAAAGGTTTGTTAATTTGAATCTGGCTCAGCTTGAGATCCAATAAGCCTTTTCACATCATTATCAAACAAATACAAACCTCCTTTATCGTCTCCAATTAAATTAATTTTATCCAAGATATTTCTAGCTAATGCTTCTTCTTCAATTTGTTCAGAAACATACCATTGCAAAAAATTATGAGTCGCATAATCTTTTTGCTTTAGGGTAATGTCTACCAAATCATTAATAGATTTAGAAACTTTTACTTCGTGCTCAAATAGATTTTCAAACATTTCTTTAAAAGATCCAAATTCAGCTGGTGGAGCTTCCAATATAGATACTTTTGCATGCCCACCACGTTCATTAATGAATTTTATAAGTTTTAACATGTGCTCTCTTTCTTCGTCTGAATGTGCATACATAAAAGTTGCTACACCTTCAAAACCTAATGTTTCTGCCCAAGACGCCATAGCTAAATACACTTGAGATGATGCAGCTTCAACAGTAACTTGCTTATTTAAAGCATCTTCAATAATTTTTGATAACATAATTTCTATTCTAAATTCTTTACAAAATTAACAATTTCTTTTTGAAGTTTATCAGAGGCAATTACTAAAGGTAATCTTACTTCTAATTTCGTAAGATTTAACGCTTGAAGTACAGCTTTAATTCCTGCAGGATTATTTTCTAAAAATATCAGATTTATAACCTCCATCAGTTTAAAATGAATTTCATAGGCTTCTTTGTTATTGCCTTCTAAACCGTAACGAATTAAAGTTGAAAATTCTTTGGGGAAAGCCTGACCTATAACCGATATTACACCTGAAGCACCAGCTAAGATTACATTTAGTGCTAAATCATCATCTCCAGAAATAATCAAAAAATCTTTAGGTTTATTTTTAATTAACTCCAAGTATTGTTGAACATTGTTTCCAGCTTCCTTGACAGCTATAATGTTAGAGAAATTATTAGCCAAACGGATTGTGGTTGAAGGTTGCATGTTTTTTGAGGTACGACCAGGAACATTATATAAAATTATGGGTTTAGGACTTGCTTTAGCAATTGCTTCAAAATGCCTGTAAAAACCTTCTTGTGTAGGTTTATTATAGTATGGAGCAACAGATAAAATAGCATCAATATGAGATAAGTCTTCAGATAAAATCTCTTCAATTACTGAAGTAGTATTATTACCTCCTATACCTAAAACTAGTGGAAGTCTTCCTTGATTTGTTTTAGCAACAACCTCAATAATTTTTCGTCTTTCTTTTTTTGAAATTGTAGCACTTTCTCCCGTAGTTCCGTTTATTACTAAATAGTTAATACCATTTATAATATTAAATTCTACAAGTTTTGCCAACGCTAAAAAATCAACAGACAAATCTTTTTTAAAAGGTGTTATAAGTGCAACTCCTGTTCCAATAAATTTTTGCATATAAAGCAGTTTAATTTTGCGTAAAAATACACTATTAAGGAGATTTCTAGGGTTGTTATTTAGTAATAAGTCTAATTTTTACTAATTTTTAAACTTTGTTAAATTTTAAACGATTAAAGTTTGTGGAGTATTTTTAAATATTTTTTCATTTCATCAAAAAATAAATCTACTCGATTCTCATCACAAGCAATATCTAAATTGAAAAAGCCTGTACTTGCATCAGAAAAACCTACTTTAAAAGTTGCTTGAGAAGAAGCTTCTGCATACTCTAAAAAAATATTTTTTTTAGGGTAATAACAAATTAACAAATCAAATGGCTCCTCTAAAAAACTCTGAAAACTAGAATCTAAAACATGGCCTTTCCAATTGAAATCTTTTTCAGAAAAGTGTTTATATGACTTTTTATGATCTTTAGAAAACTTTCTATAACTGTATACTTTAGGATTTCTGAGTTGTAATTTTTTTATTAAAATTTCAGAGAACTCATATTTATTGAAAAAATTATCAGAAGTAATTATACCTACTCTTTTAATCTTTTGGGCAGAACCATTGGCTGATGATGATTTTGTTTTAGAAAACTGATCAATCTTCTTTTTTAAATAATGATTTTTTAATTTTGCTTTTAGCATAGATTCAATGAGACAAAAAAACTATCTTGTCATCACAAATATAATTAAAACGAATTGTGTTCTTATGAAAAAAACTTTGTTTCTTTTTCTGTTTATTGTATCTATTAATGGATGTAAAAACAGTTCTTATGAAGTTTCTGAAATTAATGCAAAAAAAATTTTACTTAATTCTCAAATTAAACAAGACAGTACTATTATTGAATTATTTCTTCCTTACAAAGATAAAATGACTGAAGAAATTACAAAAATACTATCCTATGCTCCTCATACTCTTGAAAGAACTGATGGGAATTTACAAAGTACGCTTGGAAATTTAATTGCTGATTTATCCTACAAAAAGGCTAATGAACTTTTTGAAGAAAAAACTGGTAAAAAAGTTGATTTTTCAATGTCTAATTATGGTGGAATAAGAGCTGCAATAACAAAAGGAGATGTTACAGTTTCAAATGCTTTTGAATTGATGCCTTTTGATAATACTCTTGTTGTTGTAGAACTTAATTATGAAAAAATTCAAGAATTATTTTCATATTTTATGTCAAAAAAAATGGCACATCCTCTTTCAAGTCATATTGAGTTAAAAATAAAAAACAAATCTTACAATGTTCTTATCAGTGGGAAATCTATAGATAAAGACAAAACCTATTTTGTAGCTACCTCTAATTATTTACAAAAAGGAGGTGATGCAATGAACTTCTTTAAAAACCCTTTGAGTTTATATGATAGTAATTTTTTAATTCGTGATGCAATTGTAGAGTATTTTAAAAGTCAAGACACCTTGATTTCTAATCTAGACAACCGCGTAATTATTAGTAATTAAAGTTTACACAAAAATGAAAAGAAGAAAATTTATCAAACAAACCTCTGCTAGCCTTGCGTATGCAGGTCTTAGCAGCCTTACTTTTCAATCTTGTAAAACACATCAAAAACACATTACCATACTCCATACCAATGACACCCATAGTCAAATAGAACCTTTTGAGTCTAGTCATCATAAATATGCTGGAAAAGGAGGAGTGGCCAGAAGGGCGGTAATGGTTGAAAAAGTTCGAAAAGAAAATCCAAATACCTTACTACTTGATGCTGGAGATATTTTTCAGGGAACCCCTTATTTTAATTATTTTGGAGGTGAAGTTGAGTTCAAACTCATGAGTTTATTAAAATACGATGCAGCTACACTGGGAAATCATGATTTTGATAATTCTATTGAAGGTTTTCATAAACAATTACCCAATGCTTCTTTTGATTTTGTATGTGCTAATTATGATTTTAAAAATACAGTCCTAGATACCCTTATAAAACCTTATAAAATTTTCATTAAAGACGGAATTAAAATAGGTGTATTCGGACTAGGTATAGAGCTAGTAAATCTTGTAAACCCTAATTTATATAAGGAAACAAAATATCTAGACCCGATAGAAATATCTAAAGACATTTCTAGAGATTTAAAAGAAAAAGAAGCTTGTGATTTGATAATTTGTTTATCTCATTTGGGATATCATTATAAAAATTCCGATAAAATATCAGATTTAAAATTGGCCGCTGCCACAAAAGATATTGATTTAATCATTGGAGGACACACGCATACTTTTTTAACTAAACCAACCCTAGTTAAAAATTTAACTAATGAAAATGTTTTGGTAAATCAAGTAGGAGCTTATGGATTAAATTTAGGAAGAGTTGACTTTTATTTTAATGAACAAAATGAAAAACAGACGTCAGATAAAAATATAATCATATAACTAATTTGGCGCAAAAATTGTTACCCTATCGAGAAATTAGTCAATCATTAAAATGAATTCATCCTCATTTATAATGGTGAGTCCTAGATCCTCAGCTTTTGTTTTTTTACTCGGCCCCATCTTGTCTCCTGCTATAACAAAGGTTGTTTTCTTTGAAATAGATGAACTTACTTTACCTCCATTATCTTCAATGGATTTTTTTAGTTCATTTCTTGTCATTTTATAAAATACTCCAGATACTACAAAAACTTTTCCTTGAAGTTTATCAGTTTGCCCAATTAAATCTTTTTCAGAAATTTTCAATTGAACTCCATGGTATTTTAGTCTATGTATCAATTGCATATTTCCAATATCATTAGAAAATTCTAAAATACTTGCCGCTATTCTGTCACCAATTTCATCAACAGAGGTTAAGGCTTCAAGACTAGCAGTCATAAGATTATCGATTGACTTAAAATGTTTGGCAAGTTTTTTTGCAACTGTTTCTCCAACAAATCTAATCCCTAAAGCAAATAGTACTTTTTCAAATGGAATTTCTTTTGATTTTTTAATCCCATCAATCATATTTTGAGCAGATTTTTCTGCCATTCGTTCTAAAGGTATTACCTGTGATACTTGCAAATCATAGAGATCTGCATAATTTTCAATTAAACCTTCTTTACGTAATAAATCAACTGTCTCTCCCCCTAAGCCATCAATATCCATAGCTTTTCTACTTATAAAATGCTGAATTCTTCCTGTAATTTGAGGAGCACAACCATAGGTGTTTGGACAATAATGCTTAGCATCTCCAGTTGATCTAATTAAGGCTGTATGACATTCTGGGCAGTGAGTTGCATACAGTGTTGACTGAGAATACTCTTTTCTTTTAGAAAAATCTACGGCAATGATTTTGGGAATAATTTCACCTCCTTTTTCAACAAAAACGGTATCGTGTACTCTAATGTCTAATTTTTCTATTTGATCTGCATTATGAAGAGAGGCTCTTTTTACAGTAGTTCCTGCTAACTGTACAGGCTCTAAATTTGCCACTGGGGTAATGGCTCCTGTTCTACCTACTTGGTAGGTGATTTCTTCAAGTACAGTAGTTACTTGAGCCGCTTTAAATTTATATGCAATTGCCCAACGTGGAGATTTTGCAGTATAACCTAATTCTTCTTGCTGTTGTAAATTATTTACTTTGATAACAACACCATCCGTTTCATAGGGTAAGTCATGACGCTTCTGATCCCATTCATTTACAAAATGAAAAACTTCATCAATAGAACTCGCTAATATAATAGTGTCTGGCACTTTAAATCCTGCTTCTCTTGAAGCTTCTAAACTTTCAAAATGAGTAGAATACGTCCGTTCGTTCGAAACTACTTGATATAATAAACAATCTAATGGTCTTTTTGCCACCTCTCCACTATCTTGAAGTTTTAAACTTCCACTTGCAGTGTTCCTTGGGTTTCTGTAGGTCTCCTCTCCGTTCTCAAGACGCTCCTGATTCATTTTCTGAAACCCTTCTAAGGGTAGAATGATTTCACCTCTTATTTCAAAATTAGATATAAAATCTGCATTCAATATCAAAGGGATAGATTTAATTGTCCGAATGTTTGAGGTAACTTCATCACCTTGAAATCCATCACCTCGAGTAACAGCTTTTACAAACTCACCATTTTCATAAGTGAGGTTAATTGAAGCACCATCATATTTTAATTCACATGTAAATTCAATAGCTTCTGTTCCCAAGTTTTTTTGAAGTCTTTTTTCCCAGTCTAATAAATCTTCTTTGGAATACGAATTATCTAAAGAATACATTCTATTCTTGTGCTGAAGAGTTTGGAAATTTTTTGTAACGGTTCCTCCCACTCTTTGAGAAGGAGAATTTGCATTGTAGTACTCTGGATAAGCTTCCTCTAATGCCTCTAGTTCTTTAAGTTTTATGTCAAATTCATAATCTGAAATCGTGGCATTGTCTAATACATAATATTCATGATTGTGACGATTTAGAACTTCACGTAAAGAATTAATTTGCTGTTGGACAGAATTCATGGACATTAAAAATTTAAATGTTAAAAATAATCAAAAGAAAACCCGAAACAAAGATGTTTCGGGTTAAAAAAATCATGAAGTTATCAACGATTAATAGTAAGTATACCTTCTTACTTTAGCTATATACTTTGCCAAACGAATAACCTGGTGACTATACCCATATTCATTATCATACCAAACATAAATAACAATTGAATCTCCATGTGTAATTGTAGCCTTACTATCAAAAATAGACGGAGCAGTAGACCCAACGATATCAGATGATACAAGCTCGGCATCCAAAGAATATTGAATTTGCTCAACTAATTCTCCCTCTAAAGCGTTTAATTTCATTATGGAATTAACAGCCTCAGTTGTTATTTCACTACCAAGCTTAAGGTGGAGAATAGCCAATGAGCCGTTTGGTACAGGAACTCTGATTGCATTTGAAGTTAATTTACCTTTTAGTGATGGAAGTGCCTTAGAAACAGCCTTCCCTGCACCAGTTTCAGTGATCACCATATTTAATGCTGCCGCTCTACCTCTTCGATTTTTTGTATGCATATTATCTACAAGATTCTGGTCATTGGTGTAAGCATGAATAGTTTCTAGATGTCCTTTTATAATTCCATAGTTATCATCTAAGACTTTTAGAACAGGTGTTATTGCATTTGTTGTACATGAAGCTGCTGAAAAAATATCTTGTGTATCTGGATGATATTTTTTTTGATTCACTCCGTGAACAATATTTGGAATTCCTTTTCCTGGAGCTGTTAATAGAACTTTAGATGCCCCTTTAGCTTTTAAATGCCTAGATAATGCCTCCTTATCTCTAAATGCTCCTGTATTATCTATAATTAATGCATCTTGAATACCATATTTTGTGTAATCTATCTCTTCTGGAAATTTAGCTGATATCATTGTAACGGTAGTTCCATTAATGATTAATGCATTATGTTCAATATCTGTCTGGATAGTTCCTAAAAAATCTCCATGTACAGAATCTATACTAAGTAAAGAAGCTCTTTTGTCTAATACATTTTTAGTAATTTCTCCTCTTGTAACTATTGCTCTTAATCTCAGTTGAGAACCCTTACCCATCTTTGACATCAACTCTCTAGCTAAAAGACGACCTATTCTCCCAAAGCCATACAAAACAACATCTTTCGGTTTAATATCTTTTGCCTCTGTAGCATTCTTCAATTGTCTTTTAACAAATGTGACTTTATCTTCACTTCCATTGACATCTAAATAGCACTCATAAGCTAATTTTCCAATATCTAATTTAGATGAAGGCAATTGTATCTTTTGAATAGCTTTAGCAATATCTAATGCATCATAAACTGAAATTGGTTTTCCGACAAATTCTTTGGCATAGTTTATAAGGTTTAAAATCTCACTAGTCCTTTTATCTACCAATGTATTTCTAAACAAAACAAGTTCTATAGACTTATCATACCATAAATCATTGATGATATTTATAAATTCTGTAGTAGCTCTCCTAATTTTAGCTTGGGTAATAACTTCTTTTTCGTAATTTTTTTCTTTTAACATGTGTATTTATCTTACCATTAAATTTGCACAAAAGTATTTCTTTTTTTCTCAATACGAAATCGATTTCGTTAAAATTTAATACTAAAGTTTTACATACTAAAAGTTGTGACCAAAATCTATTAAAAAACTCGAAAAATACTAAAAGAAGTAAGCATTGGCTTCACCATTTAAATCAATCATTTCTACTTTTAAACGATACCCATTTCTTGAAAGACCATCCAGTAGTTTAATTGCTTCTGAAGCGGTTTGAATTTCCGTTCCGTTAATTTCAGTAATAATGTACCCTCTTATGCTGGATGAACTCTCTTCAGGTAGACCATCTCTAATTATTTTTGCTCCTTGTGGATCATCAATTAATTCTATACCATAAGATCTTGATATGTAACGAACTACTCTTTTTATTAAGTTAACTGATTTAGTGAAAATTTGTCCATTTCTATCTATAATTAGTTCTACTGATTCTCCAGGTCTTTTTGCGGATAGTTGTCCGGTTAGTTCGGAGAATTTAGAAATTTTCACATCATTTATTTTTACAATGATATCTCCTTTTGCTAAACCTGCTTTTTCAGCATTACTCCCTTCAGTAAAATCACCGATGACTACACCTTCAATATCATCTTTTCTTAAATCTGGAACAAAACCAATAATGGCCTCTTGAACTTTACCAAATTCAAGAATATCATCTATAATTTTTTTAGTAATATTAGAAGGTACTGCAAAAGAATAACCAATGTAAGAGCCTGTTTTGGAGGAAATTGCTGTATTAATACCAACCAATTCCCCTCTTGAATTAACGAGAGCACCTCCACTATTACCTGGATTAACAGCTGCATCTGTTTGGATAAAAGAGTCTGTTGAATAATTCCCTTGTAAATCTCTTCCTTTAGCACTAACTATACCTGCAGTAACTGTAGATGTAAGATTATATGGGTTGCCAACTGCTAATACCCACTCCCCAATTTTAAGATTATCTGAGTCAGAAAAAGGAATGTATGGTAATGGCTCTGTTGATTCAATTTTCAACAAAGCAATATCGTTTTTAGAATCAGTTCCGATAAGTTCTGCTTTGAGTTTTTTTCGGTTATTCAATGTAATTTCTATATCTGACGCACCATCTATAACATGATTATTAGTTACGATGTATCCATCAGATGAAATAATTACACCACTACCAGTACCAATTTGTCGGTGTTTTTTTGAACCATTGAATAAATCAGCAATAGAATTTATTCCGGTTGAAATGGCAGTATTCTTAACATGAACAACTGCATGAATAGATTTTTCTGCTGCCTCGGTAAAGTTAGTCGGCGAATAAGTAGCAGTATTAAAATCAAACTCCGTAGCATTATAATTTGTCTTAAAAGTTTGAATTGGAACAATATCTTCTTTAGCAAAGTTCTGAGATTTTTCAAAAAAAATACTGTATCCTAACAATGAAAAAACACCACCAAGAACAGCGATAACAAAATAACTTAAAAATTTTCTCATAATCTATTGATTTATATACTCTCAAAAATAATAAATATCTAAATTCAACCAACATACTTAACAATTCTTAACGCATTTTAACCCGATTTTAACACTCTAATATTATTCCGCTTTTATGTATATTTGAAGCTTATGAACGTGAGCTTTTATAAATATCAAGGAACTGGAAATGATTTTATTATTATTGATAATAGATCAGTTTTTTTTCCAAAAAGTAATAATATATTGATATCCAATTTGTGTAATCGCCATTTTGGAATTGGTGCAGATGGGTTAATTCTTTTAGAAAACGACGAAAACTCAAATTTTAAAATGATTTATTTTAATGCTGATGGAAATGAAAGTACCATGTGTGGAAATGGAGGGAGATGTATTGTTGCATTCGCAAAAAAACTACAACTATT
>Ga0206677_10001599_pt1 | contig 20748 bp, 14 predicted proteins | sample M130m12015metaG_FD_155475 | JGI IMG/M metagenome (GOLD analysis project Ga0206677, IMG submission 155475) | Ammonia-oxidizing marine archaeal communities from Monterey Bay, California, United States - M1 30m 12015 | ecosystem: Environmental > Aquatic > Marine > Intertidal zone | place: USA...
AAATCCCTTATTCATCTTTCAGACTTTCTTGGAGTATCATCATAGCATAGAGATTGACTTCGGGTATAGACTTTGACCTACGAAGTTTTGATTTGAGTTTACGATTTGTTGTGGATTTTATTTCGGGGATTTCGAAAGTCTCTAGTTTATACTTGAAGAGTACTTCTAGTTTCTTTGCCTTACCAAGTTCATTTTCTTTTTCGAGTTCTATTTCTCTTTCAAGAAGTTTTCTTTTCCTACGTTCCTCGGTGGATGCCTCAATAACATCTTCTCCAAGGAAGTCTATGCACTCTTTGAACTGAGGGTGTTTTTCTTTGAGTTTCATTGTCTTGCGAATAATCCTACCTTCTTCGTCGGTATGTTCGCTAATACAATTTAGAACGAGTTTCTTGGGGGTTTCCCAAAAGGCATTATCCAACCAAGTCCTTTGCATCATATATCTCCACAGTCAAGTATATCTATATGTTATTTATGCAGTCCTTACATATAGAGTATAGGTCTCGATATTTTCTGTGGTGTTTTGAATAGTGTCTCCTGCAAATGTACCTGTAGATGCGGCAGGAGTAGATGTGGTTTCTTTGGTTCCACCATAGAATCCTGTATAAGTTCCTGTATAGTTCGTACTTGTTACTGCAGAAAACTCATACCAACTTGTAGTTGTTCTATTACCGATTGGACCTGTTACACTCTGAATACTATCTAAATCTCCTCGATTATAAACAGTACCATCTCCTGCAGTAATAGTTGTTGCGTTTGCATTAACACTACTCGCAACGAGTGAACCACCAACATAAACCTCAACACCATCTCCAAAGGCAGGAGTTTGAGTGGAAACTCTTTCCCATCTGTTTGAACTACTAATATTGTTATATGTTACAGTACCTGTTCCTGTATATGTACCTGTATATGTTCCTGAGAAGTTTGAATTGATAGTCTTAGTAAACGCACCATCCTGAAATGTGTTTGTATAGTTTGCGGATTCTATTTCATTTCTTGTATCAATCGCAGTTCCTTTTGCTACCCAAGTACCTGTTTCAGAAGGTGCACCCTGAGAAGAACTTCTGATTAGATATGAACCTATTGGTAGATTAGTACTAGTAATAGATGCAAGATGTCTATCGAGACAACCCTTCGCAGTTTTTGACCTATGACTATCTGCCATTATTATGAGACCTCTATAAGTCCCTGAACTTGCATTATAAGGTGAAGAAGAACCTCTTGCGACTGCCATCAAATCAATCTCGGTTGGGGCAGACATTGTGTGTCTTTGATAAATATTGTAAACAACATCAGCACCTGTTGTACGAGTGTCGGTCATAACATTTGCAACCGCAACACTATAATCACTACTCGGTGCAGAGGAACCTAATTTAAATGTTCCTGGATAATCATTTGTATATATGATACCCGCAAGAGTTTCCCCCAAATCTTGTTGGTCTGTATCATTGAACTCTTGTATCTCCTGTTGTCCACTCGTTTGTTTTTGATACAAAGGATTGCGGAAATCAGCATGAATAGAAACTGAGGCATCTTGTTGATATATTGGAGTTGTTGTTGTTGTGATAGTAAGAGTTCCGTGGTCACCTACATCACCATTGGAACCTGTGTATTCTGTATTAGTAAAAGAACCAACATTCAAATCATTAGATTGATTTGTCTTACCAAGAGAACCAAGCACTGCTTCACTATAAGTACCTGAAACGGTTTCTAACTCTAACCCTGCAAGATATGCGAGGTAGTTGTGTTCAGCAGTTGTTATCTCCTGAACATCATTTCCTGATTTATATTTTAATGGTAATCGAGACATCAATTACTCCTAGTTCAACGCAGACCCTGCGGCATTATATACTATAGGGATACTTGCTTTCAACTCATTTATTGCGGCGGCAACTGTCGATGCACTTGTGGTAAGAGAAACACTTGGTGTTATAGTTCCACCCATAGTAACATTCGCACCCGCAAAGGTTATTGCGGCAGAAGAACCACCCTTTATTACGGCATCAGTATCTAAAGTCAGTTCTCCTACAATATCTATACCTGTTGCAATAGTTGCTAATCGAGTTGTATTATCATGTCGTAATGATACTGCTCCATCTTCAGTTGCTATTATTGCGATATCACCATTGGCAAATTTTATTTGATGTTGTGAACTTGCTTCTAATATTAAACTTCCTGTACCCGCATCTTTTATGTATGAGTTAGAAGCATCGTGATAGATTTGTAAATCGTCTCCTGTACCAAGTTTAATGATAGCATTATCTGGCATATCCAAGTGTGATGATAAATCTAGTTGACCCGTAATACCCGCACCTGTAGATTTGGTTATTATCTTCGAACTACCATTATGGTATAAATCAACAGCACCATTATCAGTAAATGTTGCGTATGTTTCTAATCCATCATCACTTTGTATGCTTAATAGGTTTGTACGTAGATATAGTCCCCCTGTACCCCCATCTGTTACGTATGAGTTAGAACCATCATGGTAGATTTGTAAATCATTACTTGCACCTAGTCGTAAACGACCCGTATCTGTAGACATATCCAAGTTTCCTGCCACATACGTGGTATTGGCATCAAGTCTTATTGTTCCACTTGCGTCTATTGTGAATGCACCTGAAACAACATCGAATGCGTTTGTTCCTGCAGATATCTCGTGTGTAGATGCGTCGAAGACTGCTTCTATTTCATTTACTGCGGCAACCAGATTTGCTTGTGTAGATGTGGTTAGGTCAGTAAGTGTACCTATTGCAGTGTTACTTGGACCCGCACCCTGACTATTGATTACATCAATCTCTGCCTCTAGTTCTGCTATAGCGGTAACAACAGTTGAAGCAGTTGTTCCCATATTGCCTGCAGTAACACTACCTATTTTAGTTGCAAGAGAATTTAATGACGCACCTATATTACCCGCAGTTAAATGGTTTCCACTTATAGCAGTTCCAATCTCACCGTGAAGTTCATTGATTGCACCCTTGACAGTAGTTGCAGATGTTGCAAGAGATGCCGCACCTATTTCTGCGTCAAGTTCATTAATACCACCTACTGTAGTTGTGGCAGTTGTTGTAAGCGAAGTTGCAGGAGATACTTTTGTATTAAGAGTATCAATCTCTGCTTCTAGTTCTGCAATCGCAGTAACGACTGTACTCGCAGAAGTTCCCATGTTACCCGCAGATACTGTTCCAAGACTTGTATTTATTGTAGCAATATTAGTAGTCGCAGTAGTTACTTCTCCATGAAGTTCTAGAACTGCGGCAGATACAGTTGATGCAGTTGTTCCCATTGCCCCTGCAGTGATTGTACCTAACTCGGCATCAAGTTCATTTACGGAACCCACAAGATTTTTTGCAGTAGTTGTTATATCACTTGCGGCAAGATTATTAGATGTCCCTCTTATCGCAACCTCTAACTCATTGATAGCAGAAACAGCATCTGAGTCTTGATTTGTGGTTAATCTACCTGTCCCACCTAAGTCGAGTGAAACTGTATTGAAGTCTGTTACCAACTGAGAGAAGGTAGACGATATATCAAATTGTGTTGGTTTAGCGGTCATTATAGTTTCTCTATTATAGTGTTTAAGAGTTGTTTCATCTCAGAGACATCTGTCTTGAGTTGTTCGAACTCGTTTTCCTTTTGTTTTCTTCGTTTCTTTCTCTCACGAGCAGTTTGTATCTCTTCTTTATTTATGTTTATAATCCCACCTGTTCTCACATCACGAGCAAGTCCTGAATTATTTTCTACCATTACTAAGTTAGATTTCATTATACTGCCATTGCAATAGACCTGAAGTCTCTGAATAATGGAACCGCAGAAGAGTTATTACTACGCATTACAATCTTATATTGATACTGGGTGAACTCAGCAACATCCCCGCCCTGTCCACCGATTAAGAAACGATACTCACGGAAGTTTCTGTTGTCAGCAGGAACAGATTGTTCTTGTGTCTGAAGTGTCCAAGTTTTCTCAAGTATATCTTCACCATCGTTTGCGGTTCTGAAATATAAGTCAAAGTTTGAACCACTAGGTCTTAATGCACCAACTATTACTTTCAGTCCAACCGCAGTTTCTGCTAATACTTGTACTGAAGTTATATGTTTTGCAAGAGAAGAACCACCAAAGGCAGTAGTCTCTGCAACATAGTTTAGAGGAACATTTTCTTCACCCGCAGTAGGTGAACTTGCCACTTGATTATCAATCATATTACTAAGTGTTATCAAGGAAACTCTCTGAGTATCTACGATAGGTGATACATCTGCACGAGTTGTACTCAAGTCAACTTTCCAAGTTGTGGAACGAACACCCGAACCAAGTTGTGCAGTTTCATTTGTTGAGTTAGCAATCAACTTAGGTTTAATAAAGTAGTTCTCTTCTCCAACACTAATATCATTTGTATATGTAGTATCTTTCTGATATTTTGTTTCACCTCCTGCAAGAGATTTACCTGTAGTAAACTTCGCACCAAATGATATACTTGTTTCGTCTGGAATAAGAGTACTGAAGTTAGGTATGACACCATCAAAGTTAATTTGCTTGTCAACCTTTACGGTTGCTCCACCAAACACTCCTGCAGAAGTTGATGCACTATCTGCTTCAAAGGTAAATCCAAATCCATCTACTGCAGTAACCGTGTTTTCACCATTTATAGATGAACCCAATATGCCGTTGTATCGTGTCGCGGCAGTAAGACCTGCTATATTAACTTTATCATTTACAGAGAAACCATGATTTGGTAAGAGAGCAGTAACTGTTGCATCTGCACTGTCTCCATAAAAACCATTACTTATAAGTAAGTCATTTTGAATATCTGTGTTTTCAAATACAGCACTACCGCCCGAAGTATCAAATGATGCTTTGTATATTCTAAACATCAAATCTTTTGTTTGGTCTGGTTCCCATGTAGAACCATTCGATGACTTAAATAATGAACCTTGAGCAGGTTGTCTACTTACTTTTGCTTCTGTTGAACCAAGTTCAAAGGCATATGTCTCTGCAACATATACATTGTAATCTGTTGTTCCTGCGAGAAGAACAATAGCATACTCTGTATCTGGATTCAAGAAAATAGGTTCATCAAACTCAAATATTGTCGGTGCGGCAAGTACCTCTGCAGAAGTTTGTCCTGCGGGTAATGCAACACTTGCAGGAAGCACAAACTTACTTGCATTAGCAACAATCTCTGTTGAAGATGGTGCACCATTCACTATAGGTCTTATTTGCATCTCAACAGGAAGACTTGCGTCTTTAGTCTTGAAGAAACATTCTACCTTAGTAACAAATATTCCTGTAGGTTCAAGTACCTTGAAAGATTGTGCAATAGGGTCTCTTCGTCTTCCTTTAATTGTAGGTGCAATACATGAAGGACGAGTTGATTGTTTTGTTGGTAATGCACCATTAGCAAGATAGTTGAATGTTGCAATACTTGTTGCCAAGTTATTGTTGTTTGAACTTATATCAAGTAACTTAAACTCACGCGCACCTGTCTTGAACTTTATACCTTCTTCACCTTCTTGACAAGGAATGAATAAAGAACCCTCTATCTTACCATTGCCGTCAGTAACTAATGTTGAAGTTCCTTGTGGGTGAGATGTACTATTTCTAAACTCTTTACCGTATTCAACACCACCACTTGTAGTAGTAGAGAACCTAGCAAAGGTTTCTTCTCTTACGAAGTTATCCATAACAACTCCATCGAAGAATGGGAAATACCTTGTGTTAGGTATTAGACCTTCTGCTCTAAAGAATATTTTACGTGCGCGGATAAAAGGAATGAATGTTAGTGATACTACTCTTTCTCCAATAACTTCTTTTATAGTATTAAAACTATTGGTGATTTCTCGACTAAAATCATCAGTAAGAGTATCTGGATTTTTAGCAGTATTAAATCTACCATGAACACCCGCAGTACTATTAGGTCTACCATTAAGATTACCTGTCTGACCATTATGAGATGCACCATAGGCATCTGTACCTAATGAGTTCCATACTTGAGTACCATTGTAACCATTGAAATAGTTGCGAACAATAGGTCCATATCCTGTCAAAGGAATGAAGTTGTTTGACGACCAATTCATGCCTCCGTTCATACCAAAGGTGAAACTTCCATCTATTGCTATAGGCATGTTTGCATTCGTATTGATTACAGGGAGAACAGGGACAGTCTCGTTTTGCCATTCATCTGAAGAAGGTGAAAGTGTGAGAGTACCTATTCCTGTAATAACAGCAAAGGGATTTACATTTTCTGTACCAGAAACTTTGACTTGTTCTATCGTAGGAGTACTTGTGTGTTTGATATAAACAGTATCACCTTTGAGTATAGTGTTAGTAGATAAGTCTGAGTCATACTTCAGTTTGATATTATCTGAAGTCTGTTGTGGTGACATAAATCCAAGTGTTGGGTCAATCCCTGCACGATGTTCTGTGTTTTGCACATCTACGAATGTTCTATCTTTAAAGTTATCTACAAAGAAACCTGACTTACTACGAGGATTACCTGCAGAGTCTAATACAAGCATTGCATTTGTGTCAACCTCTAAGAGAGATAATGATGTAACTTCTTCAAGTTTGTCAATACGTTTCTCTAACTTAGAGATATCTCTCATTGTAAATCGTTTTGCCTCTAGAGGTCTTACAACAGTATCACTATCGTGTAGTCCATATCCATTATGTGATAAGTTAAATAAACCAAGAGTATTTTCTGGTGTTGCAGGTATCTGTGATTGAAATCCGGGTTCACCTTGAATATTTTTGATTGTACCATCTGTGGTGATAACGACTTTATCTTTTCTTGGTAAGTAGTATGTTATGTCACCTTGGAAAGTATCGCCATTAGTTGGTATCTCGTTTAATGCCGCCCCTGCACCTGTGAATGCTCCTGCAGAGTCTACTGAAGAACGGAAGTCAATAACATCTCTGAGACTTACTGAATTTCTTGAGTTAATACTATAATTTGGAATATTTTCATAATCAACACCCGATGCAAGACCATCATAAGAGTTGACTGAGAAGAAGTCTCCTGCACCATGTGTCCAGTGTTGATACTTTACAAATACATCTCCTGAAGGTGGAGTTGCACCATCTTGAACAACCAAACGAGCATTAGCATAATGACTTGCGCGTTGACCATTGTCAACACTAAATCTAGCAGAAAGGTCTGCACTATCAGAGTTGTATACTGCAATTACTTTATATAAATCTGTTGCATGTAAGTCTACAAACTTTACTCCTGTCCCATCGTCTTCAACAGCGCCACTATGTAATAAAGTAGCACTGAGTGTTTTCTGTCTTACACTTGGTGTTGATTTGTTTACCTTTGTATAGAAGGTCATCGCACTTGATGTAGGTAATCCTGCAAACACAAGTGAAGAACCCCCTGTTATACTTGAAGGAGTAACAACAGCACCTGAAGAATCAACAGTTGCAATCACTTGACCTGTATTAGTATATGTTTCCCCTGAACCAAGTCCTGCTATTGTAAGTGTACCTGTACCTGATGATGTACCTGTCTTAATCCTTTGTACCTCAAAAGATACATCAGTAATATTTGAAGGACGAGTTTGTGTCAAAGGATATACAAGATTTGTTTTGCTTGACTCTTTGAGAACTGCTTTACTATTTTCTAAAGCAATAATACCAACATCTGCAGAACCCGTACCAACTGTCTTAACATTTCTTAATGCTTGACCACTATTCATTTTAATATCAAAGAGATATACTCTGTGATTACTTCCGTCTTTTTCTACATATCTTACTTTCGCAGTACCAATAACACTACCACTTGGGTTAGTTGTAGATGTAGATAAGTTCACAGAAGCAAATGCAGATACATTTAAACTACCTTTGAGTGTAGAACATATAAAGTATGAACCATATGAGATAGGTGCTACATCGTTATTGATTGTAGTAGTTGTTCTTGGTTTTGGTATTGTTAAAGATACAGGTACTTGACTCTCTGCACGATATCCGTTTACATATGCGATACCTCTTGATACACCAAGAATATGGTTTGAACCACTATCTGCTAAGTCTGCTTTAAATCTCTCTGCAAAATAGTTTCCTGATTCTTCTTTTGTTCTTTCTGCAAGAAGGTCATTGATTTTGTTGTAATCATCTGTACCTGATACTTGGTCAACAATTTCTCCGTCTGTTACTTGACAATAGAATACAAAGTTCTCGTCTGATGCAATAGCATCTTGTGTTGTTAAAACAAGTTTTATACGATACCTGTCTGCACCTGGACTTGTCACATTAGGTGTTGTACCCTGATTGTCATACAATGCATCATCATCTGTTGCAGTAACAATATCTTCTGTTATTTTGAAACCAATAGTCTTAGTAGGATTATTTGAATACTTAGAAAGTATAAGTCCTTGTGGGTTTACAAATACGAAGTGTCCTCTTACAAAAAAGTCTCCTCCATCGTTATGTATTTTAGCACCAAGTCCTGTAGCAGGGTCAGAAACAGTATCTGTTGTTTGAACTTTAAGTGTGAACCCACCACCTGTAAGTGTTTCGGTTGGATTGAAACGAACAGGAGTTGTTCCTACTGAACCACCTGAAGTATTTGTGTATTGGACATATATTGTTGCAGGGTCAGAACCAGAAGCATTTACTGCTTCAAGAACTCGTGCCTTGACAGTAGACGTTCCACCCGTGAGTTCAACACCCACGATTGTTGTTAGGTCTGTAGGAAGTGCATTTACGGCATCTGTCGTATCTAACTTGACAAACTCATATTCGTTATTGATAGAAGGACCACCCGGATTTACTGCGGCACCATCTCTGAATATATTACGACCAAATCTTGCAATCTCCTCTTGGATGATTGTTTGCATTTGAGTGAGTTCTCGTGCCTGTAGTGCCCTACCGCTATTGAATAATATGCGATGATAGTTGTCACTATCAAGAAAGTCATCTTTGTAGGTGGACGAAAAGACACTTGATGTAAATGTGTTTGTCATGCGATTATTATCCTAAAGTTGTATTACTATTTTAATGTCTTCTGTTTGGTCTGCTGAACGAGTTACTGCCGCCCTGTTATCTATATATAACAAGTCTCCAGTGATGGTTGCTACCTCTGGACTTACGACAGGGGCACTTCCGTGAGTTGCTCCAGTAGCACCACTTGTCCCACCTGTCACTGTCTCAGCATTTCCAAATGTTTTGTATCCTGTTTCATCATTTTGGTGGAAGAATAGTTCTAGACCATTTGTTGATATCTTATCAACGATACACTTTGCTCCAGAAGTACCGCCTGAAACAGTCTCATCTACTGAGAAACTATTTACCTTAGAAGTAAGAACTAATTTCTTCAAGCAGTTTCCTGTAGCATCTGTAAATGCTGTTCCGTTGTCACTATCGCCTGTTATATTTCTTAATAGACCTACTTGACGGAAATCATTTCCTACGATAAAGTCTCCACTACCTTCTGCTCCGTCTGGTTTTACTGCAAACATAACTCCATCTGAACGAAGGTCTTCTCTTGGGTCTGCTCCAAGACCACCCTTTGGTCCTATAATAGGTCTTATTTTTGCAGGTATACTCGGCGAACCTCCTGATTGGTCTATAGATGCATTGCTGTATCCTGAACCTAAAGGAAATCCTCCCGCACTATCATGAACTTCAACTTTCACAACAGCACCACCACTTATGGTTGCGATTGCTTTTGCACCACCACCATCACCGACAACAGATAAGGTAGGTGCAGAACCATATCCCAATCCACCTGAGTCTACAGCATATCCAACTATCTGTCCTGCGATTGCGGCATTCTGAACGGCAAGTTGTTCAACATCTGAAGCAGGAGAACTTCCATCCGTAGCACCTTGCTTCTTCACGGGCAGGAAGTTTGCGGCAACGAATTTACTCGCACTTGAAGCAGATATTGAATATAAAAACTTCCAAGCATATCCATCACTTGTTGTAAATGTATTACCACCAAGTTCCCCTGAAGGTTTAATAGTAGAAGTCTGAGCATTACCTGATGTGTCTTTTGATTGTTGTATACAAATATACACTTGGTTCTCGTCATTCATAACATAATAAGATTGTGTAGGATATCCAACTTGCTTGTCGTTGTATGGTGAATATATTGTTCCTGAACTCCAGTTATGACGTGGCACAACAAATGTCATATCTGCAACTTTCTTTACAGACTGAAGTGAGTTTCTAAACAGTCTTCCTTCAACAGCATGATTTTCTGCAGATGGTGCAGTGTCAGTTGAGTTCCATTCATCTGACCTACCGATACCAATAAAATAATGGTTTGCTGAACTATCAAAGTTCTCTTTGATTAACTTTATAGTTTCTGTTTTTAATGTTTGTGTTATTATTGCCATTTTATGCTACCGTTCCACCATAAGTTGATTGTATTTGCCAGTTAGTTCCGTCCCACAATAATGTTGCAGTCTTGTGTTGTGCTATTGCGATTGATGTTCCCGCACCAAAGTTTGAAGGAGTTGTTGTTGCCACACCTACACCTTTGTTTGTAAGTATTTTTAGTTGTCCTATGACTGTTCCGTCTGCAAGTGTTGCGGCAAGAGCAGAACCTTTATTGAATACTGTTGTTGTCTTAACAAGAGATACTGCACCGTTTGCATCTTGTTCTACATGTGAAAAGGCAACTCCTGTTGTTACTGTAACAAGTCCTGTACCTTTACTTGTCACATTAAATCCAACATTAGTATCTGAACCTGTTGCTTCTAATGTAACATTATTACCTGTCGCGGCATTTGTAACTTTGAAATGATTTACTGCACTTCCTGTTGCAGTTATCTCAACAAGTTCATTACCGTTTGCATCTTGTATCTCTGTACCAATCTTAGGTGAGTTTATTGTAGGAGTTGTAAGTGTCTTATTTGTGAGTGTGTCTGTTGTTGCTTTACCAACCAATGTATCCGTTGCAGAAGGTAATGTTAATGTGACATCTGCAGTTGAAGCAGGACCAATCAGAGTTGCTTTGTTTGTTCCGTTGTTTGTACCTTCTAAGAATTCTATCTTACCCGCAGTAGTTGCAGTAGGATTCAATACAGCATTAGTTAATATAGGAGTTGTAAGTGTTTTGTTAGTGAGTGTTTCTGTTGCAGTAATAAGAGATACTGTACCTGTAAGGTTTGGTAGAGTAATCGTTCTATCTGCAGTTGCGTTTGTAGGAACAAGAAATGTCTCGTGGTCATCGGCAGAAGAACCTTCAAATATGAGACCTTTTGTGGTCGCATCAAAAGAGATACCTGAGTTAAGAGAGTCACCTCCTAATATACCATAGAGTTCAGTAAAGTTCTCATTAATCTTTTGCGCACCCACACGAAGTGTATCACCCGTGCCGTCGTTCGCAGAACTTCCCTTATTTAATGTTTGTTTTGCCATTTATAATATCCTAATTCTTTATTCTATTTATATACTTTTTTAACCTAGATGTCCAAGATTTAATAAATATTGGTCAGAGTCTGCACTATAAAATACATGTCTTCCTTGGTCTAATGTCTCGAACGAGAAGTTGTTAGAGAAGTCCATACCATTTGTTCCAACTTGGTCTGAATCATCGAAGGTTGGTGAGGTTGCAAGTTGTGCTTCTCGTAAACTATTGTATTGATTGTTTATCTCTTGTAATGTAAATGCAGAGAACTCATTTGGATTAACAAGTTCTGGTCTTATCCTACTGAGTATTCCTGAAGAGTCAGTATTGAAATCATTTACGAGTGATGTATGGTCAGTAGTAGCAACAGATGCAAATGATGCTGAACTATGAACCGCAAAGGGTGGGGGTGGTTCAATCACTACTTCTGGTGCAGTTAATGTATCAACAACACTACTGACTATTTGTATCTCTGAACCTAAGAATGTTCCTGCAGGGTGAACAAAGAGTTTGTAAGCATCTTTCCATTTACTTTCTTCAAGACCTGACTTAATCAGTATTGCGTGTTTTTGATATAACTTATTGTTAGTAATAAACTTCTGACTGTCAACACCAATCTCATCGCCCACATTAAATACTTGGGTCTTTGTATATACAATGTCGGGGTCTATACCAAAGAATGTTCTAAAGAATTGTTGTATGGAATACTTTGTACCCTTTGACCTAAACAATACATTAGAGTATTTTGATGCCGCACGTTTGTCAGAGAACCCTTCGAAGAAGTTCTGTCCAAGTAATAACTCATCTTCAATAAAGGTAAGAAGACTTAAATCGTTTTGTGTTATATCCCTTGTATAATATAGGTCATCAATAAGTCTTGAAGGCGAATCAGTAGAGTTTTCAAAGTTATAGTACTCGTCAAGAAGAGTTATTAACTTTGGATATTCTGTACGAAAAAACTCTGGAAGGATTTCCTTGACCTGATATTTAGGGAAGGCAAGTTCTCTTCTGTTGTAATCTCTAAGACTGATATCATCATTTCTTGACATTAATTAATAACCCCTGAAGCAACATCAACTATTGTGGTTAGAGATAGTTCTGAGTCTAACTCAACAACATCTTGTCTGAGTGGTGAGATAGCACTTTGGTTAGCAGGAGTGGCAGATAACTTAATGAAAGTATCTGAACCCGGAATAGAATCAATCTGAAGTCCAACAATATTTGCTATGTCCCCTGAGTAATCTCCCACATTATCCACAACAACAAACCCTTGAAGTGAATCAAAAACTTCTAGTTTATTACTTTTTAGTTTGTTTCTTACAATACATAAGTTTCCATTGAAAGTAAAAGGTGAAGATGTTATCCTATAGAAAATATCATCTGTTTCTGCTATAGGGGCGGCATATCTAACTTTATGGTCTTGTAGAACATTGAGAGTAGGTGTAAACCTTCTTTGCATCTTTATTTCTTGACGTGAAGATAATACTGCAGGACTTGTTTCATCAACAAGTGATAGTAGGTTTGACCTTCTAAAGGATTGATTGAACTTACCTGTATTAGTTGTGAAGTAATTCTCTATGACAGCACTGACATTATTCTGTATTGTATTTCTTGATAGGGTTGTTAGATTGTCACTGAACTGGAAGAATGTGTTGACCTCAATAAATGTTTTTACAGGGTCATCAAACTTAACATTGAATGATGCCACCGACAACTCATCTGAGAGTTGTAGTATTTCATTTTTTATTCTTGTCTGTGTTGTACTATCAACATCATCATTGAAAAGAATAGATACAAACACCACACCATATTCTGGTTCGAGTGCTTCTTCTCCACCAAAGGATTGTATGTCTGCAATAAATGACGAATAGTTTTTGAGTATCAATGCAGAGTAATCTGAGGCAGTTACCATTCTGTTCTGTGATGCATACTGGAAAGGTGCATTTTTACGAATACTTTCTATCGTCTCTTTCGAACCACCACCAACAGCATTTGAAACAGTAGACACCGTTACAGGATATGCCACGCTGTTTACTACTACAGAATTTTTTGGTGAAAATACTTTTGCCGTATTAGCAAGTGTGCCTGAAGATGATAGATACTCTACTTCTATCTTAGCACCCACATTAGGTGCTTTACCTAACGTAACACCATTACCAAACGAAAGTTCATAGAAACCATTCGGTGCTTCTCTGAGAATATATAGTGTAGAGTTTTCATCTATTTTACTTGCGTTAACAAGGTTTAAATATGTCGTGAATGTTGAAGATGTTGCTGAATCAAACACTCTTACAATACAACTTGATATATCAACATTCTTGTCGGGTATAACATATACTGGATTGTCTGTTGCTTTCAAAGCAATAAATGTTTTTGTTCGTGCTGTCCCTTCAAGTATTTTTATTTTGGTATCCCCTGAAGCATCTTTAAATGTGTATACCCCATCACCATCATCAGTTGCACTTATATCTTCTCTTGTTTGAAAAGTATAGTTTGTATCATCAACACTTGAGGAGAACTTAAAGTTTTCATTAACTTGTATGGTTGAAGGTCTTCCTGAAACACCACTTAGATTTAATGATAGGTTTACAAGTGCTTGAGAAGATGTTCTTGAATCCGCAACATATCCAATACCTTCTGCAAGAGAGAGTATAGAACTTCTAAGTTGTGCAGTACTTAAAAATGATTCATTCAACGCAAAGTTTGCGGTCAAGGCATTGTAGTGAGTGTTATATGCAAGTACATCTAATATACTTGACAAACCTGATGCTTGAAAGTTATAGGTATTGAACTCACCAGAGTTCTCTAAGAACACTTTGAGATTATTCTTTATTGTATCAAAGTCTAAAGATGTCGAATTAATTGTTGTTGCCATGTTATCTTAACCTTGCGAGATTTGTAGTGAACTCAACCACCTCTGAGGTGTTTAGTATTTTAAATGTTATTGTTGTATCGATAGTATTTTTATATCCGTCTACTTCAGATACTCTGATATCTACTATTTCTGCTCTTGGTTCAAACCTTTCTATAGAGTTTATAATCCTTTCCTCTATGATATAGTCATCACCATAATCTGCTAACTCAAAAAGTAAGTCTCTTAGATTAGCACCGTAGTTGGGTCGAAAAGGTTTCTCAAGTTCATTGGTCATTATAAGATTTTTTACTGCTTGTTTTACTGCGGCGGCATCGAGTTTCTTGTAGACATCACCGCTTGTAGGTTTGACCGCGAGTGTCAAATCTATATCTTTATATTGAACCTTACGACTCACAGAAACATTGTTTGTTCCTAAGTCGCCTCCGTCCTCTTGTGAAAATGCTCTTCTTGTCATATCTTTATTTATATGTTTTTATTGGGTTATAATGAAAGAATTTCAATAAGTTCTTTCTTTGATTGCACATGATTATTAAATACTGTAAATAAATCTTTCGAAAACTCTTTGTTTCTCACTTCATATGATGCAGGAACATTAGGCATAAGTAATCCAACTTGTGCAGAAAGACTTCCATCAACATTATATGTGTCATAATCTAAATACATCTCTTGGAAAAACATGTGGTCTTTCCAATACTCTGCTACATCAAATGTTTTCTCAAAGTCAATCTCACCATCAGTACCTATGACTTGATAGTATACAAGATTTCCTATTGCTTTTTGTTCCATCACTTTATTTCCAGAGTCAATAGGTTTTCTGTTATAGATACCTTCACTCACAATAACACGAACATCATTAAATCTATCGGTGTTACCATTTATCATATCCATTGCTCTTGCATGTAAGGTTAGGTTGCGAGCAATCTGTCTACGGGCATCTTCAAATATTATATGTCTGAATGATGTCTTGTCTCCATATGCTCCCAAAAACTTTGCCATAGTTATGCCGCGACCAAGGCGTGTCTCTGATGATATCGGTAGTTGAGTATCTGGATTATACTGTGGGTCAGGTTGTATTCTCATTTTCTAAATCTCTTTCCTCGATTTTCTATGGAGTTACCTATTGCAGTATATCCATATTTACTTGTTGGTTCGGAACCAACAGTTCTACCTATTCTAGGACAAGTTCTATCTTGATATAATGGATTGAGTAATCCCTCTAATATAAGTAGACTTCCAACTTCTGAAGGAGTATCTTGTCCTCTTGAAGTTTGATTCCTAAAGGCAGAACGGATTTCAGCAACACTAGGTTCTCTGTCAAATACAGGAACTCCATCAATAACATAATGTTCTTTCCCTTTCATTTCATCTCGCATAAAGTCACCCGCATCAACACTTGTTTCGTTCATGGGTTTACCTTGTAGATGTTCAAACGCGGAAGCAGAGTCTGCCGAAACAGTTCCCTGATATATTTTTGCTACATTATCGGGTTCTACAGTAAAGTGACCACCCTCTGTTTCTAAGTTAAAGTTTGCTATAACATCTGCCGCCTTCAATATAGTTAGACCACCCGGAGGTGCAACGAAAGGTGCGGCGGCAGTTGCTGAGAAAAATGCGGTAATAGATTTGTTTGCATTGTCAGCAAGTTGTGCTTTCTTTGCCGTACCATAAAGACTTCCGTGGAAAATTGCAGTCTCGAAGTCTTGTGATGTAGCATCATATGAATCTAAGTTAGTAGCATCATTTGCTAAAGTTGCTCCAGTGACAGGTCCATTAGCACTGTCTCGTGCCGCAGTAGCACTCACACCACTCGTATAAACTTCTGCGGTATAATCTCTTTTCTTTAACGCACCAGAATAAGTCTGTCCTGTAAATCTTGTGAACGCACCACCGATAGTTCCATAAGAACCTTGTATGTCTAATCTGTCACTACCTGTTACTCTAACTTTTCTAGCAACAGCATCTAGTCTGTCGGTTGAAGATAGTAACATTTCTTTATGAGATGAAACTTCATAGTTACCCTCAACTATAACATCTGCAGTACCTTTTATTCCGTGGTCAAAGTCACCAAGGTTGATGAGAATACTATTACCGATAGTCTTCTGAGTTTTTGTTCCAAGTATATTTTCTACAACATCACCTGTAACTTGCTTCTTGTAGTTTCTTCCTGTATTGTCTTCTCTATTACCTGCAACATTGAGATTGTAATCTCCTCCAACATCAACATTCATATCACCACTTACTTTGAGATTAAGATTTCCGTTGTATACAAGATTACCGTGACCCTCTACAATAACAGTTTGGTCTCCCCCTGTCACCTCAACCTTATTATTCAATGCAGATATTACAACCGTACCGTCGGCACGTAACTCTACACCCGAACCTTTACGATGACGAATAAGAACTCTTTCTCCTCCTGGAGTATCGTCCATCTCAATGACATGTCCACTTGGAGTTTCATCTACTTGATTGAATGGATATTGAGAAGGCATCTGTTCTGGTATGTTCAATGGAACACCAACCTCACCACCACCTGTATAGAGTTTGTTTACCTTAGTACCAAGTGCCGCTTTGTTTATAGACGAACCAAAGTTATATTCTCTCTTAGGATAATCACCCGAAGCATTTTGCATTCCATTATCAGGAACACCCACAGTAAGTTCGGCACCGAGACCTAAACCCTCTTTCTCTGTTCTTGCTTTGAAGTTGTCTTTACTTGTAGTCATTTTTCACCTATGCCGTAGTATATTTGAATGCATTTAGTACAGAACGAGCAAAAGCAAATTTGCTTCCAGCAAGACTTTTTCTAGAACCAGTTGGACCCCAACACTTTTTGGTACCTGTATCAAAATGAAGATGTCCATTGTATACTCCGATACCACGAAACCCTGCAGATATTGCCGCTTCAATAAGAGATTGTAACTGAGCATTACTCATACCATCTCGTGACACGTCAACTGCTTGACCTGTTCTATGCCTACTTTTTCTCGAACTTCCTATAGCATCACCTTGTGCCTGAGTACGATACCCACTTGTGACGATTAGATTTCTACCGATTGCATTGGCAATCAATTCTAATCTTCTTGGTATATCGTCTCTCAATAAGTCTGGGTCAACAAACTTTTTATTTGTATTTTGTTTTGCATATTTCACTTCAAACTTTCCACTTGCTTTGAGGTCAATATCACTAATGTTTAATAAGGTAGGGTCTGGAATGAATATAGGAGTTTGTTCTGATTCAGGACTTTCTACAAAGGATTCATTTACCTTTCCAAATAGAGATAATATATACTCTTGAACATCAAAGTATGGGTCTAACTCTTCTGGATTTATATCGTTATGTCCGAACACCTCTCCTCCTGCAACGTGATGATAGAACACACCAAGGAACTGTTCCAGTGTATTATATTGTTCGCGAGTAAAAGATGCACTCGATGTTTGCCAAGAACCTTCTGTTGCAGGACTTAGAATACCACCGACCATAGCAATACCTATGGAGGTTTCGTTATAGTTTCCTGTCTCGGTATGATTACCTTTCTTAGTGAGAGGTATACCTCTTTGTAATCTTCCGTCTCTTCTTATTACATAATGGTATCCAATATATTCTTTACCTTGTTTTCCACCATCTAATATTTTTTGGATAGAGTCTATTTCTTCTGCACCAATATTCTTATTAGTAAATGTTTCGGTAGCATGAATAACAACATTATTGATTTCTCTATTTGTATAAATGCTATGTATCTTATTTGCCATTTCAAAGTCTAACTCTTCTACAGAGGAAACATATGTAAAGGGTCTTGCTATTTCTAACTCAAAGTCTGAGTTGAGGGGAGATATTCTTGCTTCGCTTGCTAATATTGCAGATAAGGTTGTACGGAACTCATTGTCTACTCTCAGTTTATTTGCATTTACTTTATCTTTTAATGCGGCAATATCTGCGGCACTTGCTCCATTTTCTGTCATACCCTCTTCAATACCAGTTAGAACCTTTGCCAAACTATCATTACCTGTTGCTTTCTTAACAAGTTCTGGTGTTATTCTTCCATCAAGTATTAGGTTTTGCACATCACCATCTTTTAGAGTGATATTGAGTAATGCCTCATTTGCTTGACGACCTCCTGCCGCAAGAGCATTCAATAATTTTATTTCTTCACCAAACGGAAGTTGTTGTGCCACCATACTTCTGAGCATTCCTGTACCTTGCTTTATTGTCTCTTCTGCAAGATTTGATAAGAAACCACCAAGGTTAAACTTAGTTGGGTCTGGAACAGTTTGTTGGATAAATCCTGTACCAATAAGTTTCGTTGGTGCAGGAAATGCATCTGTGAAAGCACCCGTAATACCTCCTGTAAGGTCTTTTGCAACAGTATCAAGAGTTTCACTAGCAAAGTCTAGACCATCATTAATAGCAGTCACTACTCCACCTATAGGTGAGTTCATAAGAAAGTCATTAAAACCTTTGGTTATGTCACCAAAGGGAGATACACTTGACATTATAGCATCTGTAACACCAAGTTCCTTTGCAACTTTAAGAACTATCGAAAGAAATCCTTGAGAAGGTTTTCCTATAACTTCTGGAAGAGAATCGAGAAATGTTGCAACATCAACTCGTGTAGTGTTTACGAGTGCTTCTACTTTAGTAGTTGAATCTGCGATTGCTTTAGGTGCACCTGAAGATATACATTTTACATTTGGTCTTGTTACACCTGTCAGTCCAAAGTTACCCACTAACTTACAAACACCAACAGCACCATCAACATTACCTCGCGATTGAACTATTCCTCCAAAGGTTTTTCCATCTGTTTGGTCGCCCACAATACTTGCTGTTTTTGCTAATGTTTCTTGGATACCTTTTTGAACTACTTTATCAAATCCTGTAACTTCAGTTACATCACTTGAAAAGGTGCTTATGGTAATAGAATCTACTAAACCTTCTGTATGTAAATGGTTTGATGCAAAGAGTTTGTCAGCAGAATACTTTATGTTCCCTGAGAACGAATCTTTGAGACTTTTATTTTTAACAACAGGTTCGTGCAATGCATCTCTGAGTTTTCTTCTGAGAAGTTCATCATTTATTTGTTTTTTTACAGCACCTAATCCCATTACTCATAATCCCCTATTGCTGAGAGTTTTTCTAAACTCGGAAAATCCATCTTCAGATAATATTTAGCAAAAACTTTAAGGGAACCTTTGTCACCATTATATCGTTCTGTATCTAACAATCTTATATTGGCAGACCTTTGAGTTCCATTGAGTTCAAATGCAATGAAGTCTAGTTGAGTCGTGAAGAGTTCGTATGTATTTGAGAATGCTTTTAGATTTTTCAACCTTTCTCCATTCCATTCAGCAAGACCAAAGGCACTAAACAAACTTTCTCCTCTTGCTCCAGATATCATACCTTTTTGTTTTAGGTTCTCTGCGATACCTACAGACTGTAAATAAGTATATCCTAAATTAAGAAAGTATTGTATTGTATATTCTGCTCTGTTATCTGCAACATCTTGAAGACCAAACTTTCCAGGAATACTTGAACTGTTTCGTATTGCAAGTTGACTAGCAGACAGAGAGTTATCATCAAACTTTTGTGCCATTGTTAGTTTTTGTATCTCAGAAGGACTTTCTATTTTAGGAAGAGAACCCAATACGATAGGAGTTTGTGAGTTCTTACCATCCATAAATATTCCGAACACTAATGCACTGGGCAGAACACGAGGTATCTTACCAATACCCGATACTCCACCTTCTGTTGTGGGAAGGACACATTGTGCCCAAGGTAAATGGTCTTCTGGAATATCTAATGTAGATACACTATGTAATCCGTGTATGCGTATCTTTACTCGTCCTTCATATCCTGCAGGGGGAGTTGAGTTTACAACAGTCGCAATAAACCAACGAGTGCTATCACCATAATATTCTGAAGGAATAGGTCTCATATCACTCTTGCCTCTAACTTACAAACATCCATAACAACATTATGTGAACCCACCGCAAAAACATGTCTCATATTATATATGAGATAGTTTCCTGAGTATCTTGAATCGAGAGGAGATTCATTTTGTATAGTTGCATTTGAGTTGTCACCTATAATTTCAAGTGAAATAATATCACCAACCTTTGCTCTACCAACAAGAATCGAAACACCTTCTACAGTGATTGTGAGAGGATGCTTTTTCATTGCTAAAAATATAGCACGAGATGCAACCTTTAGATTAAACTTGTTCTCATCGACTTCATCATGATATCCTTTTTTATTACCATAAGTTCCCATAGAGGTTATTGTATGATATTTCTTTGCGTTATAAGCATCAGAACTGAGGTCTCTCAACGTAAATCCTATATCGATAATATCTTGTGCTAAATCTTGTTCGGTTTCAATAATGTCAGAAGTTGAAAGGTCACGCAGTTGTTTTGAAAGAGTATGTTTAGTAGTAAACATTTCTCCTGTCCCTAAATCTGTGTTTGTATACTCAGACATCACTGCTCCCTTTTCCATTAACTCTAATGTATTAGAAGATTTTCCTATTTG
>Ga0206677_10001611_pt1 | contig 20677 bp, 12 predicted proteins | sample M130m12015metaG_FD_155475 | JGI IMG/M metagenome (GOLD analysis project Ga0206677, IMG submission 155475) | Ammonia-oxidizing marine archaeal communities from Monterey Bay, California, United States - M1 30m 12015 | ecosystem: Environmental > Aquatic > Marine > Intertidal zone | place: USA...
ATTCTTCATATCTGCAAATAGGACTAGTAGCGATAAAATCTACAAAGATTTCATTAGCTTCATTAATTGTAGCTGAACTATCTAGCTGACAACCATTAGCATCAAAAATTGTAAAAGGATATGTACCCGAAAATAAATTTGAGGGGTCAAAGACACCAAAGTCAGAATTGTAAGATGGCGTTCCACCCGATATTTCTAAATTTATTATTCCATTATTATTTCCATAGCAATCAACATCTGTTGTTGTTGTTTGAACTGTTAGTGGATTTGGTTCAAGAATCGAGATAGATCCATTCTTTACACATAAATTTGCATCTGTTATTTCGTAGTTATAATTTCCTGGAGCTAAAAAAGATGAATCTATACCAAACCAATTTTCAATTAGTGGAGGAGTTCCTCCATCTAGCTGTAATAAAACATTTCCATTTATATCTCCAAAGCAACTAACATCATTTATTATGGGAGTAACTTGTATTTCTTCAGGCTGAGTAATAAAAGCTGTATCTGTTAGTGAACAATTATTTACATCTGATACAGTGACAATGTGATTTCCTGCAGGTAAAGAATTTATATTTAAACCACCCCAAAAAGTATTATATGGAGGACCGGCTCCTCCTGAAATATTTAGATTAGCAGAACCATCATTACCTCCAAAACAACTTACACTAAATGTATCTATAACTAAAAGCATACTTGGAGGTTCATTTATTGTAATATTTCCTTGCGAGATACACCCATTATCATCTGTAACAGTGAAAAAGTGTAAGCCACTACCTAAACTTAATGGATTGCTGCCATTCCAATTAGTATTATATGGAAGAGTACCTCCATTTATAATTAATGTTGCTGTTCCATCCTGGTAGCTAGCGCAACTTGCATCAGTAGAACTTACTTGAGTTAGAAGTGAATCAGGTTCATTTATTATGAATGTATCTGCAAATAAACATCCATTTTGATCAATAACACTATAAAAATAAGTTCCCTCCTCCATTTGTAATGGGTTGTACCCTGTAAAACTTTCAGTATAAGGAGCAGTACCCCCAAAAGTATTCAATATAATAATTCCATTCGCTTCATTTTTACATAAAACATCAGAAATATTTGGAGCTGTACTTAGTATTGATGGTTCAAGAATAGTAATGGTATCAGATACTGTACAATTATTAGAGTCAGTAACAAAATAATTGTATGTTCCTGCTACAAGAGAAGACTGAGTACTGTAATTTGTTGCACCATTTAATAAAACTTGTGTAAAAGGTGGAATATTTACTATATAGTCTGGAATTCCTCCTGAAATATTTAGATCTATATTTCCATCATTTAGGCCGTAACAACTTATGTCATTATAAGTTGGATTTACAACAATCTGAGTAGGTTGTATAATGTTAAAAAATTCTGTGTAGATACATCCATCAATATTAGTGACATCCACAGAGTAAAAACCTGCCGTTAAGTTACTGATGTTATTTGAAGTTGTGTTGTTTGACCATAGGAATGTTGTAGATAGAGGTTCATTTAGAACTTCTATTGAGCCATTACTAAATCCAAAACAACTTACATTATAATGATTAGTGCTAGGATTATATATAGGAGGGTCAACTAAAGTATAAGTTTCGTCAACACTACATCCTAAGCTATCTGTAACCGTAAGTGTGTAATTACCAGCTATTAGGCTATCTATGTTCTGATTGCTTGAACCATTGGACCAACTATAGTTAAGAGGTGTGCTTGAACTTGTAATAGTAGAACTGATTTCTCCATTATTTTCTCCATTACAACTTGGGTTTGTAATTATAGGGGATATGCTAATATCTGAATTGTTAAGAATAATTTGATATTGAAAAGAAAAGTTTCCAGGAACTGGGCAGGCGTCATTAGTGACATTTACAGTAAAAAAATACGGACTTCCAGCAATATCTGCTAAGGTTGGAGTCCAATTAAATGTTCCAACTGGATTAGCTGTATTATTGTTATTTATTGTATATGTTGCGCCTGGAATTCCATTGTTCCAACTCATAAATACTGATGTTCCTCCTATTGTACAATTGCTCCCGCCAGTTATATTAAAATTATTTACTCCTAAACTGCCAAAATTTAAAGTTCCTGTTGTTGTACCAGTTAATGTGCCGTTTCCAGAAAGTGTATAAGTAGCGCCATTCCAACCATCTCCCCAAGAATCATACATTCTAAATTGTAGATTACCTAAATTAGTTGCTGGTAAACAGATTGTACCAGTATATGGCGCACCACCAGATGCAATAATTGTTCCTGCACCTGCTCCATTTGGATCATAAATATCCCATGATACTTCATTAGGCCAAGTTCCAGAGGTTATATTAATTGTAAATTGGTATCCCATTGGTGCTGGTGGATTGTTATTAATAGCATTAATATCAAAATTGATATTTTGTGTGCCATTTGGGCAATTAATTTCTTCTGTGAAAGTATTACTGTTAGATATATCGACTACAGTTGAAGTGTCTATTGCTGACAATTGAGGTGGATTAGTAGCTGTGCATGAAAATGTATTTATTTGAATGTCTCTAATAATACTCCCAATTATCAAACCGTTTCTGTACTCTGTTACTTTTATTGCAAGGACTCCAGTGATTAAGTTAGGTGGAGTAACGCATAGATTTCCAGTATTTGGATCAAATGAAGAACCACCTCCTACAGGATTTGTGATAGAGTATGGTGGAATATAATTTACCGTACCTCCATTATTTGATACCAGTGGTGTGACTAGAGAATAAACAAGAGAATCACCATCAATTTCTACAGCACCATTATTATAACAATAATAACTTCCCACACAAATAAATGGAGTTGGGTATTGAGTAAATGTAGGAGAATTATTGCAAAATACTATGTTATTTAGCGTTGCTTCCACACACAAATCTTCTTGTCCAGGATTTGAAATTGTACCGATTGAGTTATTTCGAGCTGCTTCACATACAGAAAGTACCCAGTTTGAGCATTTAGATAAATTTATTACAGCTTCATATGTGTATTGTTCAATACCTATACCTGAGCCTCCATTACAATAAGATAAGCAGTTTGGGTTAATATTTACAGCATTTCCAACTTGAGTTAAAGAAGTAGAGTTTGAACCACATGAAGATGAATAATCCAGATAAAGTGTTCCCCAATTTGCAATTCCTTCACAATCTCTATAGAACTTAACAGTAACTTTGTAGGTGTCAGAGTTTGTACCTTGGTTAATACATTCGTATGAGATATCCATTCCTGCTGCATGTGTAGCATATGTGTCAATGCTTAGGATTAAAACCAAAATACTTAGTATTACTTTTTTCATATTCTACAAAATTACGTATAATTTTTATGCTGTACAATTATACAATTAACATATGATAATAGGAATTATCTAATTAGTGTGATATTGCCTTCGTATGTTCTAAGCTTGCCATTAATATCTGTTAGATTAATTGCGTAGGCATAGGTTCCTTTTGGTGCGTATTCAGATCCATTATTTATCTTACCATCCCATGCTGCATCGCATGTTACATCAGATAAACAAGAATAATAATCACTTGTAAAATTATTAGTTGAAAATACTCTTTGACCAGTTCTGCTGTAAATATTCAATTCGTACTCTTCAACTCCTTCAATAATAGGTAAGAAATAATCATTATTAAGATCATTATTTGGTGTAAATGCATCAGGAATATATATAGTAAATGCTTGTGAAACTATTATTGTTTGTTGTGCAATATCTACACAGCCACTATCTGAGAACACAGTTAAAGATACTTGAAATGTTCCTGTATCACTGTATGAATGTAATACTTCATTAAAATTAGTAAAATCAGTATTGCCATCATCATAGTTCCATGTACCATCAACATGACCATTTGAAATGTCTGTAAAATGAATTTGTGGGTTTAATATATTTGTGCTTATTGGATAAGCGCTGATATTTGCTTCTGGAATAGGATTGACATATACTAAAGCTCCTCCAGTTATTGATATTGCTTTACATCCTTTACTATCTTCAACTTCTTGAATTGTATATGTTCCGTTCTGATTTGAATTAATGGTATAGATATTTCCAATATTTGAAATAGAGTTAGAAATTAAACCAGATGAATATTCTAAGCTGTAGGGTGGTGCTCCAGAGTTAATAGTAAATTTTACTTCTGCTGTTGACCCGTCATCACATATGTATCCTCCTCCACTAAGCACTACTTCAGGAAGTGGATTAGTATTAATTGCTAACCCTTGAGATATACTGTTTGTACAATTATTATTATCTGTAATTGAGTTAATAGTATAAACTGATTGAGTCGCTGGACTAATTGATATTGAATCAAGAGCATTGCTAAATGGAATTGATGTTGGTACACCATTAACAGAATAGCTAACTACCCATGGAGCAACTCCAGATGTAAAATCAAATTTTAATTGTATAACATCTCCATCGCATGTTTCACTTGGACTAGTAAAGTTAACTTGAGGAATTTCATTCACAATAAGAGTAGTATTGTCAGTTAATGTTGCTGTACAACCTTTAGAATCAGTAACAAAATCTAAAGCATATGTTGTTGTTGTTATCGGGCTAACTAATTGATTTAGTCCAGCGCTCGGTACATTAACTGAATTCATAATTCCATCCGCAGTATAATCTACATTGTATGGTGGTGTTCCATTTGGAGTAGAAAATAAAAGAGTTGAATTATCTCCAACACAAATTGGATTAGGCAGAATGGAAATGTTAATATCAGGAGTAGGGTTTGTGTAGATGCTTTCTGAATTTATAGTATTTTGATTCACACATCCATTAGCGTCAACTATGCTTGTTATAATATAGGTATTGTTTCCTAGTGACGGAGATACAGATGTATTATTTACACCACTGCTGCTAAACGGGCCTGCTGATTGAGCTAATCCATTCTCTGTGTAATTTACAGTAAATGGAGTAATGCCCCCCTGATTAAAGTTAAAGTCAAGTGTTGTAGGGTCTTCAAAACAAATTTCTGAACTTGAGACAGAAAAATCTACACTGAAATAAGAGGGTTCTATCATTGTAATTGTAGTGTCATTGTCACACGCAATTAAATTAGAAGATGTTATAGTAGATGGGTCTGAAATAGTTACATTATAAGTTCCAAATCCAAGAGATGAAGGATTAGCTGACCCCCAATCAATCGTGTAAGTTCCTCCGTTACCACCTGACGGATTTAGAGTAACTACGCCGTCAGTAAAAGAATTACAAGTAATGTCAGTAATAATTGGATTAAAATTAATCTCAGCAGGTTCGTTAATAACAGCAAAATCTTGAAATGGACAGCCTGCAACGGTAACTATTACAGAATATGTGCCTGGTGCAAGATTTGATATACTATCAGCTGTAGAGCCGTTGTCCCATAAAAAGTTTGCTGCTGTTCCAGGAGCATTAAGTACAATTGAGTAGTCTTCTGTAGATCCAAACCAAGGTGTGTTAAATCCAGTTGGAGATTCACAAGGACCATTTAATAAAGGAGCCATTCCACTATTACTAATACATACTACCCTCATTCTTGTTGCTCCATATGCACCTGTTGAAGGAGGCGAGAATGTGAAGGGGTATGTTGTTCCTGCTACATAAGTTCCCCAAGGAATTACTATTTCCCCAAGGTTTTCACCGGCATCATTAAAGTCTCCGTCAATATTGAAATCTATGTAAACATTTATAGATTCAGCGTCATAAGCAACACTTCCTGTATTTCCAGGTGTAACATTTACTGTATATATGCCGCCTTGAGTTATATCTGCATGCATAGTTGCAGTGTAATCTTCATAAAAGTCATTAACCCCGTATGTATTATTTAAAATATTAAATGCATCTCCATTCAGCTCTACTTCTGAGATTGTTGTTGATACTTGACTTATAAAACCAGGAGATGGGTTTGAAGCACAGTAAGGTAAATTAGAAATTGTTCCTGGTGGAGTTACACCTCCTATCATTGTTATGCTTGCAGATCCGTCATTTGTTCCAAAGCAACTACTATTATATCCAGTTATTACACTGGAGGTATTTAAAGGATCATATAAAGATACATTACCAGTAAAAACACAGCTATTAGCATCGGTTACTGTATAATTGTAGCTTCCGGAACTGAGTTGCATCGGGTTTTCTCCAAACCAATTTTCAGTGTATCCTGGAGTTCCATTGCTTGGAATAATAATGACTGTACCATCATTATATCCAAAGCATGTTGGATTAGTTAAAGTTACATTAGATGATAGTACAGTTGGAGCTTCATTTATTAGAATGCTCTCGCTAACTGGGATTGCAACACAACCAGTTGGTGTGTATGTATATGTAATATTATGATTTCCCGTTCCGTAAGCTTGAGGGTCAAAATCAGTAATTATTGCTCCAGTACTATCTGTAAAAATACCTTGACCTTGTGATGACCATCCTTCTACTGGTATGGCTGTAAGTGGAAAAATAGCTTCATTATCACAAGCAACTGTAGGAGATGTTACAGCAATACTTGAAGTGCTAAACACATCTACTACAGCATATGCTAAATCAGATGGACAATTAATTGTTCCAGGAATATTGTAAGTGTATGTTCCAGTAGTATCTACAGAAGGATCAAATGTCCCGCTAACTGTATCTCCATTAAGTGACCAATAACCGTATGTTAAAGGAGATCCATTTAAAATGTTAATTAAATTAATAGCAGGGTCAGTATCGCAAAATAAGACAGGGTCAGGGATACCAACTGTACCCCCCGCATCTCCTGGAGAAGGCCCTCCAAAAGAATCAAAAGGTCCAGCTGAGGTAAATTGAATAAAACAAGGGTCAGGAGTTAAACCCACATCTGCCCAATTCGATACCATTACAACGTAAATTTGACCAGCAACTGCATTTGGTATTTGTATTACTTCTTGAGTTGTTGCTGGAGCGCTACTACAATATTCTTGATTTCCATTTGTCAACTGATCACACATGGTTGTTAAGTCATTAAAAGCTCCCCAGCATTTAATATCAAGATCCGGAGATGCAACAACATTTGGATACGGAACTCCAGCACCGTCAGTTGGAGTAACGTTAATATTTAAAGGTCCATTTGTTGCTGCAACGAAATAATAAAAAGATGCAAAATTACTTATGTCAGTAAACCCACAGTTAAGATTAGATCCAAATGGTGCTGTTGCTTGACCAGAAGTTGCAGCAGGGTATAAAGATCCATTGCAAATTTCTGGTATAACTGATGAACATGATTGAACAGGAGCTGCCCCACCTTGTGAAAAGCTATAAAAATATGTAAAGAATATTGATAAAAACAGGAATAAAAATCTTTTCATAAATTGCAGAGTTTAAAGCTAACAAATATATGAAAAAAATAGATGAATTGTTGTTTAGATGATATATTCTAGATAATTATTTTGCAGGACTCTTTTTGTATCCAACCATTATCGCCATTTGAGATTTCAATGTTTAACCATTTTCCAACTTGATCTTTAATTTTTACTTTAGTTCCCGAATGTAAAGAGAAGAGTTTTTTACCTGCTTGGGTTGGAGCGCTTTTAACATTAGTTATTGAAGTGAATATTATTGCTGATGATTCTAAATTTTTGTTGTATGAAGAGTTAGCTGTACTAAAAAAAAATGAAGAAATAAAAATCGAAGCAAATACTAACTTTGTTAAATTAATTGATGAAAAAATAGTGATTAAAACTAATATTATTGAACTCCAAATGCAAATTATCGCCGTCATTTGCCAATTCCATGTTGAATTCAATTGCACAAAATCACTCCACCACTTCAAATAAAATATTTTAGGAAAAGTATCGATTTTATCTATTATTTCTAAATTTGATAGTTCTAAATTTTCTCTTGTCTGTTTGTTGTTCTTTAGCAATAAGCTTTTTTCGTAGTACCATATAGAATTTGCATAATCTTGGATGTGGTAATAACAATTACCTAAGTTGTAATATAACTCACTACTTTCCAACCCGTTCGTTAATATCTGTTCGTATAGTCTTGATGCTTCTATATAATCTTCGATCATATATTTCTCATTTGCTTGTGAAAACAAATCTTCGTTTGCAATACACTGAGTTACAAAGAAGGTAAATAAAATTGTTAGTGTAGTTCTCATTTTAATGCTTTTTCTACGTCGATAATAATTTGTTTAGCTTTTCCAAGAATAGTATCAATTTGTAAGTTATTATTTTTATCTGGTGAATATCTCGCAAATTCACATTCGCTTAAAAGATTAATAAATGCACTCTGAGTTTCAATTGTAATGTCTGAATTATCAAAATAGTTTCTTATCTTTTCTTTTGATAAATCTGCTGAAGAAATTTTAAATTTGTCAGCAAAATACCCCCAAAGTGATTTCTCTATTTCCTCATAAAAAAGGTCATAATTTTTCATTTTTATGCATTTTTGAGCTGTTTTTAGTCTTTTTTGCGCTATTTTTCCTGCTTTTGTGTTTTTTAGTTTTGAGCTATTTAATGTAAAATAACTATTGAATATTTTAAATATTAGCAATATAATAAAAGGTAAAATACAGATTATGTAAAAGAGATTTTTAGTAATATTTTTCTTTTCAATATTCTTTAAATTAGTTCTTGTAGAAATATAATTTATCTCTTTTTTATTGTTTTTTACAATTTGTTGGATTTTTGTAGTATTCTCATCATCATTATTACTGCTTGCATTTACTGTTAATTTATGTTCTGATGTTGATTTTTTTTCAAATTTTTTAGTTCTTGGATTATATGTTATCAAACTTATAGCAGGAATTGAATATTCCCCCTTATATCTTGGAATTATAAGATATTCAAAAGTTTTTATACTTCTTTTCATTCCGCCTTCAAAAATTTTATTGTTTATTTTAGGCTCATAGATTTCAAAATCTTCTGAAAAATTAATGTCTAGTGGTTTGAGAAGTTCAAAGTTCCCTTTTCCTGTTATGGTGATTGAATAATTTATAGCATCATTTGCTTTTACACTTGATTTTTCAATTTCTGATGTAATATTAAAATCTCCAACAATACCTTTATAATTTATAGGTGTGTTATTTAATTTTTTTACTTTTATTTTAATAGGCATTGAACTAATAAACTCCTCTTGAACATTGTATGCATTTCCAAAAAAACTTGCAAATGGATCTCTATTATTTCTTGTTCTTTGTTTACGAATACTACATTTTAGCTCCAATGGATCAATAATTAAATCGCCTGCCCGCTGTGCAGTAAGAACTGATTTTTTTATAATAGCAACATTATATGCTGTACCATTTATAACATCTCTTTTAAATCTACTTGATGTTTCAAGATCTTTCACCCAGAATCCATTTAATTCTGGTAGAGATGATAATTCTGTGTTTTGTAATTCTACTCTTGTCAATAATTTATAAGTAACTAAAATCTGCTCTCCAACCACTATAGCTTTTTTGCTAGTTTCAACTTTTATAAATAGGTTATTTGAAAGTTCGTTATTTTGCTTAGTATTTCCTTTTACTACTCTTATTTTTATGCTCTTGCTGTTAATTTTTTTGCCACTTGAATAAACAGAAGCCGGTGGTATGTCATAAATCCCTTCCTTTTTTGCTTTTAAATAAAGAGAGTATGTTGTAGTTGTACTACTTTCACTTTTGCCGTTTGAGAATGTATAACTGCTTTGAGTAGATGGATTTGGACCGCTTAAAACACGAAAATTATTGAAATTCGGTATTTGAAATTTTTCTGATTCTGCATTTATACTGTACTGCAATAATATTTGTTCACCTAAGATTACAGGGTTTTTATCTATAGATACTTTTAGTTCTTGAGCAAATAAAAATGTGCTTAACAACATGAATAATATTAATAAATGTCTTTTCAATTTACCAATCTTTTAATAGTTTTATTTTCTTACCTTTCACTTTCTTTTTCTGAAGCTTCTCTTGCATTTCTTTCTCTTTTTGCTGAATTGCATCTAACATCTTTTCAGCATCTTCTTTACTTATTTTATCTTGTTTTTTCTTATTTTCTTGGTCTTTATTTTCTTGGTCTTTATTTTCTTGGTCTTTATTTTCTTGGTCTTTATTTTCTTGATCTTTGTTTTCTTGATCTTTGTTTTCTTGATCTTTGTTTTCTTGATCTTTGTTTTCTTGGTCTTTATTTTGCTCTTCCTGCTTCTGTTTATTTTTCTTTGTCAAAGCTAAATTGTACCTTGTTTCATCATCAGTAGGATTTATTCGTAAGGAATTTTTATAGGCATTTATTGCTTTTTCATATTTGTTTTCTTTAGCCAGAGAATTACCTAGATTATGGTAAACTTTAGCTAAATCTTCTTTTGATCTTGCATTATCTTTTAATGCATTGAATAAGGATGATGCTTCCTCATATCTTTCTTGTTTGTAAACTGCATCAGCTAAATTAAAAGATGATTTAAAATAATCCTGATCTTTTTCTAAAGCTTTTCTGTATTTTATTTCTGCTTGAGAATAACTACTATCGCTATATAATTTAGTACCCTCTCTTAAAAGTGATTGTTTTTGTTGTGCAAATATTGGTATGCCAATCAAAATTGCTAAAATAAAAAGTATAATTTTCATAATTTATTTTTTGATTTAATAATCTTAGCCCACTTATTACTTCTTTCTAGCATAAGTAAATCAAATATTAGAAAGAATAATGCTAAAAATAAAAATAATTGAAATCTATCTTTGTAATTTGTGAAAATCATAGTTCCAATTTCGTTTTTTTCCATTTTATTTATTTCTGAAAATAAAGTTGCTAGACCAGCTTTTGAATTGTTTGCTCTAACGTATGTTCCATTGCCAGCATCCGCAATTTTTATCAGTAAATTCTCATCTAATTTACTGACAATAGTATTGCCGTCTCTATCTTTTCGGTATCCATTTTGCGTACCATATTTATTGTAGATTGGAATTGGACCTCCTTTACTCAAACCCATTCCTAGTGTATGAGTTATTATAGCAAGCTTACTTGCATTCTCTGCACTTTCAATTGCTTTTTCGTCATGATTTTCCCCATCGGTAATTATAATAATGGCTTTGTTTTGACCATTTTCCATGTCAAATGATTCAATACTCAAATCTATAGCCTTAGATATCTCTGTTCCTTGAGTTGGGACAATGGTTGTATTTACTGATGATAAGAAAAGTTTAGCTGCTGAATAATCAGTTGTTATAGGTAGTTGTACGTATGCTTCTCCTGCAAAAACAATTAAGCCAATTCTATCTCCCTTGAGCTGGTCGATTAATTTTGATATTGCTTGTTTTGCTCTTTCTAATCTGTTTGGCTTTATATCTTCTGCCATCATAGAATTCGATAAATCAATTGCAATTACTAAATCAACACCTTCTCTTTTAACTTCTTCTAGTTTTGTTCCAATTTGAGGATTTGAAATTCCGATAATAAGAAAAGTTAATATAAGAACAATTAAAATATTTTTAATTGTAATTCTAGTCTTTGAACTTCCAGATATTAATTTGCTGACTAAATTACTATCTGCAAATAACTTCAGTGCTCTTTTTCTCCATTTGCTGAAAAAAATTATTGATATAATTACAATAGGTATCGTAAAAAGTAGGTATAAATATTCAATATGTTCGTATCTTAACATTTATGATATTTGTTTTAAGTAAGTAATTTTTAGAATAAATGCCACAAGTATAAATGCAAAAGCTAATAATGCAAAAACTATAAACTCTTCTGATTTCTTATGAAATTCGTTGACTTCAATTTTAGATTTTTCAAGAAGATCAATGTCCTTGTAGATTTCTTTTAAGGAATTATTATTAGTTGCTCTAAAATATTTGCCATCAGTAATTGATGCTATATCTTGAAGTGTCTTCTCATCAATTTTCACTTCAACATCTTGATATTGAATGCCGAATGGAGTTTGAAATGGGTATGGAGCAAATCCTTCAGTACCAACACCAACTGTGTATACTCTTATTCCATATGTTTTTGCTATATCAGCAGCAGTAAGTGGGGGAATCGTACCACTGTTATTAACTCCATCTGTAAGTAAGATAACTACCTTTGATATTGCTTTAGAATCTTTAAGCCTATTAACTGCTGTGGCTAAGCCCATGCCTATTGCAGTGCCATCATCTACCATTCCACTTTTTACATCTTTAAAAAGGTTAATTAATACGCTATGATCTGTTGTTAAAGGGCATTGAGTAAAGCTCTCTCCAGCAAAAATGACTAGTCCTATTCTATCATTTTTTCTATTACTTATAAAATCTATTGCAACATTTTTTGAGGCTTCCATTCTATCAGGTTTTAAATCTTTTGCAAGCATACTTCCAGAAATATCCATTGATAGAACTATATCGATTCCATCTCTTGTGCTTTCTTGCCAGTTCGTGGTTGATTGCGGTCTTGCAATAGCAAAAATTAAAAATACTGATCCAATGATTTTAAAAATGTATGGTAGGTGCTTTAATCTTGTTTTTAAGGTTTTCTTATTGTTGATAGAACTTGTATCGGAGAATAGGATATTGCTGTATTTGTTTTTGTGAAAAAATAAATACCATAAAAATATCATTGCGGGTAATATCAATAGATAAAAATACTCACTATTTGCAAAAACATAGTTTTCCATTTTACTCTTTAGTTAGATTTACAAATTGTTTTGACAGGCTCATACTTTCTTTATTTTCAGTATCTATTGGCTTACTCTTTGCAAACTTTGCTAAGTCAGCTCTTTGAAGTAATAGTTTTAGGTTGATCAATTGTTGATTATCAGTATTATTTTTTAAAGAATCGATAATTTCATCTGTAGTTAGTTCTAATGCATTAATCTTGAATCTGTTTTCAAGATATCTTCTAATAATATCTGATAATAAAGAATGATATTCCTTAAGGTTTCCTTTTTGCCAAATTTTAGCATTTTCTAATTTAATTAATTCTTCTAATGCAATAATATCTGCAGCAATCGTTACTTCTTTTATTATTGGCAGATCTTCTTTTTTATTTTTAGATAAATATTTTTTTAGAAAATATAAAAGAAGAAATAGAAGTAAAAAACCAGATAGCCATGGCCAAATATCATTCCAACCAATTGGTTCTTCGAGAGGTCCTTTTATATCTTTTAGTGTATCGTTGCTGTTTATATCTAATGTAAAAACATTTATTAAGATACCTTGAGTTTTACTTTGGGAAGAAAATTGAATTGGTTTAATATAAAAGCTTCCACTATCCCATGAAGTTAAAATAATTTTTTGTGTGAGTAGATCGCCAATTGTATCAATTTTAGAAATACTAATTATTTCTATTTCATTCGAAATAATAGAATCAACAAATGGCCATTTTGTTGTATTTTTAATTTCATTACTAATAGTTAGGCCAACTTGCTCACCAATTAAAATGGAATTAGTGTCTATGCTTGCAGTTTGAGAAAAAACACCTTTACAAAATAGTAGTATTATTATAATATATTTCATTTTCTTTTTCCTCTTCTTTTAAAGAAATTTACAAGTGGTTTAACATAATCTTCACCAGTGCTAATTTGCACTAAATCAACTCCATTTGTTTCAAATATCTTATTTAACTCCTTAATCTTTTGTGATCTTGTTTTAGAATAGTCTAATCTTATTTCTTTGTTTGAAGTATCCACATAAACTAACTTATCTGTTTCTATATCTTGCATTGGTACTAGTCCAATATTAGGCATCTCACTTTCTCTTTTGTCATGTACTCTAACGCCAACAATATCGTGTTTTTTGCTTGCTATTTTTAGGGGTTTACTAAAGGGTGTGCTTGTAAAATCAGAAAGTAAGAAGCAGATACTTCTTTTTTTAATAACTGAGTTAAAATATTCTAAAGCCATTGCAATATCTGTACCCTTACTATCAGGTTCTAGTGATACAATTTCTCTAATTATCCTTAATATGTGACTTTTTCCTTTTTTTGGAATAATAAACTTTTCTATTCTATCACTAAAAAAAATAACACCTACTTTATCATTGTTTTTTATTGCTGAAAATGCTAAAACCGCAGCAATTTCTGTGGCAAGATCTTTTTTATACTGTTTGTTTGTTCCAAAATCTCCAGAGGCTGATACGTCAATTAGTAGCATAACTGTCATTTCTCGTTCTTCCTCAAATATTTTTACAAAAGGAGTGTTGTATCTTGCTGTAACGTTCCAGTCAATAGATCTTATGTCATCTCCTGATTGATATTCTCTAACTTCTGAAAAAGCCATACCGGTTCCTTTAAATGCCGTATGATATTCTCCAGCAAAAATATGATTTGAGAGTCCTTTAGATTTAATCTCAATTTTCCTTACCTTTTTTAAAAGTGATGATGCGTTCATTTAAGGGATTTCAACAGTATTTAGTATTTCTGTAATAATATCTTCAGAAGTAATGTTTTCAGCTTCTGCTTCGTAAGTTATACCAATTCTGTGTCTTAAAACATCATGACATAGTGCTCTTACATCTTCTGGAATCACATATCCTCTTCTTTTTATAAACGCAAAAGCTTTAGCTGCGGCTGCTAGATTAATGCTTGCTCTTGGTGAACCACCAAAAGCAATCATATCCTTAAATTTTTCTAAACCGTATTGTTCAGGATATCTAGTGGCAAACACAATATCTATAATATACTGTTCAATTTTTTCATCCATATATACCTCTTTAACAAGATTACGTGCTTTAATAATTGCATCGGTTTTAAGAACAGAGTTTGGAGATGGAAATTTTTTTGCTAAATTATTACGAATAATAATTTTTTCCTCTTCTTTTTTAGGATAGTCGATCACTACTTTTAACATAAAACGATCTACTTGAGCTTCAGGAAGTGGGTATGTACCTTCTTGTTCAACAGGGTTTTGAGTTGCCATTACTAAAAATGGTTTGTCTAAATCAAAAGATTCCCCTCCAATAGTTACTTGACGTTCTTGCATCGCTTCAAGTAATGCAGATTGAACTTTAGCCGGTGCACGATTAATTTCGTCAGCAAGAACAAAATTTGCAAATATTGGTCCTTTTTTGATTGAGAATTTTTCGTTTTTTGGACTATAAATTTGTGTGCCAATTATATCAGCTGGAAGTAAATCTGGTGTGAATTGAAGACGACTAAATTTAGCATCTATTGTTTTGGCAAGTGTAGAAATAGCTAGTGTTTTTGCTAATCCAGGTACTCCTTCAAGTAAAACATGGCCGTTAGAAAGTAGTGCAACGAGCATACGTTCACTCATTTTCTTTTGACCGACAATTACTTTATTCATTTCTAAAAGTAAGATGTCTACAATTGCACTTTCTTTATTTATCTTCTCATTTATTTCTTTAATATCGTCTTGTAATAATTCAGTCATTTTGTTTATTTTAGGAATGCAAATTTATATTTTGTTTGTTAAATTACAATATTCAACGATTAATTTTTTTCTGTAGTATATTGTTAATACATTTTCTATTTTTGCATGATAATAAATTATGCGTTTTTTCATTAAATTTTCATATGATGGCACTAATTATCATGGCTGGCAAATACAGCCGAACGCAAACAGTGTGCAAGAAGAGATTAATATAGCGCTAAGTACAATTTTAAACACCAATATTAAAGTTGTTGGAGCAGGAAGAACAGATGCTGGAGTTCACGCAGATCAAATGTACGCCCACTTTGATTTTGATGCTGAAATTAGATTCTTAGAACTAACAAATAGACTTAATAGTTTCCTTTCTGACAACATTGCAGTTAATGAAATATTTAGAGTTTGTGATAAGGCGAACTCAAGATTTGATGCTCTCTCTAGAACATATAGATATAAGATTATTAAGACAAAGAGCCCATTTCATAGACATGCTTATTTATTCAAGAAAGATTTGAATTTAGATATGATGAATTCAGCCTGTTTATTTCTGCTTGGAAAGAGAGATTTCACTTCTTTTTCAAAAGTAAAAACTCAAACCTATACAAATGATTGTACAGTAATAGATGCAAAGTGGGAAGAAATTAATAATGAGATTGTTTTCACAATTAAAGCTGATCGTTTTCTTAGGAACATGGTAAGAGCTATAGTTGGCACATTAATTGAAGTTGGTGTTGGAAAAATTAAACCAGATAATATAGTTAAGATAATAAATGCAAAAGATAGATGTAGATCTGGTTTTTCTGTTCCGGCTCATGCACTTTCTTTGATTAAAGTGACCTATCCAGAAAATATAAAAATTAATTAAACTACATGAGTCAAAATAAAACTAGAACTGGTAATGTTATTGACTTTGAACTTTTAAAAAGAGTCTTAGAATTTTCGAAGCCATATAAAAAACAGTTTGTTTTGGCAGGTATTTCAGCTATTCTGCTTTCAATATTGGGTCCTGCTCGTCCTATGATTATTAACTATGCGATTGATAACTTTATTATAGTTCCAGATAAGCAGGGACTAATCAATATTACCATTTTGTTAGTTTGCATTTTAATGATGGAGGGAATTGTTCAGTTCTTTTATATTTTTATGTCAACCTGGCTTGGTCAGCATGTGATTCAAGATTTAAGAAGTAAAATTTTCAAACATATAATATCACTTAGAATGAAATTCTTTGATAATACTCCTATTGGAACATTAGTTACAAGAACTATTTCTGATATTGAAACTATAGCTGATATTTTTTCTCAAGGTCTGTTAGTTATTATTGCGGAATTATTAAAATTAGTTGTTGTTATCTCATTAATGTTTTATACAGATTGGAGGCTAACATTAATTGCTTTGTTAATCGTTCCAGTTTTATTATTTGCAACATCATGGTTCAAGAGGAACATAAAAAAATCTTTTCAAGATGTTAGAAGTCAAATTTCTAATCTAAATACTTTTGTCCAAGAACATATTGTTGGAATGAATATTATTCAAATTTTCAATAGAGAGGATGCTGAGTATGTTAAATTCGTTGAAATCAATAAAAAGCATAGAGATGCTAACGTTAGAGGTATTTTTTATTATGCTGTTTTTTTTCCAGTAGTTGAAGTTCTTTCAGCAGTATCAATAGGATTAATTGTTTGGTATGGTGGTCAAGGAATTTTAGAAGGGAAAGATATTACTATAGGTGAATTAGTTGCCTTCATTCTTTTTATTTACATGATGTTTAGTCCAATAAGACAATTAGCAGATAGATTTAATATTTTGCAAATGGGGATAGTGGGAGCAGAACGAGTATTTAATATACTTGATACAGATGAAAAGATAGTGGATAGTGGTAAAGATATAATTGACATAGAGGATTGTTCAATTACTTTTAAAAATGTAAATCTATCATACAATAATAAGCAATGGATTCTTAAGAATTTAAATTTTGATATTCAATCTGGAAAAATGTTAGCTTTAACAGGTAGAACTGGAGCAGGAAAAACATCAATTGTTAATGTTTTAAATAGGTTTTATGAAATTAATTCTGGAAGTATTACTGTTGGCAAAAAAAATATTAATAAAATTTCAATTGCTAATTTAAGAGAAAATATAGCACTGGTTCAGCAAGAGGTTTTTCTATTCTCAGATACTCTTTATAATAACATAACACTTTTTGAAAATAATATTTCTAAAGAAGATGTTATGATAGCTGCAAAAGAAATAGGTATAGATGCTTTTATTAGTTCACTCCCAAATGGTTTAGATTATATTGTTGCGGAAAGAGGTGTTTCACTTTCTGCGGGTCAAAGACAGTTAATTGCATTTCTTAGAGTATATGTTCGTAACCCAAAAATTTTAATACTAGATGAAGCAACAGCATCCATTGATAGTGAAACAGAAAGTCTGTTGCAATCTGCATTGATGAAGATATCAAATAATAGAACCACTATTGTGATTGCTCATAGGCTTTCAACTGTTGTGAATTCAGATAAAATACTTTATCTTGAAAATGGTAGCGTGCTTGAATCAGGGTCACATCAGGATTTATTAGATGTTAATGGATTATATGCAAAAGCTTTTAATTCTCAAGTAGAGAAAAAACTCTAGTTTTAATCAGATGGATTAAATTTAAGCATCTTTATTTTTTTTTGTATTTTTGTATGAATATGAAAAAATATCTTTTTTTACCATTTTTGTTATTTTCATTAAGTGTTTCACCTCAAATTGTAATTGACAATAATCCCCCTTATGATGTCCCATCTTTTTTAGTTGATAATGTTCTTCTTGGGGGCGGTGTTGTGGCTTTAAATCATACCTACCAGGGAGAGCCCTCTCAAATTGGTTGGTTTAATGCAGTAAATACTAATTTAGGAATTGACAGTGGTATTGTTATGTGTTCTGGTGATATTTATGCTCTCGACCCTATAAATGGAGGAGGCTTTCCTTTGATTCCAAATACAGTTGTTGACCCTGATTTACTTGCTGTTGCAAATTCTGTTCCAGGATTAATCGGTCAGTCCTTTTCTGTTAGTTCTGTAAATGATATTGCTATTTTGGAATTTGATTTTATTCCTACATCTGATTCTATGGAATTCAATTATGCGTTTGGTTCTCAAGAATATTTTGCATATGAAAATACTCAGTATAATGATGTTTTTGGATTCTTTTTATCTGGTCCTGGAATAGCAGGACCATGGGCAAATGGTGCTATCAACCTTGCTGTAGTTCCAAATACAAATCCTCCTTTACCAATTACAATCTCATCAATAAATAGTGTTACTCCAATAAATCAGCAGTATTTTGTAAACAATCAAAATGGACTGAATATTATAGCTGATGCAGATGGTTTTACAACTAAATTAACAGCCCAAGCTCTTGTTCAATGTGGAGAAACTTATCATATCAAACTAGCTATTGCAGATGGTTCAGATTCAGGTTTAAGTTCTTATGTTTGGTTAGAAGCTGGAAGTTTCTTTTCCCCACCTTTGGTTGTTTTGAATGATTTAAGTATTGACTCTAATGTAATGCAGATTCCTTGTAATTCGACAATTGAATTAACAGCAAATGGCGGGCCATCAGCAACTTATCAATGGCTTGATTCTACATCCACAGTATTTAGTACAGATCAGTCTGTCACTGTAGGTCCTGGAGAGTATCTAGTTTCAGCTGATATCTCTGGTTGCGCAACATTATCTGAACCTTTAATTGTCATTTCTGATCCTGCTCCATCTGTAGATCTTGGTTCTGACATTACAATTCCATGTAATTCTGATGTGCAGATTGATCCAGTAATATCTGGTGGAACAACCCCATATTCATACTTATGGACTAATGGTAGTTCTAATGCAATAAATGTATTAGGTGATGGAATATATGGAATTACGGTTACTGATGATTTAGGCTGTATTGGAACAGATTCAATTGAAATTTTATATGACCCTCCACCAGTTTTAGATTTAGGTTCAGATTATAATATTCCATGTAATACTTTAACTTCTCTTTTGCCTACAATAACAGGAGGAACCAGTCCATTTACTTTTTTTTGGAATGACGGCTCCAGTGATTCAATTATTGATGTTAATGAAGGTACTTATACTCTTAATATAGTAGATTTTTATGGATGTTCTGATTCTGATGAAATTAACATTACAGAGGATTCTATACCACATGCTACTATTTTTGGTGGTGGCGCGGCTTGTGATGATGGTACTACTGTTGAAGTCAATTTTACTTTTAATGGATTGTTACCTTGGGATTTAACATATTCTAACGGCACATCAACTTTATCAGTTAATGATATAAGTAATCCTAACTTTGTATTATCAACTGTGGTAGCAGGGGAATATAATATCATATTAGCTGATGATATTAATGATTGCAAGGCAGATACATCCATTATTGGAAACCCAGAAGTGATTATTAACCCTTTGCCAATTGCTGTTATAAGTCCTCCGGTTGTTATTATTTATGATGGCGAACAAGTAGAATTATCCGTTGGTGATTATCAAAGTTATCAGTGGTTTGATTCTGATGATTTGTTAATTGACACATTGTCCACATTATTTGTTGTTGATTCTGGAAGTTATCAAGTTTGGATTATGGATGAGAATGGTTGCACAGATTTTTCTGATTTGTTGAATGTTGAAATGGCTCCATTAACTCAGTTATTTATTCCTTCCGCTTTTACTCCTAATGATGATGAGCACAACGAATTATTTATTATAAATGGAAAAAATATCGACACATACAATATCAAAATTTTTAGTAGATGGGGAGAATTATTATTTGAGAGTAATGATATTGATAAATATTGGGATGGGACTCATAAATATAATAAGGTTAATCAAGGAACATATTATTACCAAATAGAGATTTTGGGTATGGATAAAAAGTTATTTAATAAAGCGGGTACTGTTGATGTACTTTACTAGAACCATGAGATCTATACTTATATTTTTATTATTAGCAATTAATTTGCCGGCACAGACAACGGATTGGGTTAAATCTTTTGGGGGTTCTGCATCTGATAAGGGTATATCTATAGGTACAGATTCTTTGGGTTTTATTTATATAAGTGGTTATTACAATAATGAAGCAACTTTTGGTGGAATAACTCTTACAAACAATCCATTAAGTACAGGTGGAAATAATAAAGAGAATTTTGTTGCAAAGCTTGATTCAACTGGTGATGTAATATGGGCAATTCCTGGAGGTAATCAAGAATATGGTTGTTGTGATGATAGAGCTTTGGGTATGCATGTAACGCCTGGTGGCGATGTATTTTTAACTGGAACATTTTGGAGTTCGTATTACTTAGGTGTTCGAGGTGCCGCTGGTACAATAAATGTT
>Ga0206677_10001615_pt1 | contig 20666 bp, 18 predicted proteins | sample M130m12015metaG_FD_155475 | JGI IMG/M metagenome (GOLD analysis project Ga0206677, IMG submission 155475) | Ammonia-oxidizing marine archaeal communities from Monterey Bay, California, United States - M1 30m 12015 | ecosystem: Environmental > Aquatic > Marine > Intertidal zone | place: USA...
GTAGTACTGTCAATTATTTCTAACTTATATTCTATTAACTTATCTCTATGCTCTAAGTCAATTATAATTTGAGCTACTTCATTTTTTGGAAAAGAATATTTATGAAATCCAACTCTTTGAGTTACTGTAAGTTCAGCTTTAATACCATAGTCCTCTAAAAAAACTTTATAAAAACCAGCTTCAGCAATTTCATTTTTATGTGAAAAACTTGATCTATAGCCAGCTCTACCATCAGAACCATTATTTAATCTTAATTCTCCAGTAGTTGGCATAATTAATACATCACCATAGTCAGAGACTCCTGTTCCACTAAGGTGTGTATGAGAAAATCCATAAATAATAGAATCAGAATAATGATAGCCACCACATCCATCCCATCCATTTAAACGACTATCTGGACTTAGCTGAACCATTCCAAATGGAGAAGTGGCACCAGGAAAAGTATGCCCATGTCCACCAGTCCCAATAAAAGGATTAACATATTGAGTTACAGTTTTTTCTTTTTTTTGACAAGACAAGAAAATTAGTATAGTAAAGGTTAAAATTTTTTTCATTTAATTTTTATACACTTTAATTTCATTTATCTACAAAATTTTAGCAATCGTATTAAATTGAATTATTTTCTGTTAGGGGTTTGATTTTAGAAATAATTTAACTTTAATAGATATAGCATTTATAAATATTTTATTTTTTTACAAATGATGGTGAGTCAATCATTTGATTTTTACCACCTTGATGTAATGCGTAATTAAATCCATTATGTACAGCAAAGGATCCGTGGTCTCCTTTTTTATTTATTGCTATATATCCAATTTGCATATGCTTATAATTTTGATTCTTAATAATACGTCCAATTGCCTCTTCACATGCTTCCTGGGGAGTTGCTCCTTGTCTCATTAACTCAACAATTAAAAATGAACCTAAAGTCTTCATTACAGCCTCTCCAAGACCAGTTGCACAGCAACCGCCTACTTCATTATCAACATACATTCCAGCGCCAATTATTGGTGAATCACCAACTCTTCCATGCATTTTCCAGGAAAGACCAGAAGTAGTGCATGCACCTGAAATATTTCCTTTTTTATCTAATGCTAATAGCCCAATTGTATCATGATTTTCAACATTAATTATTGGTTTATATTCTGATTCTTTTAACCAATCTTGCCATTTTTTCTTTGCTTTACTTGTTAATAAATTTTCTTTTATAAATCCCTTCTCTAGTGCAAATTGTAAAGCACCTATGCCTGATAGCATGACATGAGGAGTTTCATCCATTATTTTCCTTGCAACAGAAATTGGATGTTTTATATGCTGAAGGAAACTTACGGCGCCACAGTTTCCTGTTTCATCCATAATACAGGCGTCTAAAGTTACTTTTCCTTCTCTATCAGGTAGACCACCAAATCCTACTGACATTATTTCTGGATCAGCTTCTGAAACTCTAACACCTGACTCAACAGCATCAATAGCTCTTCCGCCATCTACTAAAATTTTCATAGCAGCCTTATTAGCTGCTATTCCATGTTCCCATGTTGATATAACTATTGGAAAGCCTGATTTAGAGTTTGAATTTTGTCTTCCTTTTTTTGCAGAAATAATTCTTGGGAAAATAGCAGTACCAATTGCACCTAAGATACCACCTTTTATAAACTTTCTTCTATTTGACATTAAATTTTACTTTGTTATATCCGAAATAGCCAAAATAATAAATTTTGAATAAAATTCCCCGTATTATTTAATGTCTCTTTTCTAATCTTTAAAATTCAGTTTTGAAACAATCTTTCAATATCTTTTAAGTATTTAAATAGGTCAAGATTATTTTAAATTAAAAGCTTATTATTATTTTGTAGTTAGTTACATCTCAAATGTTTCCATGAATTTTGTAGTATAATCCCCTTTGCGAAATTTTGGATCTTTCATGAGTTTTTGATGAAATGGAATTGTAGTATTTATTCCTTCAATAATAAATTCGTCTAGTGCTCTTTCCATCTTTGCTATTGCTTCTTCTCTAGTTTGTGCAACTGTAATGATTTTAGCAATCATTGAGTCGTAAAATGGTGGTATCATGTAATTTGCATAAGCATGTGTATCTACTCTAACACCATGTCCTCCAGGAGCATGAAAATTTGTAATCATTCCAGGAGATGGTCTAAAGTCATTTACTGGATCTTCAGCATTAATTCTACATTCAATTGCGTGAAGTTGCGGGTCATAATTTTTACCTGAAATTTTTATACCGTATGCAACTTTAATTTGCTCCCTAATTAAGTCAAAGTCAACTACTTCTTCAGTGATTGGATGTTCAACTTGAATTCTTGTATTCATTTCCATAAAATAGAAGTTTCTGTGTTTATCAACTAAAAATTCAACAGTTCCTACACCTTCATATTTCACTGATTCAGCAGCTTTGATAGCAGCAATCCCCATGTCATTTCTTAATTTTTTCGTCATAAATGGAGAGGGCGTCTCCTCAACTAGTTTTTGGTGTCTTCTTTGAATTGAACAATCTCTTTCCGAAAGATGTGCAGCTTTACCTAATAGATCCCCAATAATTTGAATTTCAATATGTCGAGGGTTTTCAATGAATTTTTCCATATACATACCGTCATTGCCAAATGCTGCTTTAGCTTCTTTTCTTGCGCTATCCCAAGATTCTTTAAGAGTTGATTCATCCCATACAAGTCGCATGCCTTTACCCCCCCCTCCTGCAGTAGCTTTAAGCATAACTGGATACCCAACAACATCTGATGCTAATTTTTTACATTCTTTAAAATCTTTTATTAATCCATCAGAGCCAGGAATTGTGGGAACTCCAGCTTTTTTCATAGTTTCCTTTGCAGCGGCTTTGTCCCCCATGCCATCAATCATTTCTGGTGATGCGCCAATAAATTTTATATTATTTTCAGTACATATTTTAGAAAAGTTTGAGTTTTCTGCTAAAAAACCATAGCCTGGGTGAATTGCATCAGCATTTGTTATTTCTGCAGCAGCTATAATATTAGCAATTTTTAAATAAGATTCTGAACTTGCAGATGGACCAATACAAACCGCTTCATCTGCAAACCTCACATGTAAGCTTGAAGCGTCTGCTTTTGAGTAAACAGCAACAGTTTTAATACCCATTTCTTTGCAAGTCCTAATTATTCGTAATGCAATTTCGCCTCTATTGGCAATTAAAATTTTATTAAACATGTCTCTTAATATATTTTTTTAAGAAGGATCTACTAAAAAAAGTGGTTGATCAAATTCAATTGGAGTAGTATCATCAACAAGAACCTTGATTATTTTACCAGAGATTTCAGATTCAATTTCATTAAATAGTTTCATAGCTTCTATTATACAAATTGTATCGCCTGCTTTTATTGTGTCTCCAACATTTACAAAAGGTGAGCTTTCCGGAGATGATGATCTATAAAATGTTCCAATCATTGATGCTTTTACAGTAATATAATTTGATTCTTTTTCTGTTGATTCTTTTTCTGTTGATTCTTTTGCAACAGGGGTAGCTTGAACAACAGGTGGTTGTGTAGCAATTAGTTGCGCTGGAGGAGCTTCATGAATTACGGTTTTTAATTCCTCATCTTCACCTCTTCTTTTTTTAGGAGGAGACTTAATAGATATTTTAATATTATCTATTTCTAAATTAACGTCAGTTGCACCTGATTTAGCAACGAACTTTATCAATTCTTGAATGTCTTTCAGATTCATTGTCTATAGTTTATTATTAATTTTAAGTACAAAAGTAATTATTTATTTGAATCGTAGGCCCATTTCAAATATATTGATCCCCAAGTGAACCCTCCGCCAAATGCTGCAAGAATCAAATTATCTCCTTTTTTTAATTTATTCTCCCACTCCCAAAGACACAGAGGAATTGTCCCATTTGTTGTATTCCCATATCTTTCAATATTGAGCATAACTTTTTCATTTCCCACTCCCATTCTTCTTGCTGTTGCATCAATAATTCTTTGATTTGCTTGATGAGGGACTAACCATGCTACATCTTTTGAAGTTAAATTATTTCGCTTCATAATTTCTTCTGAAACATCTGCCATAGAAGTTACGGCAGCCTTAAAAACTGATTGTCCTTCTTGAAAAACAAAATGTTTTCTAGCTTCAATAGTTTCATGACTTGCAGGCAATGCAGATCCACCAGCTTTCATATGTAAAAATTCACTTCCAGAGCCATCACTTTTTAAGATTGAATCTTGTATTCCATTACCTTCTAATGAGGGCTCGAGCATTACAGCACCGGCGCCATCTCCAAAAATTATACACGTTGCTCTGTCCGTATAGTCTACAATTGATGACATTTTATCTGCTCCAACTACAATTATTTTTTTATACGTTCCTGTTTCAATAAATTTTGATGCTGTTGATAAAGCAAATAGAAATCCTGAACAAGCAGCCATTAAATCGTAAGCAAATGCATTTGATGCACCAACTTTATCCGCAATAATACATGCGGTTGAAGGAAAAAGCATATCTGGGGTCGCAGTAGCACAAATAATTAAATCAATATCAACTGCATTAATATTAGTTTTGTTTAACAGACCATTAACAGCATTAACTCCTAAAACAGAAGCCCCTTTACCTTCCCCCTTAAGAATTCTACGTTCTTTGATTCCTGTTCTTGAAGTAATCCATTCATCGTTAGTATCAACTATTTTTTCAAGCTCTTTATTAGTTAAAATATAATCAGGAACATATGCATGTATTCCAGTAATTGCTGCCGTAATTTTTTTCATTAATTAAGATTATTTTTAATTTTACTTACTAAATCTGCTTTCACTACATTTTTTGTGAGAAGTATCATATTTTTAATTGCATTTTCATTTGATATCCCGTGTCCGATTATAACTGTTTTATTTAATCCTAAAATTGGAGTTCCACCATAATCTTCATAATTGAATCTTTTAAAAAAATCATCTAAAAGGTTCCTTTTTTTCATTATTGAATATATTCCTTCAGCTTCTTTTAAAACTATATTTCCAGTAAATCCATCACATACTATCACATCAGTATTTGAGCTAAAGATATCTCTCCCTTCACAATTCCCAACGAAATTAAAATCCGGATTATCATTCATTAATAAATATGTAGCTTGAGTTAGAAGATTTCCTTTTGATTTTTCTTCGCCTAAATTTAGCAAACTAACTTTTGGCTTCTTCACTTTACAAACATGCTCTGAAAATAAGGCCCCTAATAATCCAAACTGGTATAATACATCGGGTTTGCAATCAGCGTTTGCACCAACATCAAGTAAAACTGTAATTCCGCCATCTTCTCTAGGAAGTACTGTAGAAAGTGGCGGTCTTAGAACACCAGGAATAGTTTTAACAGAGTAGTACCCTCCAACAAACATCGCTCCAGTGTTACCAGCTGAAGCAAATCCATCTATATACCCCTTAGCTAGATACTCAAAACCTATTGCTATACTAGAATTTGGTTTTGCTCTAAAAGCTTTAGTTGGATGTTCACCCATATTAATAATTTCTGAGCAATTTATAATTTCAAATTTTTCTGCATCAATATTATTTGCATTTAGCTCTGCAATAATTTCTATTTCATTTCCGAATAGTACTAGTTTAGTATTATTAGATATTTCGTTAAGTGCAAGAATTGCACCCTGGACAGTTTTTTGAGGAGCATAATCTCCTCCCATGATATCTACACCAATTTTCATTGTTAGATCTTAGCTTTTATTAAAGATAAAACTACAAAAATCTATTTAGGAGCAATTTCAGTAACTAATTTTCCTCTATAGTATAGTTTACCTTCATGTTCATGTGCATGATGGTATAAATGAGGTTCGCCAGTTTCTTGACAAATTTTAATCGTTTGAGTACTTGCTTTATAATGCGTTCTTCTCTTGTCTCTTCTAGTCTTAGAAATCTTTCTTTTAGGATGTGCCATATTCTTTCTTTTACTATTTAATTAAATTTTTTAATGCATCCCACCTTGGGTCAGATGCTTTTTTTGTTACTTGGGTATATTTTTTTACTAAATCAACCATTTCTTTATTACATGTAATTTTGCCATTTGTATCTAATGGATGTTTACGTATTTTAGGTACATTTAAAATTATTGATTCAAAGATTAATTGTTTTATATTTAATTTATTTTCACTTGATTTGATGTACAATATTTCGTCAGTTGAAATTAAATCATTGTCAGTTTTTTTTATAATAATATTTGTTTCTCCCATGATATTTACAGAAATATTGTCAGTACAAATGTCGCATGGTATTTGGTTTAATTGACCACTAATAATTAAGTTAAGTGAAAGTTTTTCACTGTCTTTATTTATTAAGACCTTAACGGAAATATCTGCATATTTAACTTCTGTAAATTCAAACTCTTCAAAGAACTGGTCCTTAATTACATATGAGAATAAATTTTTACCATTAGTTATTGAGCCTAATTTTATTGTAAAAATATTCATTCTGATGAATTTTATAAGGGCTGCAAATATATAAATTTATTATTATTTAGCTCTATTTGGCTCTCTTTTACTATTGAAGGCTAGCGGATTCTTATTTAATAGATCAAACTCGATTCTTTTTTTATGTATGTTACAGCCTAAAAAGATAGCCTCTCTAAATGATGTTTCATCTGCCACCCCTTTGCCAGCTATTTCATATGCAGTGCCATGAACAGGTGATGTCCTAACTATATTTAAACCAGCTGTAAAGTTAACACCATCAGAAAATGATAGAGTTTTAAATGCTGTTAACCCTTGATCATGATACATCGAAAGTATGCCATCAAAGTTCCCTAAATTTTTTGAAGTAAAAAAACTATCAGCTGGATAAGGCCCAAAAGCAAGTATTTTTTCTTCTTTTAATAGCTTTATGGCAGGAACAATGAATTCAATTTCCTCTTTTCCTAATAATCCATTTTCACCTGCATGAGGGTTTAGTCCCAAAATAGCGATTTTAGGAGATCTTATTCCAAAATCTCTAATGAGAGAATTTTGTAATTTTTTGGTTTTAGCTATCAAACTATCAATTGTTACAAATTTTTTAACATTTTCTAATGCAATATGCCCTGTTAAAAAAGCTATCTTCATTTTTTCACTTATCATTATCATTAAAGATTCACCATCGAAATTGCCTTCAAGAAATTCAGTGTGACCAATGAAGCCACTTACTTTTTCTTTTATAGAAGCTTTATTAATTGGAGCAGTTACTAAAACATCAATCTGTTTATTTTTTAATGCTTCAGTTGCTTTTTTTAGTGATTCAAATGCTTTTTCTCCAGATTTTATTGTGGATTTACCAAAATGAATATCAATATCGTCATTCCAAATATTTAAGAGATTAACTTTATTATGTTTTAAGTTTTCAAACTTTTCAATGATATTAAAATTAAAGTCTAGCATTTCTAAGTGCTTTTTATTTATTGATGCAACCTTACTTGATCCATAGACTATTGGGGTACAAAATTCCATCATTCTAGCATCTTTAAATGTTTTGATTATTATTTCAAGTCCAATGCCATTTAAATCTCCTATTGAAATACCTACTTTAATTTTTGACATTATATATGATTTTTTATGAAATGGTAAAGCAGTCTAACCCCCATTCCTGTTGCCCCTTTTCCTCTGTATCCATATTTTGATTTGGAGTATACTCCAGGTAAATCAATATGAATAAATGGAAAATCAGCAAAATGAGCTAGAAATTTACCAGCAGTAATAGCTCCACCGTATGGCCCGCCAAGATTTTTTATATCAGCAATATCAGATTTTATAAGTTCATCATAATCAGACCAAAAGGGAAATTCTGCTAATCGTTCATGAACATTATCTCCAACTTCTTTTAATTTTTTATGCTCATCATTTGCATTTTCATGCATACTAACAAAACCATAATGCCCTATTGCTGCAACCGCAGCTCCTGTTAAAGTAGCTAAATCGATTACTAATTTAGGTTTATATTTTTTTGCAAAGCTAAGTGCATCAGCAAGAATTAAACGACCCTCTGCATCTGTATTTAAAACTTCAACTGTTGTCCCATCATGCATAGTAATAACATCTCCAGGTGCGTATGCATTGCCTGAAGGTCTATTATCAGTAGCAGGTAGTAATGCTATTACATGTACAGGTAATTTATTAGATGAAATAGCTTGCATGGCACCAATTACTGTTCCAGCACCCCCCATATCAATTTTCATTAAATCCATAGAGTTTGCTGTAGGTTTTAGACTAAGACCACCTGTATCATAGACAATTCCTTTTCCTACAAGAACAATAGGTTTTTGATTTGTGAATTTTTTTGGCTTCCATTCCATAATTGTAAATGTGGGATCATCGATTGATCCTTTATTGACAGCAAGTAGTCCTCCCATCTTTAATGATTCTATTTGCTTTTTATCAAGTATAGAAGTTTTAACCTTGAATTTATTACCCAAATTTAAAGCCTTATCTGCTAAGTTCTTTGCAGTTAAATGGGAAAATGGCTCATTTATCAAATCTCTTGTTGTGTAAACAGCATTAATAATATTCTGAATTTCAGCAATTTGTTTTGGATTTGACTCATTACATAAGAAAATAAATTTTAAATTATTTGGTTTAGGATCTGTTTTGTGTTTAGTAAAAGTATAATTAGAGAGAGCCATGCCTTCAGCAATTAGTAATACTTCTTTCTGATTCTTTTTTTCATCTAAAATTAGAACTGATTTCTTAGTTTTTAATTTTTCTGTTAATCTATCACCAATTAATCTACAATTTTCAGCATATTTATTGTTATCTACTTCTTTTTTGGGGGACACTATAAATATCAATCTTTTAAATTGATTAATTTCAACAATCTCCTTTTGTTTTTTTTGTTCTTGTTTAATAAATTCTAACTCTGGCTTTGATAGAAATTTGAAAGATAAATCAGCATTTAAGTTACATAGAATAATTAGATTATCTTTTTCTGAAATTGTTGTTTTCTTTTTTAATAGAGTCTTCATATAAAATGTGTAATTTTGAGCATTCAAAAATAAGTAAATTAATGGATAGAAAACAATTGCTTGACAGAGCTTTAAAAAAAGAATTTTTATCAGCGGAAGAAGGACAATTTTTATTTGAAAATATTCCAACGGCAGAGTTAATGTTTGTTGCTCATGAACTTAGAAAAATGCAAGTTCCTGGTGATTATGTTACTTGGCAGATTGATAGAAATGTTAACACAACTAATGCTTGTACAGCAAATTGTAAGTTTTGTAATTTCTTTCGCCATCCAAAGCATGATGAAGTGTATATTACAAATCTTGAAACATATAAGCTTAAAATTGAAGAAACAATTAAGTATGGAGGCGATCAATTACTACTACAAGGTGGTCATCATCCTGATTTAGGTATAGATTATTATACAGATTTATTTAAGAAGTTAAAATCTTTATACCCAGAGATTAGGTTACATGCACTTGGTCCGCCAGAAGTTGCACATATATGTAAAATTGGTAAGCTATCTCATTTAGAAGTACTGACTAGGTTAAAAGAAGCAGGGATGGATAGTATGCCAGGTGCAGGAGCTGAAATATTAAGTGATAGAGTGAGAAGGTTAATTTCTAAAGGAAAGTGTTCAGGTCATGAGTGGCTTGAAATAATGAAAGTAGCTCATTCAATAGATTTAACAACCTCAGCAACTATGATGTTTGGTCATATTGAAACAATCGAGGAGAGATTTGACCACTTAGTTAGAATAAGAGATATTCAGGCGCTTAAGCCTGATAATGCAAATGGTTTTTTAGCCTTTATTGCGTGGCCATTTATGGATGACGGCACATTACTGCAAAGAGTCAAAGGAATAAACAATAATGTAACTTCTGATGAATATTTAAGAATGGTAGCAATAAGCAGAATAATGCTTCCAAATATTAAGAACATTCAGACTTCTTGGCTAACTGTAGGAGCAGAAACTGCACAAATTTCTCTTCACGGTGGAGCTAATGATATGGGTTCAATTATGATTGAAGAGAATGTTGTCTCAGCAGCCGGAGCACCACACAGATTCACTGCAGAAAGCATTCAAGAATGTATACGTGAGTCTGGATTTTCACCTAAACTTAGAGATCAATTATATATAGAAAGAGAAATGCCAAATATGGTTGAACAAATAATAAATTATTAATTTATGTTTACTGGTATTATTGAAGATTTAGCTGAGGTTGTTTCTGTAAAAAAAGATGGAACAAATCTTCATATAGAATTGTGTTCAAGCTTTACTAGTGAATTAAAGATAGACCAATCTGTATCTCATAACGGTGTCTGTCTTACTGTTGTTGATATTGAATCTAACATTTATACAGTTACAGCAATAAAAGAAACCTTACAAAAAAGTAATCTAGGCTATCTAGTAAAGGGAAGTAAGGTAAATATTGAGAGAAGTATGAAGATGGGAGATAGAGTAGATGGCCATATTGTTCAAGGACATGTTGACCAAATTGCTGAATGTGTTGACATAACTGAAGAGACTGGTTCTTATGTACTTTGTTTTAGATATGAAAAATCCGAAAATATTACTGTAGAAAAAGGCTCAATTTGTGTAAACGGTATCAGCTTAACCGTAGTTAGTTCAGAAATAAATTCTTTTAAAGTTGCTATCATACCCTATACATGGGATCATACTAACTTATATTTGATAAAAAAAGGTGATATAGTTAATTTAGAATTTGATATTTTAGGTAAATATATTGCCAAATTAATTAATATAAAAAATAAAATATGAAGCCAGCATTATTAATATTAGCAGCAGGTATGGGTAGCCGTTATGGAGGTTTAAAGCAGATTGATGGTATAGGTCCAAATGAAGAACCAATAATTGAATATTCAATATTTGATGCAATTAATGCCGGATTTGGTAAAATTGTATTTGTTATACGTAAGGAGTTTGATACAGCCTTTAGATCAAGATTTAATAAATTTTCGGATAAAATAAATATTGAATATGTTTATCAGGAAGTAAATCTTAAAGTAGCGGGGATATCAACTGTTGAGCGTACAAAACCATGGGGAACCTCTCATGCTGTTTTGGTTGCTAAAGATGTTATTAAAGAACCGTTTGCTGTTATTAATGCTGATGATTATTATGGTGCTGAATCTTACAAATTAATCTACGATTTCTTAACAAATGAGTGTTCTTCTTCTATAATGTCAATGATTGGTTATACTTTAAGTAATACCCTTTCAGAGCATGGAACTGTAAACCGAGGGGTATGTGAAATTGATAATAATCATAATTTAGTTGAGGTAATTGAAAGAACAAAAATTGCAACTCAAAATAATGTTATTAAGTATAATATTGGTGAAAATTTGCCAGAAGGGGAACTTGATAAGGATGCTAATGTTTCTATGAACTACTGGGGATTTCATCCATCTATTTTTCTTAAAATAGAAAAAGGACTACATGAGTTTATGAGAGTTAATTCTGATAGCTCCACAGCTGAGTATTATATTCCAAACATTATTACTGATTTAATTGAAAGTGGTGATATGAAAGTACGTGTAATTCCAACAACAGATAATTGGTTCGGAGTTACATACAAGGAAGATAAGCCAATGGCTATTTCAGAAATAAATAAGTGTATCTCAAAAGGAGTATATCCAAAAAATCTTTGGGAAAAGTAAGATGAAAAAAATTCTTTTATTAGGATCAGGAGAGTTAGGTAAAGAATTAGTAATTGCATTACAAAGATTAGGTCAATATATTATTGCTGTTGATAGCTATAAAAATGCTCCTGCTATGCAAGTAGCTCATGAATTTGAAGTAATTAATATGTTAGACGGAGAAGCGTTAGATAAAATCGTTGAAAAGCATAAACCTGACTTTATAGTTCCTGAAATCGAGAGCATTAGAACAGAAAGGTTTTATGATTATGAAAAATCAGGTATAACTGTTATACCTTCAGCCAAAGCAGCAAATTACACAATGAATCGAAAGGCAATAAGAGATTTAGCTGCAATTGATTTAGAGATTCAAACTGCAAAATATAAATACGCAAAATGTTATGAACAGTTAAAAGAAAGCGTTCATTTAATAGGAATGCCCTGCGTTGTAAAGCCATTAATGTCAAGCTCTGGAAAAGGGCAGTCTATTATTAAGAAGGAAGAAGATATAATTCAAGCTTGGGAATTAGCTATTTCAGGTTCAAGAGGAGATTTAGTTGAGGTAATTGTTGAAGCATTCATTGATTTTGACTTTGAAATTACATTACTTACATTAACTCAAAATAACGGACACACGCTGTTTTGTCCAGCTATTGGTCATAGGCAAGAAAGAGGTGATTATCAGGAAAGTTGGCAGCCAATAAATATGAATGCTATAGATTTAAAAATAGCCCAAGAAATGGCAAAAAAAATTACCAAATCACTAGGGGGAAGTGGTATTTGGGGGGTAGAATTTTTTATCTCTAAATCAGGAGTTTACTTTTCAGAACTCTCTCCAAGGCCACATGACACAGGTATGGTTACTCTGGCTGGAACTCAAAATTTTTCAGAATTCGAACTACATGCACGTGCTATATTAGGACTTCCGGTTTTAGATATTCCTCTTATTAGAAATGGTGCATCAGCTGTTATTCTATCAAGTGATGAAAGCGATAAACAACCAAATATAACAGGTCTTGATTTAGCAGCAAATTTTGCTAATACAGATTTCAAGCTTTTTGGTAAGCCTGAAACTAAAATTTACAGAAGAATGGGAGTTGCTCTTGCATATGGGACAATGGATACAAAAATATTAGTTGAAAGAGCTAAAGAAGTCGCAAGTAAAATTAAGATTAATTAGATTTTTCTACCCAATCACCATATTTTTTTATTAAATTAATTAAAGAGGTAACAGCTTTATCTTCAGCTATGTTTTTTTCTACAACCTCTTGTTCTTTATATAAAGTAATTTTCCCTTTGCCTGTACCAACATATCCGTAATCTGCATCAGCCATTTCTCCAGGACCGTTAACAATACAGCCCATAATACCAATCTTTATACCTTTTAAATGATCAGTTTCTTTACGAATTTTGGCTGTTGTTTCTTGTAAGTCAAAAAGTGTTCTTCCGCAAGATGGACATGAGATATATTCTGTTTTTGATATGCGTGTTCTACTAGCTTGCAGTATACCAAAAGCTAGTGAGTTTATAGATTGATAAGAACCGCAATTCTCTGCAGCAATAAAGATACCATCTCCTAATCCATCCAAAAGTAAAGCTCCTAAATCAGAACTTGCTGAAAGTTGCAATTGTTCTTCTGATAAATCTCCATAAGCTCTACCGATAATCACTGGAGTTTTAATTCCGTTGTTCATTAGTTCTGTAAAGAGTTTCCTTTGCTCGGCAGTCCCATTTTCATTATAAGTATCTATCATCAAAACAGCTGTATTATCAGTTTTTAATCTCGAAAATAGCTCTTCACATAAATCCGAGAGACAAACATAAACGATATTCAGTTTCTCAGAAATCTCCCCCTCATCCAAATAGTCATTTATTGTTAAAAATGGATATCCTTTTCTATGCACTATCCATTTTTTATAGTTATAAATAACCCCTAAAGTGCCCGGTACTTCAAAATTCAAATCATGGTTGCCTACAAAAACATAATCGGCTGCCATATCAGTAAGGTTCCATTTATCCAATGGGACCGAATAATTAGATCCCACAGCAAAAAAAGATGCAGCAGTAATTTTTTCTTTTAAGCAAAAATCTGCCATTACAATAGGGACATTTCCTCCACCAATATTTAGTACTTCATTTGTTTTTCTTCTTTTATAGTCAAAAGAATGTAGCGGGTTTTTTGTTATTTTTTGAATAGAATCATGTTCCTCAATCCCCTCAAAATGTTTCAGTAAATTTTGTGCAACTGGAATTTCAAACTCAGGAGCTTCTGTTAATGAAACTCTAATTGTATCTCCTATTCCATCTGCTAGTAAAGCTCCTATTCCGACAGCTGATTTAATTCTACCATCTTCTCCTTCCCCTGCCTCTGTTACTCCTAAGTGCAAGGGATAGTTCATTTTCTCTTTTATCATTTCAGCAACTAAAAGACGATAAGCTTGAACCATAACTCTTGTATTTGAAGCTTTCATAGAAAGAATGATATTATGATAATCTTCTTCTCTACATATTCGTAAAAACTCCATTGCTGATTCTACCATTCCCTTTGGAGTATCTCCATATCTACTTAAAATCCGATCTGACAAAGACCCATGATTTGTTCCAATCCTCATAGCTGTTCCATACGTCTTACATATTTTTACTAGTGGCAGAAATTTTTCTTTAATTCTAACAATTTCAGCATCATAACTTTCATTAGTATATGTAATATTTTCAAACTTTTTTTTGTCGGCATAATTACCTGGGTTTACTCTTACTTTCTCAACTATCTTTGCTGCAATCTCTGCAGCGTTTGGCGTGTAATGTATATCAGCAATCAAGGGGGTGTTATAACCTCTCTTTTTCAGTTCTTCTTTTATATTCTGAAGATTGTGAGCCTCCTTTTTACTTGGAGCTGTGATTCTAACAAGCTCACATCCAGCTTTTATCATTCTAATGGATTCTTCAACAGTATCGATGGTATCCATTGTATTTGTGGTAGTCATTGACTGAATTCGTATAGGTTGATTACCTCCAATGGTGATATTTCCAACTTTCACCTCCCTTGTCTTGAATCTAGAATATTTATTTAAAGAGTTACAATATTTCATTTAATGAATCACTATTTTTTTAATTAATTGCTCATTGTCAATTGACAGCACATAGATGCCTTTTGATAGTTTCGAAAGATCAATTTTTTGAGTTGAATGGTCTTTGTTTACATCTATCGTCTTTACAATTTTTCCAAGATTATTAGTTAAATGAATTTTAGATGAATTTTTCAAATTACCATAAATAAAAATATAATCTGAAGTTGGATTAGGGAAAATAGTAATATTTTTTTTATCTATATTAGTATTTGAAAGAGTATTTTCAATTCTAAATTCATGATGTATTGATCTTCCAAAATCTCCTTCAAATGATTTAATCCAACTAGCTCCTATTTCTCGAAATCGTGCCATTCCACCACCGTCATTGTTAGCCCAAAAATCAATTCCGTCATCATCTGTATCTGTTACCTTAAATATATAGCACCCTTCATCAAATGTTAAGGTATCTCTGTATTGTGTGTTAGCGATAAGATCTCCACTGCTGTATATTTGTACTCCATTATTATCAATAAACTCCCAGGATGATTCTGATACTTGACTTAATGTATTTATAACTCCACTATTTGTTTGAAACCATAGTGAGAATGTAGGAGGATATACAGGTGCAGATTCAAATTTTGAGTTAATACTATTATTGAAAAAATATTCATCAGATGAATTATTTGGAGATATAATATGCACATTAAATGTATTTTCATTTGGTGTTAGATTATTCCAAAGTGAATTGGGGTCAGGAAGTGCTACCACTTCTTTTTCTAAAAACTCAAGATTCCCAGTCCAAAAAAATGTTTCTTGTATGGTATTATTATTTATCCAATAATCAATCTGTAATGATGTTAATGTTGTTGATCCTGTATTTTGTATTACAATCTTAGGCTTAGAACAAAGCGGATTTTTTCGTAAGTACTTAATTTTATCTGTTGGAGATAAAATTTCAACTACAGCAGCGTCAATACTATGATTTGGATTTTTATAGCTTACTAATTGGTTACTTACCCAATAATTTGAAGTACCTGTAGCATTCGTTACTCCGTAGTCAATTGAATGAATTTGACCAGGATTTACTAAAGATGTTATCTCATTTTCTATTAGATCTGAGGCTTGACCAGGACACCAGCCCGCTCTGTCATATATCCAAGTCCCTCCTTGAGGATAGACAGGATTTTCTGCACACTCTGTCCAAACAGACCAAATATATTCTTGATTACCACCATCGATATTAATATAGTGATTCTGAGGAATAAATTCACCTTCTTGGCCATGGCCAGTGATTATTGTTCTTAATTTATAAGCTGTTGCATCAGGATTTAATAAAATATCTCTTGGCTCAAAGATATCATCAGCCATAATTGCATTATAATTTTTGTATTGAGGTCTCCATATTTGTTGCATATCAATAACATCTCTGCTTGGAGTTCCAACTATAAATAGAAATTTTATATCAATATCTTCCTGCCACTGACCACCGCCACTCATCGTAATTCTTTTATTTCCTTTTAAAATCGGTGTATAATCAGTTACATCAAAATACCAGCTCTTGCCTTCGGGACCAAAATCTAGCCCAAGTCCATATGGAGTTACAAAAGACATTATCTGAAATGCCATTGGATATCTTTTATAATAATACATTTGTGAAATATTAATTACCCCATCAATATTTGTAGTATCTATTGATAAAACATTACCGTTGGCATCAAAAAGATAAGAAAGAGATTCCCAATAATTATTTGTTGAGACGCTAACAATACTATCATTTTGCAATGTTCCAGAATTGCTAAAAATTGAATATTCAGTAACAGTATTTGGATTAGCAATTAATGAATCTAAAACTGTAGATGTAGTAATATTTTCAGAGTATTGTCCTTGATAAAAAATAATATTTGGTCGGTAATTTGTTTCGGTAAAGAAGTTGTTAAGCATATTTCCTCTAATAAAATTCCAAGTAACATTTCCATTTAAAGATGCAATTTGTTGATTACTTGTATTGTCTAAAGAAGTTATGCCCACACCTTCATTAAATGGGTAATGAGCTACTAAATTAGTATAATCAGGATGTAAAGCATCAACTCGAGTATTCATCCAATCATTAATTGTAGTTGCTGAAAGTTCTTTGTCAAATATTCTAAGCTCTCTAATATGTCCGTCCCAAAAATAACTATTACCACCTCCGTTGCTAGCAAGCTTTAATGTTGTAATATCAATTGTTCTATTATTACCTGTTCCTGAATGCCAAAGAATACCGTTTCTATAAATTTTTTGATCTCCTGTGATTGCATTTTTTGTAAATGCCCAATGGCTCCAATCATTTGTATATTCACTAAGTGTTGCTGCTTTGTCAATTCTATCATAAGATGCTGTTCCACTATTTCCACAATCCCAATACATTCTCCCATTACTCCATGGAAAGTGAATATTTAGTGTTCTTTGATTACTTGCATCATACCCTTCAATTATTGTAGTATTTTGTGGTAATACATCAGCATTACCATTAATCCAAAATGAAACTGTAACTTCGTTAGAAATATTATTCATGGATGTAGTAGGTAAATCAATATTTTGAGCGGAACTAACAGTAATATGATTGGCATCACTTGAAAATATACCAACAATACTATTTTCTTGTTCTCCAGCAATCATTGTCTCCCCTACTGATGTAGAGTTAGTAATTGAATACTCAACAATAATATTCGAGATAGAATCCCAGACAAAATCATTAACGAATTGAAACCGATTAATTCCATGTGTTAGTTGAGTATTGGAATTATATACTTCTGTAAATCCATTTATGTGAGGAGCATAGCTGGAAATAATGCTGTCTGAAGTTAGCTTTAGTTTGATAGATAAGAAATTAGCGGATTCATTTCCACTTAGTATATTTAAGGAAATAGCCTTAATAGTATCATTTAGCAATCCCTGTGCATTTAACTCATTTGCAGTATATAAGAATTGTGCTTTATGTGCATTTTTATCAGTTGAAATTACAAAGTTAAGAGAATCAATACCATTACCAATATTAGTAGAATCCTCAGAAATAATAGAATTAATAACTGAAATCTGTTGCTGATATTGAAAGTAATTATAAACTGGATTTACTGAATAATTATAGAGAGTTCCGTTAAAAGAAGAAATGGTATGGCTAGCTTGAATTGATAAAATTGAATCAATTCTTGTTGAATCGTGAACATATGTTTGACAGCTATAGTCATAAGCGCCACATCCTACTCGTGATGTCCCACCTGGATTATTGTTGTTATTATCTTTACATCTCATATTATAAGACATAATTATTTTTTCAAATGTTAGACTTGTATCAGTTGGAAAGTATGCCATGGTATCTCTTGGAGAAGATAATGATGTAGTAGTATTACCATTACCATCAGTATACGCATCATGGATAAAAGTTTGAACAACAATAGTGTCTCCAGGATTTTGAGCTTTAACGGTTGATAAACACAGTAAAAAGAGAGAAATATTTAAGATTAGTTTCATATTATTTATTTTCTTGTTTGTATTGAATCGTTAATATCTGTAACACCTCCAGAGACAATGAGTTTCATTATTTCAGATGAAGGAGAATCTATAGGGCTAATATAGCTTTGGTCTACTACAAATAGTTGTCCAGAGAATGCATAGGAGTGAGGAAGATATACTAACACTTTCCCTTTTTTTATTCCAATTGAATTCAGATCTTCATTTGTAATGAAACCAATTCTTTCAATTGTGGAATTCTCGTAAATTTTTATTAAAACTGGTTGATTGAAACCCTTTTTCTTGCCAACAAAAGTTTTCATTAAATCTTTCACTGATGAATAGATAGTCTCTAGTAAAGGGGCTTTTTTAAGTAAATTCTGGAAAAAAGAGTATATTGGATTAAATATTATTGATGATCCTAAAAATCCCACTGTTGTAATAAAAGTAATAATGATAATTATTCCTAGTCCTGGAAAATTAAGAGGGAGAATTCCATCAATTTTATTAAAAGCCCATACTACAAAGGCTCCTGTTACCGTTATAGGTACAATAAATAGAAGACCTTGTAAAAAATAATTTATAAGTTTTTTCATATCTTTATACTATTAATGATTTTGAAGTTATAAAAATACTAATCCTAAAAATAATAAGCATGAAAAATTCATTTTTTAACATAACACTAATTTTTTCCTTTCTTGTCTTCGGATGTTTCTCGACAAATGCTCAAGTAAGAGTTAAAAAAAATGTAAAATCAAATAAAGTAAACATAAAGGCTGGAATTAAAAACAATAGAAATACTAATAAGCGTAATAAGAAAGTTGTCGTCAAAAACAATGCTTATAATAGAAACGGAGTAAGAGTTAAAACAAATCGAAATAGAGTAGTCGTAAATCGTCCAAATAGACCTAAAGTAGTCAGAACTAGACCAAACTATAATAGACCAGGATATTATTGGGCTCCAGGATTTTGGAAATGGAATAGCTTTTTTGGCATTTACTCTTGGCACAAGGCAAGGTGGATCAAAGTAAAGCCAAATCATTATTGGGTACCAGGATTTTGGGAAGCTTCACCTGGTGGTTTTTATTGGATCGAAGGATACTGGGAAGTATCTTACTAGTAAAGCGACATATATTCCATAATATATAATTAATGATTTTGTGTTGAAAAGTATTTATACTAGATTTATTGGGTACTCCTTTTTATGTAATTTTGAAATATAAAAATTTTCCTATGTACAAATCGAATTTATATGTAGCTTTTTTACTTTTTGTTGTGAGTTCATGCATAACTCCTAAAATACACAATGCATTAATTGATGAAAACGAACTTGCTAAGTCTCAATTACAAAAACAAGAGTTAAAAAATCTTAAACAACTAACTCAAATAGAGGAACTTAATGTTGATATTAGTGATATGATTGCTAGAGTATCAAGTTTGGAAAGTGATTCAATAAAGAATGAACTAGCTGTTAGAAATTTAAATATTAAGTATAACAATCTAAGTGAATCCTATGATTTACTTATGTCAAAAAAAAGTAGAGATATTTCTGACAAAGCAAAAGAAATCAAAAGGCTAATAGAAAAGCTAGATCAAGTCCAATCAGAACTTTTTTCTAAAGAAGACGAGTTAAGTAAGATTTCTGCATCTTTAGAAATTAAAGAAAATGAACTTCAACTCGCAATTCAGGACTTAGAGGAAAGATCAGTTAGAGTTTCTGAATTAGAATCTATTATTAGTAATAAAGATAGTTTAGTTACTGCACTAAAAACAAGAATAACTAGTGCGCTTATTGGACTTGAGGGTGATGGGCTTACTATTCTACAAAGAAATGGTAAAGTGTACATTTCATTAGAAGAGAAATTACTTTTTGCATCTGGAAAATATACTGTTAATGCTACAGGTATAAATGCTCTTAATAAACTTTCAAATGTCTTGGAAACACAAACAGATTTAGAGATTTTGGTTGAAGGCCACACAGATAGTATTCCTTTTAATAGCAGGGGTGCAATCGCTGATAACTGGGATTTAAGTGTTCTTAGAGCAACAAATGTGGTAAAAGTTCTTACTCAAAACTCTAATCTAAGCCCACTTCAATTAACAGCAGCAGGACGAGCAGAGTTCGTTCCAATTGCTAGTAATAAAACAGTTGAGGGAAGAAGTTCTAATAGAAGAATTGAAATGATACTTTCTCCTAATTTGGATGACTTATTTAAATTACTCGAAGAATAATATGAAAAATTTACCATTAATCTTATTTTGTTTAATTGCTTTTTTCTTAATTAAGAAGCGCTTTTTTGATAATACAGACTATAAAAGTATGCTAGATGAAGGAGGAGTTATTATTGATGTTCGTTCTGAAGCAGAATTTTATTCTGGCCATATTAAGAATTCAATAAATATACCACTTGGCGAATTACCTTCAAAGATTATGCAGTTTAAAGACAAAGATCAACCAATTATCACTTGTTGCGCTTCAGGAATGAGAAGTGCTGGTGCTGCAAAAATAT
>Ga0206677_10001619_pt1 | contig 20633 bp, 14 predicted proteins | sample M130m12015metaG_FD_155475 | JGI IMG/M metagenome (GOLD analysis project Ga0206677, IMG submission 155475) | Ammonia-oxidizing marine archaeal communities from Monterey Bay, California, United States - M1 30m 12015 | ecosystem: Environmental > Aquatic > Marine > Intertidal zone | place: USA...
ATCCATTACCTTTCCGCGACCTTCGTCATCAAAATCAATATCAATATCGGGCATACTAACCCGGTCGGGGTTGAGGAAACGCTCAAAAAGAAGGTTGTACTGGATGGGATCCAAATTAACAATCCACAAACAGTAGGCAACAACAGATCCAGCTGCTGAACCTCGACCAGGCCCAACCGAAACCCCCATCTCTCGGGCTGCTGCAATCAAATCTTGAACAATCAGAAAATACCCAGGGTAACCTGTATTGGCAATAACACTTAACTCAAAATCAATTCGCTCCCTTATTTCATCGGTCAGTGTGCCGTATCTTTTTTTAGCCCCCTCATAGGTTAAATGGCGAAGAAAATTATTTTCTCCTAGTTTTCCATCTGGGTCTTCTTGAACTAAATATTCTTCTGGGATATCGAATTTTGGAAGCAACACTTCTCGAGCTAATTCAAAAGGCTCAATTTTATCAATCAAGGCCTCAATATTCAAAATTGCCTCGGGCAAATCTTCAAACAAAGACTTCATTTCCTGGGGCGACTTGATGTAGTATTCTTGGTTAGGAAAACCGTATCGAAACCCCCTCCCTCTACCAATCGGTGTTGCTTGTTTTTCACCGTCTTTTACGCAAAGTAAAATGTCATGAGCATTGGCTTCTTCTTTGTCAGCATAATAGGTGTTATTTGAAGCAATCAAAGGAATTTGATATTGCTGAGACAAAGAAATCAAAACCTCATTTGCTCGTTTTTCGTCTTCTTGTCCATGACGCATAATCTCAATGTAAAGATCTTCTCCAAACATTTGGTGCCACCATTGTAAAGCTTCATCTGCCTGACGATCTCCAATATTTAAAATCTTTGAAGGCACTTCACCGTACAAGTTTCCAGTCAAGACAAGGAGATTTTCTTTATATTGTTCAACAATGGTACGATCAATTCTTGGAACGTAATAAAAACCTTCAACATAGGCAATGGACGTCATCTTGGCTAAATTGTGATAGCCTTTTTTATTCTTGGCTAGGAATACAATTTGATAGCCATCGTCACGACGAGTTTTATCTTTGTGATCATCACAAACATAAAACTCGCAACCCACAATGGGTTTGATTTGTGCTTCTGAATCCGCCTCTTTGTTGTGGTTATTTATCGCTTTTATGAAATGAAACACCCCCATCAAATTTGCGTGATCGGTAAGGGCTATGGCTGGCATTTGATGCTTTGAAGCAATCTCAACCATTTGACTCATTTTGGAAGTCGCTTGAAGTACCGAAAATTGAGAATGATTGTGTAAGTGTACAAAAGGTGCTCCTTCAAGTTCTGGACTCAAAGTCTCCGACAATGGTTTTCCTGGGGTAGATTCTTCTGCTTGAACTAGTTTTTTTGAAGCTTCTTTTAAGTTTTGATGCGTTAATCCAATTAACGATATGGTGTCTTCTTGTTCTTGAAGAGCATTAAGGAGATCTCTTTTCCCTGCTAAAACTTTGGGATGTAATTCATCTTTACGAAGCAATTCTAGGAAACAACGGGTGGTTGCCTCAACATCTGCAGTTGCGTTATGAGCCTCACCAAAGCCAGTTCCAAAAAGATGAACATACAACTCGGTTAGGGTCGGAAGCTTAAATTTACCTCCTCGCCCACCAGGAATCTTACATAAGATTGCTGTTTCTTCGGTACAGGTATCAATAACTTGGACATTCTCCAAAGGATTATGATCTCCAATACGTATGTATTCAGCTCCCATAATATTGAGGTCAAAACTTACATTATGACCCCCAACATAATCCGCTTGAGATAAAGCTTGAGTAAAAAGATTCAACACCTCCTCCAAAGGTCGACCCTGATCAAGAGCCAATTCTGTGGATATTCCATGAATCTGTTCTGCATCGAAAGGCACAGTAAACCCATCGGGGGTTATCAAATAATCTTCATGTGAAACCAACTCGCCTCTTGCATCATGAACTTGCCATGCAATTTGGATACATCGGGGCCAGTTTTCAGAATCAGATAAAGGCGCATTCCAACGTTTTGGAAGTCCTGTTGTTTCGGTATCGAAGATGATAAACATGTAAACGAAAATAACAAATTCAATTGGAGGATTAAACATGTTTTATGGGGAGTTATTAACTGATTTGTGTGAAATAAAAATTCCTATTTATTTTTTGGAACAACTACAAAAATGAATGTGCATAAAAGGTTATGCTTTTCAATACAAATGCTGAAGAAAAGAGGAAAAGAAAAAAAATGAACCTATCTTTGCAAAAAATAATTCGGATCGAATCTTTGATCACTTCTTTCTCGGATACCCAAAATCAAAAAGCGCTAGAAGAGCGACTTTTAAAGGATGATTCTTGTTTATTTTTGAAAGGAACCGTGGGTTCTGGGATCAGTTTTGCACTAGCAAACAGCTTTAAAACGGTAAGTAAAACAATGCTTTTTATCTGTGAGGATCGCGAAAAAGCTGCTTACCAACTCAACGATTTTGAACGGATTCTTGGAAATGACAACGTCCTTTTTTTTCCTTCGAGTTATCGAAAACCCTATAAAACAGAAACGACAGACAACGCTAATGTGTTGCTTCGATCAGAGGTTTTAACCAAGTTGGGGAATTCTAAAAAACCAAAACTCATAGTCAGCTACCCGCAGGCTATTTTCGAAAAAGTAGTTTCTCAATCTACCTTAAAAAGAAATACACTTGAAATTGTAAAAGACAGTACGCTTTCAATTGATTTTGTAAACGAAGTACTTTTCGAATATCAATTTGAACGGGTTGATTTCGTAACCCAACCAGGAGAGTTTTCTGTTCGAGGTGGAATTATCGATGTGTTTTCTTTTTCAAATCAACATCCCTTCCGAATTGAATTTTATGACGATCGGGTAGAGAGCTTGAGGAGTTTTGACGTAGCTACTCAACTTTCTATTTCTCCCCACAATAAAATTCAGTTACTCCCAAATACCTCAGAAGGTTTTACCAAAGCCAAGAGAAAAAACTTGATTGAGGTAATTGCTCCCAAAGGATTGTTAATTGCTCAAAATTTTGATTTTATCGGTGCTCGAATAGAATACTATTTTAAAGAGGCAGTGGCAAGTTTTGAACAATTAGAAACCGAAACCCAACATTTAGCTCCTGATATTTTATTTACGTCAAAAGAAGATTTTATTCGAACAGCCACCTCACTTTCTATGGTGAGTTTGAGCAAGACTAGTACACTACCTAAGCAAGAAAAAATCTTCTTTAAACAAAGTCCCCAACCCGCTTTCAACCGAAAGTTTGATCGTTTGATCAATTACCTCAACGACAACCACCAAAAGGGTTATCAAAACTACATTTGTTGTGCAAGTGATCAACAAGCTCAAAGGTTCAATGATATTTTTGAGGAAGGTGAAGAAATTGTCCATTACAAAACCGTAGTTACTCCCCTTTTTCAAGGTTTTGAAGACGTTGACGCTAAGATTGCTTGTTTTACCGATCATCAAATTTTTGAACGGTATCACAAATACCAACTCAAAACCACTAGGGCTAAAAAAGAAGCGCTAACCCTAAAGGAGCTTACCCACCTAAAAGTAGGGGATTATGTGACCCACATTGATCATGGTATTGGTCAGTTTGGTGGTCTTCAAAAAATTGATGTTGAGGGGAATCAACAGGAGGCAATCAAGCTTGTTTATGCAGACCGCGATATTCTGTACCTCAGTATTCACTCTTTGCACAAAATATCTCGGTTTAATGGTAAAGATGGAAAGGTTCCTAAGATTTACAAATTGGGATCAACTGCTTGGAAAAGTCTAAAACAGAAAACGAAAACTCGGGTTAAACAAATCGCATTTAATCTAATTGAACTTTATGCAAAAAGACGACAAAAAATTGGTCATACATGTGATCCAGACAGTTATCTACAACACGAACTAGAGGCTTCTTTTCTTTTTGAAGATACTCCAGATCAAAGTTCGGCAACTGCCGACGTCAAAAAGGATATGGAGAGTGAGCAACCTATGGACCGATTGGTTTGTGGAGATGTTGGTTTTGGAAAAACTGAAGTTGCCATTCGAGCAGCATTCAAAGCAGTTGATAACAGCAAACAAGTTGCTGTTTTAGTTCCAACTACCATTCTAGCTTTTCAGCATTTTAAGAATTTTTCTAAGCGCCTAGAAAACTTTCCTGTTCGGGTAGATTACCTCAACCGCTTCCGTTCTGCAAAAGACAAAAAACTAATAATCGAAGACCTCAAGGCTGGGAAAATTGATATTTTGATTGGTACCCACCAATTGGTTGGTAAAGGTGTGGAGTTTAAAGATCTTGGCCTTTTGGTTGTTGACGAAGAACAAAAATTTGGGGTTGCTGTCAAAGAAAAACTCCGAGCGCTCAAAACCAATGTTGATGTATTAACACTTACTGCTACTCCCATTCCTCGCACGCTTCAATTCAGTTTAATGGCGGCCAGAGACATGTCCGTTATCGCTACACCCCCACCAAATCGATACCCCATTGAAAGTGAGGTGATTCGTTTTAACGAAGAGTTTATTCGAGATAGTATTTCTTATGAAATACAACGTGGGGGTCAAGTTTTTTTTATTCACAACCGAGTGGAAAACATCACCGAGGTTGCTGGTATGCTTCAACGCCTTGTTCCTGACGCTCGAATTCGGATTGGTCATGGTCAAATGGATGGGAAAAAACTGGAAGAAAATCTTTTACAATTTATGGATGGTGGCTACGATATTTTAGTAGCAACAACTATTATTGAAAACGGCTTGGATGTTCCCAATGCCAATACCATTTTCATCAACAGTGCACAAAATTTTGGGTTGAGTGATCTCCATCAAATGAGAGGTCGTGTTGGTAGAAGTAATAAAAAAGCGTTTTGTTATTTTATAACTCCACCCTACAGCGCCTTATCGAGTGATGCTCAAAAAAGAATTCAAGCCATTGAACAATTTGCAGCTTTGGGATCTGGCATTCAAATTGCCATGAAAGATTTAGAGATTCGAGGAGCAGGGGATTTACTTGGAGGAGAACAAAGCGGTTTCATAAACGATATCGGATTTGAAACTTACCAGAAGATTCTGAAAGAGGCTATTGAAGAGTTGAAAGAAAATGAATTCAAATCCTTGTACGGTAAGTCCAAAAAAGGAGATCCAAAAACCTTTGTCAAGGAGATTCAAATTGACATAGACCTAGAAGTGCTTTTCCCAGACCACTACATCAATAGCGTAAGTGAACGTCTTACCCTTTACAACCGCCTGGGAACTTTGAAGGCTGAGAATGAATTAGAAGCATACCAAAAAGAGATTGAAGATCGATTTGGACCCTTGCCTCATCAAGCAGAAGCTTTGTTGGATAGTGTCCGTTTGAAATGGAAAGCTGCTCATTTGGGAATTGAACGAATTCTACTCAAAAAAAATCAATGCATTGGATATTTTATTGCTAATCAAGAAAGTGCATTCTACAAAAGCGATCGTTTCCACCAACTCTTACTTTGGGTTCAACAAAATCCAAATCGGGTAAATATGAAAGAAAAACAAACCAAAAATGGTTTACGATTGCGACTCGCCTTTAACAAAGTAAGTTCTGTAAAACAAGCTATCGATCTGTTACCTGACCTAGAGTGACTTAAGGTCCTTAATCACTTTAAAGGCTGTGTTTACTGAATCTTCATCTACCAGAATTGTAAATTCATTAGAAGTTGAGATGACTTGTGTAATATTAACTCCTTCCCAAGACAAACGTTGAAAAATAAAATAATAGATCCCTGGGATGTTGACATTCTCTGTGGGGAGCTTTATTGTAACTGAGGATAAATTTTCAGATTTTTCGAGTAAAAGCTCCTTGCTAAAAAAGGTTTCAACCAAATGACTCATATTACTACTTATGACAATATTGGATTCTGAAACTCCTCTTGAAGAAGTGTAAAAAGCAGACTTATTGTCGTTTACCTGAGACAAAAAGGAAGCTTGAGCACTCAGTAAGGTGTCCGAGATTTTAAAACTGTAATCAACCAGTGATGACCGAACTGTGATGTCTCCTATTTCTCTCAAAACCTTTACAATCTTGTGCGTTGAAAGAAATTCCATATTATCTGAAATTCTTTTTAAAGCCATAACTATTGCTCCGTTTCGTGCTTCTTTTTGAAGTGCAATTTCAATTTCAGGTTGAATTTGTCTTGCCAAAGAAGTTAAATTTATGATTCCCTGTGATAGGGCTGTTGACAAAAAAGGTTTGGTTTTGATGTAATTCTCAACCACTGAAGCAATTGTTTTCATTGATAAAATTGTTAAATACAAAGCAAAAATATGAAAATAAATACAAATTGTTTTTTTTGTAACAATTTTTCAAAAAGGATAGAAGGCATTTTCTATGTGTTCTCGCTTCCATTGACCCTTATCAACTAAATAAGTACTGATTTCTAAGCGAACCTCTCCCTGAGGTTTTTTATTTTGAATGTAGGCGTCTATTGCCATTATCAACAGCTGAATTTTTTTCTTACTGACAAAAGATTCTGGGTTTCCAAAAAAAGATGATGATCGTGCTTTTACTTCAACAACAAAAATAAAATCATCTTGAGTAGCAATGATGTCAATCTCTGCTTTTCGGTATCTGTAATTCTGTTCTAAAATTGTGCACCCTTTATTTTTGAGATATGCTGAAGCTTTTTGTTCAGCAATTTGACCGAAAGTGTAGGATTCACTTATAATAAATTTGGATTGACCAACACAAAATAGTAAACCGCCAAAGAAAAAAGACTTATTTTTGTAAAAATTATTTTTATGCCACTTACTGCAAAACGATACACAATCACTGCTGCACTTCCCTACACAAACGGTCCTATTCACATCGGACACTTAGCTGGAGTGTATGTTCCAGCTGATATTTACAGTCGTTATTTGCGTGCCCAAAAAAAAGATGTTGCCTTTATTTGTGGGAGTGATGAACATGGGGTTGCCATTTCAATACGAGCAAAAAAAGAAGGGGTCAGCCCAAAAGAGATAATTGATAAATACGATAAAATGATTCGTAATTCATTTGATCAGTTGGGGATTTCATTTGACAATTACTCCCGTACTTCATCAGAAATTCATCACGAAACAGCTTCAGAAGTTTTTACAAAAATGAATGAAACTGGAAAGTTCTCTGAGGAAGTAACCGAACAATTGTACGATCCTGAAGCCAATCAATTTCTAGCTGATCGATTTGTTACAGGTACATGTCCCAAGTGTCAGCACCCTGAAGCCTATGGAGATCAATGTGAACAATGCGGAAGTTCTTTAAATGCTACTGAATTGATTCATCCAAAATCAACCTTATCTGGTGCCATACCTGTTTTGAAAAAGACAAAACATTGGTTTTTACCCTTAGATCAGTACCAAGACTTTATGAAGAAATGGATTATTGAAGGACATAAAAATGATTGGAAACCTAATGTTTATGGACAAGTAAAATCATGGGTAGATGATGGACTCCGACCCAGGGCTGTTACTCGTGATTTAGATTGGGGTATCCCTGTTCCTGTTGATGGTGCTGATGGAAAAGTTTTGTATGTTTGGTTTGATGCTCCCATAGGATACATCTCTTCGACCAAAGAATGGGCTGCAAAAAACAATAAAGATTGGGAACCTTATTGGAAAGACAAAGAAACCTTCCTAGTCCATTTTATTGGAAAAGATAATATTGTTTTTCACTGTATTATTTTCCCGTGTATTCTAAAAGCTTCAGAAAATTACATATTACCAGAAAATGTTCCCGCAAATGAGTTTTTAAATTTAGAGGGAAATAAAATATCTACCTCCAAGAATTGGGCGGTTTGGCTACATGAGTACCTACAGGAATTCCCTGGTCAAGAGGATGTTTTGCGGTACGTTTTAACCGCAAATGCTCCCGAGACAAAGGACAACGATTTTACATGGAAAGATTTTCAGGCAAGAAATAATAATGAATTGGTTGCAATCTTCGGAAACTTCATCAACCGAGTGAGTGTTTTGACCCAAAAATATTATGAAGGAAGTGTTCCTGCACGAAAAAATTTAACTCAAGAAGACGAGAAAACATTGGATAAGATGAGGGCTTTTCCTGCTATCATAGGGAGCAGTATTGAACGATACCGTTTTAGAGAAGCCAGTCAAGAGCTTATAAATTTGGCTCGATTGGGCAATAAATATTTGGCAGACCAAGAACCTTGGAAAATAATAAAAGTAGACCCAGAGCGGGTAAAAACAATTATGAATATTGCCCTACAGATTGCCGCTACTCTTGCTACTGTTACAGAACCCTTTTTGCCATTCAGTGCAAAAAAATTAAAAGGTATTCTAAACATTAGTAATCCTAATGACTGGAATGCAATTGCAACTTGTACAGATGTTTTATCAGCAGGGCATATTATTGGGAGTCAGGAACTTCTTTTTTCTAAGATCGATGATAATGCTATTCAACTGCAGTTGGATAAACTTGAAGCCTCCAAAAAAAGTAATTCAGAAGCTAATTTCGAATTACCCCCAGTAAAAGAAAACATAAGTTTTGAAGATTTTAACGCAATGGATCTTCGAACAGGTACCGTTGTTGAAGCTGAAAAGATTAAAAAAACTAAAAAATTACTAACCCTAAAAGTAGATCTCGGTTTTGAAGTAAGAACAATTGTATCGGGTATCGCCCAAAGCTACACCCCAGAGGAAATGATTGGGAAAAAAGTAACTGTTTTAGCCAATCTAGCTCCCAGAACCATAAAAGGAGTTGAAAGTCTAGGAATGCTACTTATGACCGAAAACAAGGATGGAAAACTTATTGTCGTTGGCCCCGAAGACAGCAGTGTTAATAATGGATTTGAAATAAATTAATAAAATTGAGTTTGCTCAATATTGCCTTTCATCCAATTTATCAACTGCCCCTTCCTTCAAAACATCGGTTTCCGATGGAAAAATACGATTTACTCCCAAAACAATTGATTTATGAGGGTACTTGCAGTTCAGAAGACTTTTTTAGTCCAATAGCTGCAGATCAATCTGCTGTAGAAAGGATTCATCATCCAGATTATGTGTCCAAACTTTTGAAACTCAATTTGAATAAAAAAGAGCTTCGGAAAATTGGTTTCCCGCGAAGCAAACAACTCATCGAAAGAGAATTTATCATTGCAGGAGGAACTGTTCAAGGAGCTTTAAAGGCAATAAATTCAGGGATTGCTATGAATATTGCTGGGGGAACTCATCATGCTTTTAAAAGTCATGGCGAGGCCTTTTGTTTGTTAAACGATCAAGCAATTGCTGCTCAGTATCTTTTAGATCAAAAACTGGTTGATACTATTTTGATAATCGACTTGGATGTTCATCAAGGCAATGGTACAGCAAAAATTTTTGAAAACAATTCCAATGTATTTACTTTTTCAATGCATGGTAAAAAAAACTACCCTTTTAAAAAAGAACAAAGTAATTTAGATTTAGAACTTGAAGACAACTGTTCGGATGATGAATTTATTGATCTTTTGGAAAAGACTTTACCCAAGTTGATTGATGAAGTCAAACCTGATTTTATTTTTTATTTAAGTGGAGTTGACGTTTTAGAAACAGACAAATTGGGGCGAATTGGTATGACAATCAACGGTTGTAAACAAAGAGATTTTTATGTTTTTGAGCAATGTAAATTACATGACATTCCCGTTCAATGCAGTATGGGCGGGGGATATTCGAAAGATCTTAAAATAATTATTGATGCCCATGCCAATACATTTAGATCCGCCAAAGACATTTTTGATTAGCGCCAGCTTTGACTCTTCATATTGATTGCTGCAATCACAATATCTTTTCTACTAATTTGTCCAACCAGCTTTCCATTTTCAAGAACAGGAAACCTCCTTCTGCTGGTATCGTGGAACTTAGAAGCAGCATCGAATAATGTCATTGATGCTGGCAAAGTTTCTACTTCTTTTGTCATAAAATGACCAACTGTTTTATCCAAAATAGGCATATTAAAATATCGGCTGTCCGAAATTTCTTTCATACAGTCCGCTTCTGATATTACTCCAATAAGCTTCCCACGACTGTCTACTACTGGGCCTCCAGATATTTTGTTCTTTATGAAAGCATTCATTACTTCGTGAATGGATTGATCCCTAGTAAAAAGGACTAAATTTGTTGTCATAATGTCCTTTACCAAAACTGTTGGTTGCTCAACTTTTTTCTTTGTCTCGCGCTCTCCCTGAAAACTTTTAACTGCCATAATCATTGTTTTTGGTTATCCCTAAGTTATGAAAAAATAAATTGATCCTTATTTTTCAATCGCTTTGATGGTCTTAAAATGTGATTCCTAATAGATTTAATCTCTTTTATTTTGAACTTCTCCTTATCTTTAAATCATATTTTAAATTTAAAAATCTTGTCAAAAAAAATTGGTGTTTTGGGGTGTGGTTGGCTAGGGCTTCCTCTGGCAGAGTACTTATTAAAATTTGGACATCGTGTGAGCGGGAGTACAACCTCTGAGTCAAAAATATCTGTATTAAATTCAAAAAAAATTACCCCTTATTTACTGGAAGTTTCGAAAGATGGTATTGACGGTGATTTAAGTTTTTTCGATGAGCTAGATCTAGTCATTATTGCCATCCCCCCTGGGTTGAGATCAAACCCTAAAAAAAGGTTTGATTTAATGATAGAACATTGTAAACAAGCCTGTATCAATCATAATATTAAAGAAGTTGTTTTTATTAGCAGCACTTCGGTTTATGGAAATCAGTCTGGAGTATTAACCGAAGAAAGTCCATTACTTCCAGAGTCGATATCGGGGAAGCAACTCGTAAGTTGTGAGAATTTGTTAATCAATACTCCAGAATTTAATACAACCATACTCAGAATGGGAGGGCTTATTGGAGCGGATAGGCATCCTGTTTTTCAACTGAGCAAAAAAACATTCGTTGACAACCCCAATGGAAGTGTAAATTTGATCCACTTGACTGATTGTATTCAAATCATAAGCTCTTTGATAAACCGTAAAATTGTCAACAATGTTTATAACTGTGTAACTCCTTATCACCCAAGTAGAAAAAAATACTACAATCAAATGGCCGACCAATTAGGTTGTAAACCCCCTGTTTTCAGTGGAATTAATACTATTGATCGACAGTTTTCATCTGATAAATTTACAAAAGATTTTGCTTATCACTTTAAAGTTCAAAATTTGTTAATATTATCTTAAAGCTTCTTTTTAAAGATCTAAGAGTTATTGGTAAATTTAATAAAACCATAAGTGTTGGCTAGTAAACATATTATTGAATTGTACCAAGTTACATTATCTGAATGTCGTTCAGCTAAGTTATCGTACTTAAAATCTGCCGATAAGCAACACCTTCCAGAGTACAAGCGTTTTTTGAATCTTCAGGCTACTGTTAGAAATCGAATTTACAATGACTTATTGTCTATTCTAGATGAGAAAGGCATTAAACTTAGTGAATTATTTCTTCAAAATCACAATCGAGGAGAAATTATGATTTCGAGTTTAGCAACCGAAAAGCAAAATGCATTTACTAAAGCAATGGAGAAAGATGAATCCATCATCAAATACCTTTTCAAAATCATGGACGTTGAGAAAAATACAAACACTCAAGAAAAACTAATTCGTTTTATTGATAAGCTCAAAAATTCTTTATTGACTAACCAAACTTTTGAAAAACAAACCCTAAGTCAAAGAGAAGAAAAAAGGGTAAGTTGATCTTTTCTACTTCAAACTCGTTTTTTTTAGGTCAACATCGTTTTGAGCGATATCATCTATTCTCATTAGTAATATGTTGTACGAATCAAAAAGATCGTTGAGTGCAGAATTAAGTGACTCCATATCTTCCTCCTGGGTGTAATATCTGGATCGTAAAAGATGAGTTTTGACAACACGCAATCTGCTCTTGACTGCCGGTACTTCATATGGGTCAACCAAGACTACATTCAACAACTCTTCGGTAGATCTTATCGCTCCTTTTAAATAAAACTCTATACCTTCTTGAGGATCCAATTTTTTTAGAGCTTCCACTGAGGTTTTAAAGCGAGAATACACCTTATTTTTATTTAATGTAGAGTCCAAAACACTTTTGCTTTTGGGTGCATAAAATGTTTTTTTACGAGTTGTCGCTTCAACTGGGTTTACAGCGGTGTCTCGAACGGTTCCTTCCTCTTTTTCAGTTTTATGAGTAACCGATTCACAGCAAGTAAGCACAAGAAAACAAAAACATATGATAAACAGTCTTTTCATAGCAAATTTTGTAAGGTATTTATTTTTAACAATAAAATCATGAAAAATAATAATTGCAACAAAAATAGATGATGAGTAAACCAGTGTTTGATATCAACTTTCCAAAAATGATAAAAAAATTGAAGCGGAAGTGCAACCAAAAACCAACCAAAATAGTTTTGTAGGGGCGCTTTTCCACCTTCAAATTCCCAAAAATCGAGTATGGGTGCAATAGGCTCTATCATAAAATCCAATAAAATCATCAAACTCAGACCTATGAGGATTCTAGGGACAAGTTGATCGTACAACTGAGATGAAATTGCTGCTGAGCATATTGTTAAAATACTCCAGTTGGCCCCAATTAATATGGGTACTCCGTACAACTTCCATCCCAGAGCTTCTCCATATTGGTAGGGTCCAAATATGTATCCGTAGTTAACTCCCAACATTTCTGCTAACATTCCTATGGTAAAGCTGAGTATTGAAATTTTTATGAATCCTGAAGTTTTCCAACACACTAAAACCAGAAGAAAAAAACATATTGAAAGGTTGATGGGAGTCGCTTCAACAAACCACTGAGAGTTTCCATAAAGAATTCCAATGATCCCGCTTACATGAAATAACCATATTATTGCAATGGCTATTATTTGGGTATCGATAAGTCCTCTCACTTTCATCTAATTTTTATGGGGTATTTGATCTGAAACAATTTTTGCAGACAATAAACAAAGTGGAATTCCTCCACCAGGATGAACACTTCCTCCACAAAAATATAGATTTTTAATTTGCTGAGAAAAATTTGGATGCCTCAAAAAAGCTGCCATTTTTGCGTTACTAGAAGAACCGTACAAAGCTCCCTGATGAGATTCTGTTTTTTGTTGAATTGAGGGTGGAGTCAAGAGGTCTTCTTCAACAATGAAATCTTGAAGGTTTACCTCTAAAATTCTACTTAACTTTTTCAATACATTTACCCGAACAAACTCTACTATTTCGTTCCAGTCTTGACCGCTATCTGGAGGTGTATTAATCATTACAAACCAATTTTCGCATCCTTTGGGAGCATCAGATGAAATATCTTTTGATGTTATGTTGACATAAATGGTCGGGTCTTCAGTTACCTTTTTTTCTTCAAAAATAGCCTTGAATTCTTTTTCATAATCATCCGAGAAAAAAATATTGTGCAAGTCAAGTTCCCTAAATTCTCTGGAGATTCCCCAATAAAAAATAATGGCTGAACTCGATCGTTCTTGCTCTAAAATTTTAGAGGGTTCAAATTTTTTATTTAACAATTGTTTGTAGGTAGGGTAAATATCCATATTAGAACATATCTTATCTGCTGGATAAAATGCATTAGCGGTTTTTACCCCAACAGACTTTTGGTTCTCGACAACAATTTGATTTACCTTTTCATTAAAATGAAAATCTACGCCTTGACGCTTAGCTAGTTCAAACAAAGAACTTGTGATGGATTCCATTCCTTTTTTAGGGACAAAGGTTCCGTAATGATTTTCCAAATGCTGAATCAGGGTCATGATCCCTGGGGTCTGATATGGATTAGAACCGTTGTAAGTTGCGAATCTGTCGAAAAACTGTACCAAATGCGGTTCTTTTAGTTGTTCTAAGTTTATTTGGTGGAGGCTTTTCCCTAATTCGAGAGTCCTGATTTGTAAAATTGCTTTTAGGGTTTTTGAATTTAAAAAAGACTTTAATTTATGTAGCGATCGTTTTAGGAAAATAGATTCAGTCAAATCATATTTTTTCTTTGCTTTTTTTAAATAATCTCCCACCACTTTTGGAGAAACTCCCAGCACAGATTCTACTTCAGATAAAAAAAGCTCTTGATTGTCGTAGGCATTTAAACGAGTTCCATCCTCCCAAAAATAAGAACAGCCGATTTCTTTTTTTGAATACTCAAAATAATCCTTTGGGTTTTCGCCACAGATTTCAAAAAGTTCTTCAACAAACTGGGGCATGGTAAACAGTGAAGGCCCTGCATCAAAACGATAGGCTCCTAACTTAAAAGCACTTAATTTTCCGCCTGGATAAGAATTGGCTTCAAAAACCTGAACATCATAACCTTTCCTAGCCAGTCGGATACTTGTTGCAAGTCCTGCTACACCTGAACCTATAATAATTACTTTACTGCTCATGAATGATGTCTTCCAAAAGTTCAAAACGCGAAAATAGATCTTCCTTGTACCATTTTTTTTTTCGAGTTTCTTTTACAATATCTGCATGTGCTTTTTGTTTGTAAGCAAAATTCTGAACTGCATTCATATTGTCCCAAATACTTATTGTCGCTTGTTGAATAAAAGGCCACTCTCCTATGCCTTTGTAATAGCGCACACCAACTGCTTGTTCAATTGCTTTACTTGCTCTAGGAACAGCAGCCCAAAAAGACAACAACCGCTGCCATCTGAGGGTTGCACGAGTAATAATTGCAATTTTGCCTTTAGGTGTCTCCTTGTTCTTCATTTTGGACTCAAAAGGATTTATTCCGTCCCACCTTCCATGGCTTTGAATGGGCTTAAGAAATAAGGTTCTTATTTTTATGGTGTTCTTTTTGTACTTTTTCATAAAGGTGCTATCCTCTAAAAAAACAGAGGCCGCATTTGGATTTTCCCAAACACCTAAAAAAGCATAAGTTGAAAAATCAGGAAATAAACTAAAACCACTACCTGCGCCTGTACCCATGAGTCTAGCAAAAAGAAGGCCTTGAATTTTATGAAATGACAAAGGGGCGATACCCATTTGTTTAAAAGCCCAAAACTTATTTTTTTCAAAATGAAATAAAGTTAGTGTGGTGTAATTTTCCATGAATGGTTTTAAATAATAAAGATAAGAGGTATGAAGGCGAAAACGAAGAAAAAAGTAGACGATTTAACTTATAAAATTTCTTCTGCGAAAAGATGAAAGTTGTATCAAAAGATTTTAGTAATTTTGAAAATATTCTAAAACCTATATTAATTATGACTACTACTTTTGTTGCGAACGTTGTTATTATTACTACCATAATCGTTGTGATTGCGATTGTAAGAGATTTATCAAAAAATTAATTTGAAGTCTTTTAATTTCATCGATCGTTTCATTTACGTTCTGATCATCGTAAATGTTATTGCAATGGTTTTAGAATCTCACGTGAGTATTCGCAACACTTACGGCTACTACTTTTACCTTTTCGAATTTGCATCCATTCTTGTGTTTTCAGCAGAGTACATTTACAGGATTGTTCATGCGCATCAAACGAATGGAAAAAAAGGAGTATTCGACTATGTATTCAGCCTTTTCGGGATTATTGATTTGATTTCGATTCTACCTTTTTACCTGAATCAATTCATCAAAATTGATGGAAGGTTCTTACGTATCCTCAGATTATTTAGACTTACTAGAATTTTCAAACTTGGAAGAAACAGTTCTTCTTTAAAAGTATTTGTAAAATCTTTATCCAGCGTAAAAGCCGAACTCATATTCACTTTATTTTTATCGGTTTTAACCATTTTGTTTTCTGCTTCCGCAATCTACTACTTGGAAAATGAAGCGCAACCCGATAAGTTTTCTAGTATCACAGAATCTATTTGGTGGGCTACCGTTTCTCTAGCAACTGTAGGTTACGGGGATGTTTATCCTGTGACAGTTGGAGGTAAAGTGTTTGCAACTTTAATTTCATTGGTAGGAATTGGAATAGTTGCCATACCAACAGGTGTAATCTCAGCCTCATTTGTGGAAGAAATTCGAATTGAAAGAGAGGCAAAAAGCAAGAGAGATAGCTAATCTTAAAATAAATTCAATTGGAATATTCCGTTTGAATAAGAGTGTTTTTTTATCCATATGAAAAAGAATATCATAATTGTTGGTTCTGGTTTTTCTTCAATTTCAGCAGCTTGTTACCTCGCTAAAGAGGGTAATTCTGTACAAATACTAGAAAAAAATTCAACTCCAGGGGGAAGGGCACGTCAATTCAAAAAAGATGGCTTTACATTTGACATCGGTCCATCTTGGTATTGGATGCCCGATGTTTTTGAGAAATTTTTTGGGGATTTTGATCGAAAAGTAAGCGACTACTACAGCCTAAAAAAATTAGATCCTGGATATGAAGTTTATTTTGATCAAATGGAGTCTATTAAGATCGGTGATACTCTTGAAAAAATTTACACTGCTTTTGAATTGGAAGAAAAAGGTAGTGCATTAAAATTAAAAAAGTTCATTAAAAAAGCTGAAGATAATTACAATATTGCAATAAAAGATTTAGTGTATCGCCCGGGTATTTCCCCATTAGAATTAGTAACTCCTGCGACGATTAAAAAAGTAGGATATTTTTTAAGCACAATAAAAAAAGAGGTGACCAAAGAATTTTCCAATCCAAGGTTATCTCAAATCCTTCAATTTCCTGTCCTATTCTTAGGTGCCAAGCCCAGCAATACTCCTGCTTTTTATAATTTTATGAATTTTGCTGATTTTGGTTTAGGTACATGGCATCCAGACAAAGGTATGTTCAGTGTTGTCGAGGGAATGGTCAGAATGGCAAAAGAACTTGGAGTACGGTTCAAGACCAATCAAACAGTAGAAAAAATTTGTGTTGAAAACGGAAAAGCAACAGGTGTAATTGCCAACGGTACTCAAATTGATGCCGATGTTGTTGTAAGTGGAGCAGATTACAACCATTCCGAATCACTATTAAATCCCAGCGAAAGGGGCTACAGCGATGCTTATTGGGACGAAAAAGTGTTTGCCCCCTCTTCCTTACTTTTCTTCATTGGATTGGATAAAAAAGTTAAAAATGTTTCTCATCACACCTTATTTTTTGATGTTGATTTTGACGAGCATGCTAAAAGCATTTACGATGAGCCTGAGTGGCCCAAAGAACCACTATTTTACGGTAATTTTCCTTCCTTGACAGACAAATCTATGGCACCAGAGGGTAAAGAGGCTATTTTCCTTTTGATTCCGATAGCACCTGGGGTTGAGGATACCGAAGAAATAAGAACAAAATATTTCAACATCGTTATGGAGCGTCTGGAACATTTAACAAAACAATCAATAAAAGATGCTGTTCTTTTTAAAGAATCTTTTTGTGTAAATGATTTTATAAATGAATACAATTCGTACAAAGGAAATGCATATGGAATGGCAAATACACTTTTACAAACAGCGTTTCTGCGACCTAAATTAAAAAGTAAAAAAATAAAAGATTTATACTTTACTGGTCAACTAACTGTTCCTGGACCTGGAGTTCCTCCGGCTCTGATTTCGGGGAAGATTGTAGCCAGCTTGGTTTCTCTCCCCACCACCAAATAATGGTCCACTCATCTTCCTTTTTATTGATAACGGAGTCTAGTACCCGTATATTTTTTGTCAAGAGGTCATTGTATGTATTCAACTGCTCATTAATTTGTGTCCAAAGCTCTAAACGTTTATAAAGATTGTATTTAACAAAGCGATCTTGTTGGATATAACGTCTGTTTTCTATCCAAAAATCATTGTCCTCCACATCAATTTTATTTAAATCAAAAACCCATTGATGGGCCAGACGGTGAGTAAATTGTTCGATAGAAGTTTTCTCTTCTTTATCTGTATTAATCATTAAATATTTGAGAAATGTACCGTCATAATTATCATTTACCAAGCGTCCAATCTCGGAACCTAAAAAACGAAAGGTACCATCCAGCTTAATGGCATCATAAACTACCCTAGGAGGATTGAAAGGGTCACGATTGGTATAATAAGCCATCAAGGGAAAATGAAATTCTTGATCTTCTTCATAAAATATAAATATACTATCATTATCCTGTTCCCATCTGTTATATTGCTGGCGATATAGTTCCGTTACCCATTCATTATCTCCAATATATTCTTGTGTGTAAGATTGCATACTTTTTAACTCATCGCGAAGATTCATTAAGTTATCAACATTCTTTTCGCGATCATCAAAATTTTCTCCTTGTTGTTCAACAGAAAAGGAAACCAAAACTCCAAAAAATACGATCAAAAATTCAACAAAACCCTTTTTCAGACGATCAAAAAAGTCTTGATATGAAAATCGGTCTCCAAGAGTTATTAACCTCAGAAACCAATTTAGTTGAGCTCTCTCTTTCGAATCTTTATCAGCCATCTATAATTTTCAACTTAAAATATAATTTGCTTTGTAAATTTAGTAATTAAAATGAATTAACTAGTTTTCCAAAGCAGCAAAAGGCTTGGAAGTATCGAATATTTCTTGTAGGAGTGTTACCAAAAATTTCTCAAAAGAATTCAAAACATCTAAATTAATTTCTTTTGAAAGTCCGTGTTTACCATCCTTTTTGTAACCAAAAGGGAGAAGATATTGATCCATACTTTTAAAACTAATAATCCCAGCTTGAATTGAGGTTTCATCAATTAAAACCTCTTTGTTTACATAGGCATAAAGTAAAATTTGAAAAAGAGCAAGGCGTTTAATGTCTCCTTTAAGATTCTCCCAATCTGAAATTTTTAGTTTTGAAACATCTATTTTCCCCAATTTATAATCAACAATTCGAAAAACACCATTGAAACGATCAATTCGATCAATTTTCCCTTTTAAAACAATTTTCCCAATTCCAGTGACATCCAATGGATACTCGAATTCTTTTTCTAAGTCTAAAATTATTAAACTAGCTCCATTTTGTATTTTTTCTTTTTCTGTACTAAAAAGTTTTAAAATTGATTGTTCAAGTGCATTGAGCATCAAAAGATTTTTCCCGAAAATCTTTTTGTCACCTCCAAAAACTTTTCGATAATGTTTCAGCAACAAAGGAGCTATTTGCTGTTCTAGGTCCTTGTAATATTCCATTTTCATGGGTTTGCCAACATAAGGTGTGTAGAGCTCCTCTAAGGCGTCATGGGAAATTGTTCCGCTTTCCATTAATGAAAGAGCATTATCAAAAAAAGCTTGCTCACGAACACCGAGTATTTTCTCCTTATAAAACTGTAGAGGGTCTATTAAATAAACACCCAATGATGAGGGCGAAAACCCCGACTGTGCTTTTTCATTAAGTACCCTTATGATTTCAGGTGATTTCAAAACTTCTAGCTTTTCTAGAGTAAGACTTTTAGTTAGACCAGAAACCACCTCCTCTGTAATGTTGTGTTGGTCTAAACCCAAAAAGCGAAGTTGATGAATAAATCTACTGGGTTCTCCTGAAAATAAACCATCACTTTCGGTATTGTAAAGTAAGATAATGTTCGATGCCCGTTGTAATAAGCGATAAAAATGATAGGTGTAAATGGCATCATTATCTAAAAATGTTGGAAGCCCAAATTTCTTTTTTATTTCAAAGGGAAAGATACTTTGGGTTGACCTTCCAGCTGGAAGAATTCCTTCGTTTACATTTGTTAAAATTACGGTGTCAAAATCCAAAACTCGGGTTTCGAGCATTCCCATAATCTGAACACTTTCCATTGGATTACCCATGTAATCCAAAGACTGAGTGGTAATCAATTCATTCCATAAAAAATGAACCCCCTGAATTGTGTTTATGGATTTTAGGGTATCTCCCATATTAAGTAAATGGAGTAGTGCTTCTTCAACTAAATTGAAATAGGTTGGGTACATTTCATATTCCAGTCTTTTTTCTTTCTTAAAAAACTTTTGGATCTCATGTGTAAACGATAACATTTTCTCGAGGAAATCAATGCCAGATTTGAAAGAGGAAAAAATCATAACACCAATTGGATGATCTAACAATGGTTTGATGTCCTCATTGCCAATAAAAAACTTATTGGAATTAAATAAATAATCTAAAAAACTGGAGTCCTTTTTAGACTTAGTTTTTAATGTATCTTGAACCCATTCAAATCGTAATAAACGAACAACATCTTGGTGAAAAAATCCATTAGATGATGCTTTAATATGCATTTCAAAAAGATGATTGAAAAAAGAAGCAACAGGGGAGTTTAATAAAGGATAGCCCATGGTAACATTCCAATTAGTCACATTCTGAGGAAGTCCAGATAAAATTGGAATAAGTAAAGTTTCATTACCCAAAACCAAAGCAGTCTTAGAATTATTTTTTGAATCCGAAAGAGATTCTTTTAGAATAGAGGCAGCGTATTTGGCCTGCCCAACATTTTTGGGAATCCCAACAATTTTGATATTTTTTGCTTGCTCAAAATTTTTAGGAAAGATTGGTTTATCTTTTTGTCTAAAATAAGTCCATTTCTTGTGATGTTTTTGAATAAACCTACTCGCAGCATGTTGTTGATCCTCGTAAAAAAAATGATCAATATCCCAAAATATTTTGGCTCGTTGAGCTTCTAAAAAACTTTGAAGTAAGTTAGTTTCTGCTGTATTGAGCGCATTAAACCCGATGAAATAATGAAAAGCTTGGGTGTTTTGAAGATAAATTTCGACTGAATCAACAGCTTCTCTAAAAAGCATACCAAGTGTGCCTATCCCCTTTGAATGTAATGACCTTTTATAAAGTTCAAAATAATGATGA
>Ga0206677_10001626_pt1 | contig 20561 bp, 19 predicted proteins | sample M130m12015metaG_FD_155475 | JGI IMG/M metagenome (GOLD analysis project Ga0206677, IMG submission 155475) | Ammonia-oxidizing marine archaeal communities from Monterey Bay, California, United States - M1 30m 12015 | ecosystem: Environmental > Aquatic > Marine > Intertidal zone | place: USA...
AACCCGGCATGATGCTGCGTTTTTGCATGACGCATCCAGACAACACGATGCTGAGGGCGAAGAAGAGACTGAGGCGTGACTTTTTCATAAAAGATTGTAAGGGGTTGTCGCGAATATAAGACGTGCCCTACGGTTTCTTAATCTCTTCTATGCACACCTTGCACTTCCAACCACTGCAATGTTCAATCGATGATTTCGACGGAAAAAGTGTCTCCTTGTTTGATCATTTTGACCACTTCAATTCCTTCGGTCACCTTACCAAAGCAGGTGTGTTGGCGATCCAAATGTGCTGTCGCTTCTCGGCTGTGGACCAAGAAGAATTGTGAGCCACCAGTATTGCGTCCCGCGTGTGCCATGGACAATACGCCCAGGTCGTGGTGTTGATTCTCTCCGTCGAGCTCGCAGTCAATGGAATAACCTGGTCCGCCGTTTCCAATGCCATTTGGGCAACCGCCCTGTGCTACGAATCCATCGATGACACGGTGAAATTTCAAGCCATTGTAGAAGCCGTCATTGGCGAGCTTTACGAAGTTGGCGACGGTCTTCGGTGCGTCATTTTCAAAAAACTCAACGGTCATGTTTCCGCGGTCGGTGGTTATTTTTGCTTGCATCTTTCGGTGTTTGAGTGCCTCCTGCGAAGCACGGTGTTTTGAAGGGTGAATTGCGAACGAAAAAGCCTCCGATGAGGGAGGCTTTTCTTAATGAGCGAGAAACGAGATTCGAACTCGCGACCCCAACCTTGGCAAGGTTGTGCTCTACCACTGAGCTATTCTCGCTTTTCCATTCCGACGCTTCCGTCGCGAAGTGGACGGCAAATTTACGGAAGACAAGCGCATGGGCAAAGCATTCGCAGAGAAATTTCTTTGTGTGCCTATTCTTGGACGAAATTTACACCATGAATTACCTCGCACATTTGGTATTGGGTGGAACAGATTCCGATGTGCGGTTGGGTAATTTTATAGGAGATTCCATCAAAGGGAATCAATTGAATCGTTATCCGGAAGGAGTGGCCGAGGGCATTCGTTTTCATCGCTGGGTGGATCACTTTGCGGATAGTCACCCGATTGCGCTCGATGCTCGCGCCGCGCTCCGTCCGCGCCTTGATCGTTTGGCGCCGGTTGGAGTGGATATGCTCTATGATCATTTCCTCGCCAAAAATTTCAATCGCTGTTGCCCAGATTTACCCAGTCTGGGGGAGTATGCGCAGCATGTGATGTTGGATTTGGAGGGCCGAAGAATGGAGATGCCCGCACGTAGCCAGCGTTTTTTCGAAGGCATGCGGAGGTACAACTGGTTGGTTGGGTATTCCACTCAATCTGACATGGAAGAAGTATGTCGTGCCATGGATCAGCGCATTGCCGCGAGGCTTGGTATTCCGTCAAATTTGGAAGTCGTTTTTGATGCGGCACATGCGTTTGGGTGGTCGGAGCTGGAAGATCATTTTTTTCAATTCTGGGAAGAGTTTCGGCGCAAAGCAGTTTTGCAGCTTGAACATCCTCGAGATACATGTTCATTGGAAGTCTTCACTGCTGAGAAATGACGGGCTTGCCTTAACTTCGTGGCATGGTAGAGATGACCTACAACAGCACGCGAAGCGATTTGGCCATTCCTGAGTACGGAAGGACCATTCAAGAAATGGTGGATCACCTGAAATCCCTCGCTGACAAGGAGGAGCGCAACAAGTGCGCGAATGCGATCGTCAGCATCATGGGTTCTGTGGTTCCCCAAGAAGGAGAGAAGGAAGAAGTGCAAAAGAAGCTTTGGGGCCAACTTTTTTTGATGGCCGACTACGACTTAGATGTGGATTGTCCAGGTGAAACGCCGACCCGTGAGAGCCGTACTGAGCCACCTGCACGCCTCGATTATCCCAATGCTCAATCGCGACTCGGTCACTACGGTCAGTTGACGCGTGACTTGATTGAAAAGGCCAAGACCTATGAGGAAGGAGAGGAAAAGGCAGCTCTGGTGGTGACCATCGCCAACTTGATGAAGCGCCATTACTTGACGTGGAACCGAGGAACAGTGGAAAATGGACTCATTGCTGAGCAACTCAAGGAGATGAGCGAAGGAGCTTTGACCTTGTCAGAAGACGCTGAGCTCGTGAGTTCGGCAGAAGTCTTGAAGAGCAAACGCAAGACAAGCGACGCCATGGACCGATGGCGCGGCAAGAAAAAGCGCCGTTGATCTGACGCACCAGACGCACTTCCTTCAAAATCTTCCTGTCGAAAAGTTTTCTTGGCGCTTCTGCTCCGGGCCTTTCCCCTGCGTTACTTGTGGTGGTCGAAGGATTGGAATCAACGTCATTCTCGCGGGGCTTTTCGAGTCTCTAGCCTTCGGTGAAAACGCTAAACAAACGGGCCATGTCCAGTTTTATCATAGAGGGAGGGCATCAATTGTCTGGAGAAGTCGTTCCACAGGGAGCGAAAAACGAAGCGCTGCAAATTTTGTGCGCTGTTTTGCTCACGCCAGAACCGGTGACCATTTCGAACCTACCGGACATTGTTGACGTCAACAAACTCATCGATCTTCTCGCGGGAATGGGAGTGAAGACTCAGCGCAAGGGAGCAGGTTCTTTCCGATTCCAGGCGGATGACGTCAACCTCGATTATTTCAAAACAGAAGAGTTTCGTCAAAAAGGAGGCGCACTTCGAGGCTCAACCATGATCTTGGGACCGCTCCTAGCGCGCTTCGGAACTGCAGCCTTGCCAAAACCGGGAGGGGATAAGATCGGAAGACGACGCATGGATACTCACTTCATTGGATTTGAGTCTTTGGGCGCAACCTTCCACTACGATTCGAAATCAGCCTTCTTTGAAGCTCGGGCAGAAAATGGATTGAAAGGGACCTACATGCTTTTGGACGAAGCGTCTGTCACAGGCACCGCGAATATTGTCATGGCGGCTTGTTTGGCCGAAGGTAAGACCACCATTTACAATGCTGCCTGTGAGCCCTACCTCCAGCAATTGTGCAAGATGATCAACCGCATGGGCGGAAAAATCACGGGGATTGGATCGAATTTATTGCAGATTGAAGGAGTTGAAGCATTGGGGGGGACCGAGCATCGTTGTTTGCCAGACATGATTGAAATCGGCAGTTTCATCGGCTTGGCGGCCATGACAAAAAGCGAAATCACCATCAAAGATGTCGCTTATGATGAGCTGGGAGTCATCCCGAGAATGTTTCGAAAATTAGGCATCCAACTTGAGCGGAGAGGAGATGATTTGTTTGTGCCTGCTCAGGATTCATACGCCATTCAAACCTTCATCGACGGTTCGATCTTAACGGTTTCAGATGCTCCATGGCCTGGATTTACTCCTGACCTGTTGTCCATTGTTTTGGTCACAGCAACGCAGGCAAGGGGCAGTGTGCTCGTGCATCAAAAGATGTTTGAGAGTCGTCTGTTTTTTACAGATAAGCTCATTGATATGGGCGCACAAATTATTTTGTGTGATCCGCATCGCGCTACGGTGATTGGCATGGATCGGCAAAGCCCTCTGCGCGGAGTAACCATGACTTCGCCGGACATTCGCGCCGGTGTCTCATTGCTCATCGCTGCGTTATCCGCAGAAGGTCAATCGGTCATTCATAACATTGGTCAAATAGACCGCGGTTATCAGGATATTGAAGGGAGATTGAAGGCGCTGGGAGCGCACATCGAACGGGTCGATTGATGACGTAAATTGCCGTATGATTTTGAAGATAACGATAGGTGCATCCTTGATTGCATCGGCAGCTTGGTTTTCCCTCCAGTCGACCTCAGAAATTGACGGGGCCGCCCCATCTCAAGCCACTCAGCTTACAACCCTTGTTGAGGCCGCAGCAAAGGGGGATCTGCCTGCTTTACGTGTTGGAACGGGCATTGGTGATTTGGCTCCAGAAATAGCCTTGAACAATCCAAAGGGCAGGTCTATGAAGCTCAGTGACCTTCGCGGTCAGTTGGTGCTGATTGACTTTTGGGCGTCCTGGTGCGGTCCATGTCGCAGGGAAAATCCCAATGTGGTCAATGCCTACAAAAAGTACAAGAAAGCCAATTTCAAGAATGCGGAGGGTTTTGAAGTGTACAGTGTCTCGTTGGATAGCGATGTTGCTCGCTGGGAAGCGGCCATCAAGAAGGACAAGCTTGAATGGAAGTGGCATGTATCAGATCTCAAGCGATGGAATAGCGAAGCGGCAGCGGTTTACGGGGTGAATTCCATTCCTATGAGCTTTTTGATTGACGAGAACGGCGTAATTCTAGCCAAGAATCTGCGTGGCTTCGAACTGCACCGTCAGATCGATCAGCACGTGGAATCGTTCTGATTGGACGTGTTCATTTCGGCTTGCTACGAAGGAGGCCTGACAGGATGTCCGTTCCATTCGATTTGGCATTGGTTTTGTCATCTTTGATGAAAATCACGCATTGAATCACATGGAAACAAATCAGTCGGCAGCGGAAGACACCGCGGCAAACACCCCGGATTCAGGGGGAGTTGAGACTCAATCCCAAGAAGAGCGGAGCGCAAATGCCGAGCAAGGCAAAGAGGAGGTAGACGAAAGTGGAACCGAAGTACAGGATCAGGGTGACACATCATCCGAATCTGACAACGAAGAACAGACGGATTGGCAGGAACGCTATCTGCGCTTGTATGCTGAATTTGATAATTTTCGAAAACGCACCATGCGCGAACGGGTGGACCTGATTCGCAACGCGTCCCGTGAGTCTCTCGATAAGATGTTGCCCATCTTGGATGATTTTGCACGTGCAGAGACGGCGTCGAAAGATGTTGATGACGCCAGTGCGCTAAAAGAAGGCCAAGCACTCATTTACACAAAGTTCAAGCAAATCATGGAATCTCAGGGCATTCAGCAAATTGAGGTGAATCCGGGAGATGCATTTGATGTGGATGTGCATGAGGCGATCACACGGATTCCGTCACCAGAGCACAAAGGAAAAGTAGTGGACGCAGTGGAAGCTGGCTACAAATTGAACGATACGGTCATCCGATACGCCAAAGTGGTCGTCGGAGAATAAGGAATAACATCATGGCAAAGCGCGATTATTATGAAATTCTAGGGGTGGACCGAAAGGCTTCAGGTTCCGATGTCAAACGGGCATATCGTAAGCTGGCACTCAAATACCATCCGGATAAGAATCCAGACGACTCGGCAGCAGAAGAGAAGTTCAAGGAAGCAGCGGAAGCTTATGAGGTGCTTCAAGACGATCAAAAGCGCGCTCAATATGATCGCTTCGGGCACGACGGTTTGCGAGGAGGCGGTGGCCCTGGTGGACAGGGTTTTGGTGGTATGAACATGGAAGATATCTTCAGCCAGTTTGGAGATATTTTCGGTGGTGGATTTGGAGGGGGGCAATCGGCTGGTGGTCGACGGCGACGCATGAAGGGGTCCAATCTGCGCATCAAAGTGAAGTTGACACTGGAAGAAATCGCCACAGGAGTAGAGAAAAAAGTCAAGGTTTTCAAGCAGGTCCAGGCGGACGGAGCCGAATACAGTGATTGCCAGACCTGCCAGGGTACGGGCCAGGTTCGACGGGTGCAAAACACCATTTTGGGACAGATGCAAACCGCATCGACTTGCCCGCAGTGTCAAGGCAGCGGTCAGTCGGTTAAAAACCGACCGTCAGGTTCGGATGAATGGGGAATGGTGCGTAAGGAAGCCGTTGTCAGCATCGACATTCCAGGTGGAGTGGAAGACGGCATGCAACTGAGTGTTCGAGGGGAAGGAAATGGAGCCCCCATGGGAGGTGTACCGGGGGATTTGTTGGTGGTCATCGAGGCCGTCCCGCATGATTCTTTCCAGCGCAATGGTAAAAATTTGCACCACGATCTGTACATCTCATTTACGGATGCTGCATTGGGTGCTCAAGCCGAAGTTCCATTGCTCGGAAGCAAGGCGAAAATCACCGTTGAGGCAGGGACTCAAAGTGGTCGAATCGTGCGTCTTCGCGGCAAAGGTTTGCCAGCAGTTGATAGTTACGGTCAGGGTGATTTGCTCATCAACATCAATGTTTGGACACCGAAAAAGCTTTCCAAGGAGGAACGCCAATTGCTGGAACAGCTCAAAGATTCGAAGAATTTTGATCCGGAGCCTGATCACCAAGAGCGCGGATTCTTTGATAAAGTTCGCGATATGTTCACTTGACCATTAACTTCGTCTCATATGGAGAATGAAGTGGCTTTGGCGGTAGGTCGCGTGTCGAAAACATACGGAACGCAGAAGGCGTTAGATGCCGTGAATTTTTCGGTTCCAAAAGGGAAGGTTTTTGGTTTGCTCGGGCCCAATGGTGCGGGTAAGACAACATTGCTTCGTATGCTCAACGGCATCACAGAACCCGATTCTGGAAGCATTTCTTTTTTTGGAGAGGCATTGTCAAGGCGGCATCTCCCGCGCATCGGTTATTTGCCGGAAGAACGTGGGCTTTACAAAACCATGCGGGTGGGAGAGCAGGCGCTTTATTTCGCCCAGCTTCGCGGACTGGAAAAAGAAGATGCTCGGGTCAAACTGATGCATTGGTTCGAAAAACTGGAAGTGGATGGTTGGTGGAACAAGGAAGTGAGTGAGGTGAGCAAGGGAATGGCTCAGAAAATCCAATTCATTCTCGCCATATTGCACGAGCCTGATTTGCTCATTTTGGACGAGCCACTGAGTGGCTTTGATCCGATCAACGCTCAACGTGTGCGGAGTACCATTCAGGAGTTGAGTGAATCAGGGGAGACGACCATTTTGCTTTCCACTCACGACATGGGGAGTGTCGAGGAAATGTGCGATGAGGTGGCTTTGTTGCACGAGGGAAACTTGATTTTGCAGGGGTCCGTTCAGTCGCTACGCGACAACGCACGAGATGGTCAATTCCAAGTGACATTCCGTGGAACAGTCATGGAATTTAGCGTGGCCATCGGTGCGAGTGCCGAATTGTTGAATGTGGTTTCGGATGCTCCGCGCGTTGGCGAGCACACGGCGTTGATTCGCTTGTCGCCAACAACGGATCAATCCACTTGGATTCACTGGATTTCGGGTGAGGTAAAGATCACCTCGTGCAGTGAATGGCAGCCAAGCATGCGGGACGTCTTCATTCAAGCTGTTGGAAAAACGTCAAGCGCAGTGTCATGAAAACGTTAAAGCATATCATCTACCGAGAATGGATCACACGTGTTCGACGAAAGGCATTTCTGCTGGGGACTTTGCTCGTGCCATTTCTGATTGTGGTCGGCATAGGCCTCCAGGTTTGGCTCGATTCAGGCACAGAGGAAGAAGCCAAAGTACTTGTGGTGGATGCATCGGGATTGATCTCTCGATTTGAAGACCGTCTGGAGGCTTGGGTGCCCACCCATCCAGATTGTTTTCCCGAGCGATCATTGGTGTCGTACCGTTTTGCCCACGAACCGCTCGATGACGATGACTTCATGCAATCGGATTTTGATTTGATGGTCTTTTTTGACGACGGTATTTTGCAGCATTCGAGTGCGAAATATTACTACGAAAAAGCACCGGCAATGAGCACAACCCGGATCATTTCGAGTGACCTGGCGACTGCTATTGAACGCTTTAAAGTGAAGCGGGATTTAGAACTGGACTATGCTGCGTACAAAAGGCTAAAGACCACCGTTCAGTTGATAGGTGAGGACGTGGTGACTCGTGATGGCAACGCGACAGGACGCGCTTTGATTGGATTCTTTTTCAGTTTGTTGCTTTTTGTGCAAATCACAGTCTTCGGAATGCATGTGATGCGCGGGGTGATTGAGGAAAAGGCAAATCGAATTGTCGAAGTCGTGATCAGCGTCGTCACCCCCATGCAGTTGATGTTTGGGAAAATCGTTGGCATCGGGCTGGTTGGCTTGACGCAGTTGGTGCTTCTTTCAGCGCTGGGCTGGGTGGTGTATGCGGTGGGCGGTCAATGGTTGGAAGCGAATGAGCTGCTCAAAACTTCTTCTGATGCTGCGGTTGCCGTTGACTTGGAAACGTGGATGGCGAGTCAGTCTAAACTGAGCTTTTTACTCGATGTGAACTGGCCATTGATGATCCTGGCTGCGGCGGTCTTCTTTGTTTTGGGCTACTTCATGTATGCTTGTATTTTTGCTGCAATTGGGGCTTCTGTCGATCAGGAATCGGATGCGCAATATTTGATGATTCCCGCATTGATTCCACCGCTATTGGCATATGCCCTTGCAGCTTCATCCATTGAAAATCCCGAGGGAGATGTGGCAGTGTACGGTTCTTACTTTCCGCTGACAGCCCCCATCATGATGTTGACACGCATACCGATGGGCGTCGCTGTGTGGGAAGTGCTCTTGGCCATTGGAGGTATTGTGGTGACCTCTTATTTGCTTTTGCTTGCTTCGTCACGCATTTTTCGCGTCGGCATTTTGAGCCATGGGAAGAGGGTGACCTTCATGGGCTTGTGGAAGCGCTTGAAACAATCAGATTGATTTAGACGGATCGCGACAGGTCAAATGGAAAGAACCGCAAACTCACACAAGCGCGTAGCGATAGTCGATTGCGGTACCAATACGTTTACCATGGTCATAGCAGACCTCGTAGAATCGCACTGGATTGAGGTTTTTCACTTGCGCTGTCAGGTGTTTCTCGGCAGAGGAGGTTTTGCCAGTTCGGCGATCCTACCGGATCGTTTTGCCAAGGGATTGGATGCCTTGGGAATCTTGAAAGAGGCGAGTCGAAACTATGATGTAGACGATGTTCGTGTTTACGGAACGAGTGCCTTGCGCGATGCGAGCAATTCCACTGACTTCCTCGCGAAAGCGAAGGCCAAGGTCGGGTGGGACATCGAAATCATAAGCGGACAAGACGAAGCAGATTTAATTCAAGCCGGCGTTCAACTCACGTTGTCCAATTTGAATGGTCCAGTGATGATCATGGATATCGGAGGAGGGAGTTTGGAGTTGATCATCTTGGCGCGACGAGCACCGGACGAATGGGAGAAGTGCTGGGCCCGTAGCTTCGATGCTGGGGTGTCTCGGTTGGCAGAATTCGGAAGGCCTTCAGATCCGTTTATGGAGTCGGGTGAGCAGCGTTACACCCCATACCTCGATGAGGTATTGTCCGAGATGCGAGAGGCCATTGAACACCATCAGCCCGAGTGTTTGGTGGGAAGCAGTGGGTCATTTGATACGTTCATGGAATTGGTGAATCGGGTACAGGTACAATTTTCGAAAGCACCATCGGCTGCATTGTCAAAGGGAGCGATACATCCGCAGACACGTGAGATCAATCGAGCGGGGTTGGCCGCTGTCCACGATCAGTTGCTTCATTTCGATTTGTCCGAGCGGCTTGCAATGCCCGGAATGGCGCCAGCAAGAGCGCGACTCATCCCGCTTTCGAGTATGTTGGTCCAATATGTACTGGCTGCGATGCCATCGGATAGTCAGGTCTATCAATCGTCCTATGCGCTTCGCGAAGGCGCACTTCGTTCAATGACCCGATGAAATGCGTGCATTGCTTTCAAAGTTTGGCAGCATCTTTGCACGACATCGGATGAACCTTCAGTAAAAGACACAAACATGGCTAAGATTTTAATCATCGATGATGAAGCTCCTATCCGAACGAGTTTGCGGGAGATTTTAGAGTACGAGAGCTACCAAGTGTCAGAGGCAGAGGATGGAGCAGAAGGTGCGAAATTGGCGTCGAAATTTGCCTTTGATGTCATTTTCTGTGACGTAAAAATGCCCAAATTGGATGGCTTGGAAGTGCTCGAGTTGCTGAAGAAAAAAAATGTAACATCTCACGTTGTAATGATCAGCGGACATGGCACGGTCGACACGGCTGTTGAGGCTCTCAAAAAAGGAGCCTACGATTTCATTCAAAAGCCATTGGATTTGAACCGCATCTTGCTGACGGTTCGGCATGCGTTGGATCAGGATAAATTGGAAAAGGAGACCAAACGCCTCGAACAAAAAATTCAATCAGAACGCTCCACAGCTATTGTTGGAGAATCTGCAGAAGTGCGCGCCATTGTCGAATTGATTTGTACCGTTGCACCGTCGGACGCAAGGGTGTTGATCACCGGTGGCAATGGAACAGGCAAGGAGCTCGTGGCCCGTCAATTGCACGAACTGAGTGCACGGCATGATGAACCATTCATTGAGGTGAATTGCGCGGCCATTCCATCTGAGCTCATTGAAAGCGAGTTGTTTGGTCATGAAAAAGGTGCTTTTACCAGCGCAGTTAAACAGCGCAAGGGGAAATTTGAACAGGCTCAGGGAGGGACGTTGTTCCTCGATGAGATTGGCGATATGAGCCCTTCTGCTCAAGCCAAGGTCCTTCGTGCGTTGCAGGAAAATCGAATCTCACGCGTGGGGGGTGAGAAAGAAATTGAAGTGGACGTTCGGATCGTTGCGGCCACCAACAAAGACCTCAAGGCAGAGATAGCTGCGTCTCGATTCAGAGAGGATCTCTTCCACCGATTGGCTGTGATTCCAATTCATGTGCCAGCTTTGAATGACCGGCGCGATGATATTCGCATGCTCGCTCAGCATTTTCTTGGAATCATTTGTGAACAACACGGCAAGGTGCTGATTGAAATGACGGATGAAGCGGCACTGTTGCTGCAAAAAGCAAATTGGACCGGAAACATTCGCGAATTGCGTAATGTGGTAGAACGGTTGGTAATACTGACTCCGAAGGGTGGGAAAATTGATGAGGCACTGGTCAACCAATACGGTAACTTGACCGCGGTCCAGTAGAGGTTCAGCTATATTTTGTGGGATATATTGTGTGGAAGTCACACGAGGTTTATCGTCAAGGCATTTGTTTTGTGTGAGTTAGGAGGCAACCATTGTACTTGGTACACGTCTTTTTTTCAGAACGCAATATCCAAGCCATGAATAACTATTACATTTTGGGGTGGGAAGTGAGTGGAGGGTTTCTAATGATCACTGCATTTTTATTGTTGATTGGACTTGGAGCCAATGCCCGCCTTTTCATGAAATGCAATGTCTCGGGATGGTTGGCTTTTGTTCCAGGTTACAATGTGGTGATGGCGATGAGAATAATTGGAAGGCCGTCCTCCCATGCGTTGTATTTCTTGATTCCGATTTTCAATGTTTATTTTTTCCTACGCACCACGATGGAGCTCGCTCAGTCATTTGGAAAAAAATCCAATCTCGACTTTGCCTTGGCTGTTTTCTTCAATGTCTTTTACGTGTTGAATTTGAGCCTTTCATACCAAGAAGAATATGAAGGACCTGTCTACGGTCAAATCAAAGATTCGGATGTGCAGCGGTCAGGTTTGCACGCAGCTTGATTGGTCGAGCCAAGAATAAAAAAAGCGCTTCAAGATCGCTTTTTTTATGCCGTAAAATCTGAAATACACGCTGAATTGTGTCGCTATTGGATTAGCATTTGAGCAGCTTCTAGTGCCTTTGGAATGCCACTTTCATCTTTGCCACCTGCGGTTGCAAAAAATGGCTGCCCGCCGCCGCCGCCTTTGATGTGACTCGCGATCTCACGGATGATCGCCCCGGCATTGAGCCCTTTGTCTTTGACCACATCATCGCTGATTGCAACGGAGAGCGTCGGCTTTCCGCCTGCTCGAGAGGCAAATACGCCGAAGAACGGAGCTTTTTCAGCTTTTAACTGAAATGCAATGTCTTTGATGGCTCCTGTATCAAGCGGAAGTTCCCCGATGAAAATGTTCACTCCATGGACTGTCTCGAGGTTTCCTGCCAATTCTTTTTTGGCAGCTTGTGCCGCTTGCGCCTTGTTTGCTTCTTGTTCTTTGAGCAGTGCTTGTTGCTTGGTCAACAAGTCGGCAATTGCTTTGGCAATGTCTTTCGGTGCCTTGAGCAGTTCTTTGACCTGCTCGATGGTTTCTCGTTCTGCTCGAGATACTTCCAATGCAGCTTGGCCAGTGATGGCTTCAATTCGCCGAATTCCGGAGGCCACGGCTGATTCGGTGGTGATTCGAAACATCCCCAAGGAACCCGTGGCTGGTGCGTGCGTTCCACCGCAGAGCTCTTTGGAAGTGCCGAATTCAATCATGCGGACTTCATCGCCATACTTCTCTCCGAAAAGCATCATGGCTCCACTTGCTTCTGCTTCCTTCATGGTGATTGATCGATGCTCAATCAAGGGGTGATTCTGAAGAATGCGTTGATTCACGAGGGATTCCACTTGTTGCAGTTCTTCTGCAGATACCTTGGCGAAATGTGAAAAATCAAATCGAAGCGCTTCCGCTTTAACGAGCGAACCTTTTTGTTCGACGTGAGTGCCTAAGGTTTCCCTCAATGCCTCGTGCAACAAGTGCGTAGCCGTGTGGTTGCGCTGCGTATCGTGACGTTTTCCTCCATTCACTTGCGCTGTGAAATGTGCCTTTGGGTCTACAGGCAACTCATTGACAAAGTGCACAATCAGATTATTTTCCTTTTTGGTGTCAAAAACAGAGACGATTTGATCATCGCTTCCGCCTTCAGCACGAAGCGTTCCTTTGTCACCCACCTGTCCACCACCTTCAGGATAGAAGGGCGTGCGATCAAGGACTATTTGGTAGAATTTTTTGTTTTTGGCTGTGACTTCGCGGTATCGGAGAATGCGGCATTGCTCCGAGAGTTGATCGTACCCCACAAATTCTCCACGTTGGTCGCCGTGGACCTCTACCCAATCGTCGGTACTCAGTTTACCTGCTGCCCGGCTTCTTTCCTTGGTGACCTGCATGGCTTTTTCAAACCCAGCCTCATCAAGTTCGAATCCCTGTTCTCCTGCCATGAGAGCTGTGAGGTCGAGGGGAAACCCAAACGTATCATACAATTCAAACACAACCTCGCCAGGAAGTTTCTTGGATGCTTTGAACTCGCTCATCCTACCTTCCAGCCGTTCGATTCCTTTGGCGAGCGTGTGCAAGAAGGATTCTTCTTCTTCTTTAATTACACGTTCAATCAAAGCTTGTTGGTTGTTCAACTCGGGGAAAGCGTCACCCATTTGTTCTGCGAGGACAGGAACCAACTGATGCATGAAAGCGTCTTGGAGCCCGAGGAAAGAGTATCCGTATCGGATGGCGCGTCGCAAAATGCGACGAATGACGTAGCCAGCACCGGTGTTGGAAGGCAATTGTCCGTCTGCAACGCTAAATGCCACGGCACGAATGTGGTCGGCAATGACACGAAAGGCGACATCTTGCTTGGAATCAGTTCGCGTGTAGGTCTTTCCGCTCATCCCGGCAATCTTATTGAGCAGCGGAGTGAAGACATCCGTATCGTAATTGGACTGTTTTCCTTGCAATGCCATGGCCAAGCGCTCAAATCCCATTCCGGTATCAATGTGCTTGTGCGGGAGAGGCTGCAGGCTTCCGTTGGCCATGCGGTTGAACTGCATGAAAACCAGGTTCCAAATCTCGACCACTTGCGGATGGTCAGCATTGACCAAATCACGTCCCGACATCTTTTTTCGTTCTGCAGCATCTCGCAAATCGATGTGGATTTCAGAACACGGACCGCAGGGCCCGGTCTCACCCATTTCCCAAAAGTTATCCTTTTTGGAAGCGGGAATAATCCGTTCTTGGGCAACCCACTTGCCCCAAATGTCAGCAGCTTCTTGATCCGCTTCCAATCCATCGGCTTGATCACCTTCAAAATAGGTGATGTACAGGGAGTCTTCAGGGAGCTTGTAGACTTTGGTCAGCAGTTCCCACGCCCAATCGATGGCTTCCTGCTTGAAGTAATCTCCAAAGGACCAATTCCCCAACATTTCGAACATGGTGTGGTGATAGGTATCCACGCCGACTTCCTCCAAGTCGTTGTGCTTTCCACTCACGCGCAGGCATTTTTGAGTGTCTGAAATCCGAGGGTGTACGATGGGGCTGTTGCCTAAGAAGAGATCCTTGAATGGATTCATGCCGGCATTGTTGAACATCAAAGTTGGATCGTCTTTGATGACCATCGGCGCAGACGGTACGATCTCGTGCCCTTTGGAGGCAAAAAACTGGAGGAAATGCTCTCGAATCAACTTGGATTCCATGGGTCGTCAGGGGTTTGTTTTCCGCTAATCTCGGACTTGTTCACTACAAAAATCTGCAAAACGGTCTTTGCAATCACTGCAGAGCACGAATATAAGTTGCACCTTTGCGATTGCATGGCAAAGCGTTTCCATAAAATTCGTTACAACGAACAAACATTGCGCATGGAAGAAATTCCATTCGTTTTGCGCGACTATGTGTTTCTCGTTCTTCGCAAAGTAGCTGTGTTTGTGGCGATCAGTCTGGGCAGCGTCTATGTGTTTGACAATTACTTCGAAAGCCCCAATGACCGCGCCCAGCGTCGAGAGCTTGCGTTTTTGGAAACTCAGTTGGAGCGCATGCAAGGTGAGTTTGATGATTTGCAAGTTGTGCTTGAGGATGTTTCGGATCGGGACGATGCCATTTATCGGTCGATATTTGGGGTGGACAAGTATCCTGAGCACCTTCGAAACCCAGGAGTCGGAGGGTTTGATCGGGGAGGGGCTCTGCGTGGGTATTCACACTCCGATGCTGTTATTTCCGCAGAAGCGAGGCTCGCTGAACTGCAACGAAAAATGGTAGCCCAGAGTCGTTCCTTTGACGAAGTGTTTGATTTGGCCAAGAATCAGACGGAATTGCTCAAGTCGATACCTGCGATTCAGCCCGTGAGAAACGAAGACTTGAAGCGCATGGCCAGTGGCTATGGTTATCGCATTCATCCCATTTACAAAGTGCGAAAAATGCATTACGGCATGGATTTCTCTGCTCCAACCGGCACTGAAATTTTCGCCACTGGTGACGGCGAGGTTATTCTTGCGAAGCGCACCTACAATGGCTTTGGACGCCATGTGATCATTCGACACGGCTTTGGTTACGAGACTTTGTATGCTCACATGAGCAAGGTCCTCGTAAAACGCGGACAAAAAATAAAACGCGGCGAAGTGATTGGACTGGTGGGTTCGACGGGTACTTCAGTGGCTCCTCACCTCCATTACGAGGTGCGTAAAGATGGCCGCAAGGTGAATCCCGCGCAGTACTATTTCAATGATTTGACCCCCGAGCAATACGAGGAAATGCTCGAAAAGGCTGAAGATTCCAATCAATCCTTCGATTGATTGTCGATCGCGCTGAGCTTTATTGATTTTTCGGTTACCTTGAAGCCAACAATAAAGCACAACGCGTCGTCATGCCCCTGAATAAAACCATTCAGAAACAATATTTTTCAATCACGGAGGTTGCCGAGGAGATGGATCTGAGTGCTTCTCAGTTGCGCTACTGGGAGAAAGAGTTTGCATTGTTAAAGCCCAAGACGAATGCACGTGGCAAACGATTTTACCATCGCAATGACATCGATGTCATTGTTTTGATCAAGTGGTTGGTCAAGGATCAGGGTTATACCATTTCAGGTGCTCGCAAAGCAATGCGTAAGCGCAAGGACGTTGCCGCTCAGATGGAACTGGCTTCCAAACCCCAGGTAGAAAATGGAACGGTTGAGCAGAATCGCGAGGAACTGTTGGATCGTCTAAAGTCGGTTCGTGCTGAATTGCAAGCGCTGCAGGCGTGACCGTCTCGGCCGCACGCACCGCTTTATGCGTTGGGGGTTGTCCAGCGCTTTCCTGATGACAAATAATGTTTGACGTAATCTTCGATGGCTTCTTCCAATGATGCGAAAGGTCTTGAATACCCGATGCTGCGCAACTTGGACATGTCTGCTTCTGTGAAGTATTGATAGGTATCTCGGATGTCTTCGGGAGTGTCAATGAAAGAGACATTTCGCTCTTGGCCCATGGCGTCAAATGTGGCGTGGGCGAGATCCAAAAATGTTCGGGCTTGACCTGATCCTAAATTGTACAATCCGTTGGATTCTGATTTCCGATGATGCATCAGAAACAGACAGACCTCCGTCAAGTCTTTGACGTAGACAAAATCGCGCGTTTGACCTCCATCGGTGTAGTCTTCACGATGGGACCGAAACAGTTTCATGGCACCTGTCGCTGTGACCTGATTGAATGTGTGGAACACCACACTCGCCATGCGGCCCTTGTGGTATTCGTTGGGGCCGAAGACATTGAAAAATTTCAAGCCAGCCCAGAAATAAGGAGCTTTGCCAAGCTCATTTTGTTTCAAGGCCCATTGATCAAAGTCGTTTTTTGATTCGCCGTATGGATTGAGTGGTTTGAGTTGACTCACCAATTCGTGCGAGTCCTTGTAGCCCAACTCACCTCCTCCATAGGTTGCGGCAGATGAAGCGTACACCAGCGGAATTCCGAAGTCGGTGCAGCGATTCCAAACCTGCTGGCTATAATTGAGATTGAGTTCATCGAAGATGCTCCGGTCTTGCTCCGTCGTATCTGTCCGCGCGCCAAGGTGAAAGACAAACTGCACTTGGGACTCGTTGAGATCGAGCCATTCAAAGAAGTCATTGCGGTCAACCTTTTGGCTGAAAGTCAAGTTGACATGGTTTGCGCCCTTGTCAGGCCGTGAAAAATCATCCACCAAAACGAGGTCGAAGAATCGATCTTCGTTGAGCCTCGCGGCCAAAGCGCTTCCAATGAACCCCGCAGAACCTGTTATCACAATCATAATGCAAATCTAAGGAAGGCGAGTGCCTATCTTTGCCATTGAACGCAATGAAACAGGTATCCATCACCCGACGCGCGCGATTCAATGCAGCGCACAAACTCTGGAATGACAACTGGGACGAAGCCAAGAACTATGAGGTTTTTGGTAAATGTGCCCATCCCAACTGGCACGGACACAATTATGTGCTGTACGTTACAGTCAAAGGAGACATCGACGAAAACACCGGTTATTTCATCAATTTCACCGACCTCAAAGAGATCATCAAAGAATATGTGGAGGAGCCTCTGGATCACCGAAACTTGAACATGGATGTGCCTTGGATGGCCGGAAAGCAGACGTCTGTGGAAAATTTAGTGATTGGAATTTGGGAGCAATTAGAACCAATCATCAATCAGCGAGGTTGTAAGTTGGAACGCGTCCGCCTCTTCGAAACGGAGAACAATTATGCGGACTACTATGGAGCCTGATAATGGAATACGATACAGAGTACCGCCCATCCGCCACGGATATTGAACAATTCCCCGACCTGCAAAATGGTCCCTCTTCTTTGATCCAGGGTGCGGCTGTTGAGATACAACAAGTGGGAATTCACAACTTTCGTCTGCCACTGAAGTTCAAGACGCGCAACAACGACTCGATTGTTCTTGAAACGAAAGTGACTGGGACGGTATCCCTCGCAGCGCACAAGAAAGGCATCAACATGTCGCGCATCATGCGATCCTTTTACGATTTCAAGGATGATGCTTTTACAATGGATAAGCTCGAGACCATTTTGAATGCTTACCAGGACAGTTTGGAAGCGTTTGATTCGAAGGTTGCCTTGAAGTTTTCATATCCCATTTTAAAGCCTTCTTTGCGGTCTGATAACGAAGGCTACCAGTATTATAATGTGACCTTGGAAGCAGACTTGGATAAGACTGGTACTTTGAAAAAGGTCATTCATTTTGACTTTGTGTATTCGTCGGCTTGCCCTTGTTCGTATGAACTTTCCGAGTTTGCGAGGGAAAGCCGAGGCAAGGCCGCTGTTCCACATTCGCAACGCTCAGTTGCACGCATTTCGGTCGAGGTGGGCGATGTTGTTTGGATTGAAGATTTACAAGATATCTGCGTGGCAGCTCTCAAGACCGAGACTCAGGTCATTGTGAAGCGCGAGGATGAGATGGCGTTCGCGGAGCTCAATGGAGCATACCTCAAGTTTGTAGAGGATGCAGCCCGTTTGCTGTACGAGCAGTTGAATAAAGACGACCGAATCAAGGATTTTCGGGTGATTTGCTCTCATCAGGAGTCGCTCCATTCACATGACGCTGTATCAGTGATTCTAGCGCCGGACAGCAATTTCAGCGGAGACGTTCCACATGAATTGTGGTCCAGCTTGATTCACGTTTCGTAGTACTCGAGAGTCGAAAAAAGGATTTTTTGGCGATGGCAAGGGGCCGCGGAATCCCCATTTCTCCCGAAATTTGTTGCATGAACGAATTTGAATCTCCACAGATTTTCGATGAATCTTTTGTGACGGACCAATCTACCGTCTCCCGGTTCATTGCAAATGTGTTTACTTGGATGGTTGCAGGGCTTGTGGTTACGGCTTGCGCCTCATATTACACCGTTGAATCAGGGCTCATTTCGCAGCTTTACAACCTCGAAACTGGAGGGATGAGCATGATCGGTTGGATCGTCATGCTCTCTCCATTGGGATTCATTTTGGCCATGAATATGGGGTTTCAGCGTTGGTCCTCCACCTCATTGACGCTATTGTTTCTCGCGTTCAGTGGCATCATGGGCATGTCCCTGAGTAGCGTTTTTCTGGTCTACACCATGTCAAGCATAGCCCAAGTTTTCGTCATCACAGCAGCCACGTTTGCGGTGATGGCCGTGATAGGCTACACCACGAGTACCGATTTGACGAAGTTTGGAAGTTTGTTGATGATGGCTTTGATCGGCATCATCATTGCAAGTTTTGTCAATTGGTTCATCGGCTCAGCCCAGCTGGACTACATCATTAGCATTGGAGGCGTTCTTGTATTTACAGGATTGATAGCCTACGATACGCAGAAGCTGAAGCGCATTGGCGCAGGTGTTGAGTTTGGAAGTGAGACAGCTTCGAAGTTGGCAATTTTGGGTGCGACAAGTTTGTACCTCGACTTTGTCAACTTGTTCATGTTTTTGCTGCGATTGCTCGGGCGAAGGGACTGATGAATCGTTTTGGTTCAGGTGTTTCTTAGGATTTGTTGGAGCAAAAAAAGCCACCTCATTGGGTGGCTTTTTTTCATCAATTTCCAGTTTATCTAGTTGACCATTAGATGTTGCGACCAACGCTGGCCATTGTCGAAGTCCAAGGTCAAGAGGTAAGCGCCCTGCGCTAGTCCTTGTGCATCCAAGAAATACTTGGTGACTCCGGCATTGATGTCTCCGTTGTGAATCACGAGGATTTTTTGTCCCAATGCATTTGATAGGTACAATTGGCCTTTCGAGGCTAGGGGCAAATCCAGTGGGATGCATGTGATCGCTGAGGCGGGATTTGGAAATGCCTGAAGAAACGGAGTGCTCGTGAAATTCTCAGTGATTCCAACATTTTGATCCATGACATTGAATGACCACCACCCTGCTGGCGCAGGCATCGGGCGCGCACCCGTTTTCCCTGAATTGGCTTCTGCTTCTACAAAGTAATACAGGGATGTGCCTGCCGGCTGAGCGGGGATGCTCGCAGACCAATTTTCGGTTTCGCCGGCAATCAGTTCCATGGGTGCTGAGTTCCACTCTGAATCGAGTGATGTGCTCCATTTCATGGTTGCGCTTTGGATCTCACTCCGATGGCTGATGTAGGCTTCTACTATGTAATCGTTGACGGTGTCTTCGGTATCTGGCAGCGGCAGATGACTGATCATCAAGGGGTCTTCAATTCCGACCGTATGCGTGATGCAATGAATGGCGCCGGACAGTGAGATAATCGCCTCTCCATTGTTGTCACAGTCAATCCCGACCACATTGTAGCCAGGAAGAGCTTCGTTGTAAATCCGCAAGGCTGTTGTGTCGTATTCCGTGTAGTAAGTGGGGAGCAGAATGGTGTTGTTTACGAAGACTGAATTGGTGTACGTCAAATACCAGCCGTTGGCGTCAGGGTAACCACCGCCCCAACCTTGCTCGGGTGGACTCGGAATGCGAATGACATCAAACGGTGTTCCCCAGCGTGTCGTGAAGTTCGAAAGTACGTATTCGAGGTTGGCATTGATCTGAGGTCCGTCTGCAACTCCTTGGGGGTATTCTGCCATGAGCAAGGTGCTCTCATCAAGCAGTTTCATGTGCATATCGATGTGGTGGATGCCATCGTACGGCAAATTGGGCATCGTGATGTAGGTGTCAACACCGTGGAAATCTGAAATGATTTGGTCAATTTCAGTGGCGGAGTGATCGGGATAATCTGTCCACCACGTGCTGCCGCCATTGTTTTCCTCCAAAATTAATTCTGAGGCGAAAGCGGTGCCGAAACCGTCTGACATCCAGTTTCCGCCAGTGTTCATCAAATCATTTGGCGCGCCAGTGGTGCTGTAAAGCTCTAAACCCAAGGTCTCTGCGAGGACATCTGGAATGGCGTCATCATCGGGGCGAGGGCGGTTGTACAGCCAATCGACCAGCACGCGGTCGTTATTCCAGGAGCCATAGACGGTGTTGGCGCCATAGTCTCGGATCCAAATGCTGTTGTATTCGGTGGGTACGATTTGGACGTTTTCCAGTGTCAACGCTCCGCCACATGCGTTGCCGGTGAGGTAGTTGACTACTTGTTCTTCATCATCTGCGAAGATGATGACATTGCACTCCTCTTTCGCGGCCCCCACAATTTGTTTTTGAATGCAAGGAAAATCAGTCCAGGCGATGGTGAGCGCCTCAACTTCTTCCCATTCCGCTGCGGTTCGAATGCTGTCGTAGGGCGGCGGTGTTTCAATGCCTCGAACAACATGCGGTTCGAATCCCACGCGTTCGATGTGATCTCGTTCTTGTTCGGTCAAAGCATGCGGCCAACTTCGCTGACAGAGCGCATCTG
>Ga0206677_10001629_pt1 | contig 20551 bp, 15 predicted proteins | sample M130m12015metaG_FD_155475 | JGI IMG/M metagenome (GOLD analysis project Ga0206677, IMG submission 155475) | Ammonia-oxidizing marine archaeal communities from Monterey Bay, California, United States - M1 30m 12015 | ecosystem: Environmental > Aquatic > Marine > Intertidal zone | place: USA...
GCTAGCCGCAGTGGTGCGCCTGATGATGCGCAAAAAGTCGATTATGAGGCGAACAGACGGTTGCTTGCCTGCGCTGAGCGCCATCACATACGGCACTTTGTTTTACTGTCAGCAATCTGCGTCCAGAGACCACGGCTGGCATTTCAGAGAGAAAAATTGCGGTTCGAGCGCCTGCTCCATGATTCAGCGGTGCCGAGTACCATCGTCCGTGCGACCGCTTTCTTCAGATCCTTGGTCGGTCAGATTGAACGGGTCAAGGCGGGAAAGCCTTTTCTGCTGTTTGGGAATGGCGAGCTGACTGCGTGTAAACCGATTTCGGATAGTGACTTAGCTCGCTTTATCGTTAACCAGCTCGACGAACACCGCGAGGGTACGGTGGTGCGCCCTATTGGGGGTCCGGGGCCTGCAATAGCACCGGCGGCGCAAGCGGTCATGCTTTGCAATGCTGCCAACGTGCCCCTGAAGACCCTATCGCTCCCCCCGCAAATGTTTGACTGGTTTCGTTATGCTGCCAACGTGCCCCTGAAGACCCTATCGCTCCCCCCGCAAATGTTTGACTGGTTTCGTTGGCTGCTGATGCCGCTGGCGTTAGTGTCTCCCGGTTTTGCAAAGCGGGTAGAGTTTCTGCGCATTGCTAAGTTTTATGCGACGGAGTCAATGCTGTGTTGGGATCACGACGATCAGCGCTACGATGAAGACGGCACGCCAGAGTTTGGCACGGATACGCTTGCTGCTTTTTATCAAAGGGTATTATCCGGAAGTGAGTCCGCCCCGGAGCGAGGCGAACACCGTTTATTTTAGGAGTCGATTGCGTTAGTCGCTCAGATCTTCCCCTAAATTGATGGTCGAAGTCGATTGCGTTAGTCGCTCAGATCTTCCCCTAAATTGATGGTCGAAGTGCGCTGCGAGGCCCAACTCAGAATCGCCAATGACAGCGCCAATAGCAGCACCGCACCGGCCTCAAAAAGCAGCTTGCTGGGCTCGGCTTCTTTGCCTTGCAAAATAATCAGACGGGTAATACCGGTAATGGCGATTAATACTGGTAATGTGACGGGCACACTATGGGTCGCGTAATAAGCGTAGACCATACCAATGACTTCGAGATAGATGAAAAGCAGCAGGAGATCTGCGAGTCGAACACGACCTGCTTCTGCAAAATGGATCAGCTCTAGCGCCACTGCCAACATGGTCAATAAACTGATAATGACCAGTAAGATGCGCTCTGTAATACTGAAAAACCCCAGTACGCTGCGATCGACTTTGCGCGTTGCCTCCGGGTAATCGTTACCGACTGGCTGTTTGGACATCACCACTCTCCTTGCTCTGACATCGTTATTTTTACCCGCTAGTATACGACGCGGTTCATCATTCGTGATGATTTAACGCAGGGGGTGATGCCACAGTCGTGCGATCACGAAAAGTCTGGGATGACTTTTTCGGCGGAAATCCATGGCAATGCGGTGACCTCCGCTTCGCGCCAGCCATCCCCTGCATCTAACCAAATAGTGGTTCCTGGCGTGGCCAAAGTACTGGGCACGTTGACCAACGCAATATTGTGCGCCAAGCGCGGTGAATACACGTAGCGCGTGACGTGCCCCACCATCGTATCATCGACTTTAATTGGCATAAAATGCGCATTCGGCTGAACGGGATCGCCCCCGAAATTAGCGCCGACAAGGCGTCTCTCTGGACCGGTTTTTGCGATAGCCTGTAAGGCGCTCTTGCCGACGTAGTCTTGCTCCTTGTCGATATCGAGCAATCTATCCATGCCAATCGTAAAAGGGTTGTCCTGCAGCGTGATATCGCTGCAATAAGACAGCAGGCCGCCTTCGACACTGCGTGCCAGTGAGGGGCAGGCCGGTTGAATGTCATACTCGGCGCCCGCCTCCATGCATCGATCCCACAGTTCCGTACCGCGGTGACGATCAAGCAGGATAATCTCGTACCCTAATTCGCCGCTCCACCCAGTGCGGCTCAATACCACCGGGATATCGCCGACCGATGTGTGGGTAAAGTGGTAGTAACCCATGTTGATCGCGAGATCACCAAACAACTTATGTGCAACGCGAGGCGCCAGCGGCCCCTGTAGCTGCAAGGGCGACGCATCGGGTTCTCTGACGGTCACATTGAGTCCGCTCTGCGCGGCAATACCTTTTGCCCACAGTAAAACATCCCCATCACCCGGCGATAACCAAAAGTGATTCTCTGCGTGACGGTACAGCACTGCATCGTTGATGATCCCGCCGTTTTCATCGACAAAAACCACATAGCGTGCGCGATGAATAGGGCATTTCTCAACATCTCTCGGTGTCAAAATTTGCGTCAGAGCGAGTGCGTCTGGGCCGATGATTTCTACCTGTCTTTCTGCAGAAACGTCCCATAAAGAAACGCCTTTTACGATGGCCCAATACTCGGCATCCGTGTCGCCGTAGCTGGTGGGCATGAACATGTGGTTATAAACTGTAAAGGCTTTGGCGCCTGCGCTAATCGTGGCATCGTAAAACGGTGATTTGCGAACTCTGGGCCCAATGGTGATCGCGGGGTGGGTCATGGCTTTGCTCCAACTGCGGCGGTTGTCGTGCTGGTATTCATGCAGCTAGCCGCAATGACGAGTGGCATGGATAGCACGGTATTTTTACGCTGATTGTGCGGTCGAAAAGCTCAGAAGCAAAGTGAAATTCGGTGGTGTATCCACGTTGTTTTTCGATAGCTGTATCGGTCTTGTGCGCGCCGGTGAGACGGCATTGGGGCAGCTTGCCCCCCACGGTATCCACTCGGTTTGCCAAAAAGCGATCGTCGAAAGCGCTAGGCGGTTGCTTCGGTGAGTATGAGTTCGGACGAGGGGTCAAAGTCTGGCTCAGCGATCGGTTCGACCGTTGATTCGGGCTCATCGCCGGAACGTGGGTCTTGCTCGAAGGCAGCAGGTGCCATCGCAGAGGTTGATGGAATAAAGGCGCTCTGATCGTCGATGCCGACTGAGGTTTTCCCCGGTGGCTGAAATGCAATGAAAATACCGGTGGCAACACTGGCGCATCCCAGCAAGCCGAAAAGAGCCTCGTTACCCATGATCCGCATAGCCCAACCGATGACGAGTGAACCCCCTGCGGAGCCCAGTGCACAGAGCAGCAATACCGACGAGCCAAGTGTGACGAACTCGTCTCGTTTGGAATTGTCCGCCGCCTTCGCGAGGGAAATCGCGTACAGAGAGTTCGCGGCTGCTCCAAAAGCAAAAGCACCCAACAGTAATTCCTGCTGTGTCTCGGCATACAGGAGTCCAAAGGCCGACAGGCCGCTAGCGGCACACAGCGCCGACAGCACGAAACGTCGGTCAATTCTATCGGACGCCATTCCTATGGGGTACTGCGCGAGTGCGCCGCCGATGATATTGGCGGCGATAAAAGCAGGAACAAAAGACGGGTCGTTGGTTTGCGCGAGCACATAGATCGCGCCCAATGCCCAAAAGCTACCGGTAATCACTCCAGACCCTAATCCGCCAGCGAAGGCCGTGTGAGAGCGCCGATAGAGCTTAGAAAAGCTAAAGCGCGTAGCGGGCACCGGTACTGGCGCTAATGATCGTGTCAGGCTGACGGGTACGATGGCACAACCGACCAGCAAAGAGACCAAAATGAAGGGGTAAAGCGGGTTCGTTTCTGCTAATCCGAGCAGATACTGACCTACCGCCATTGAGGTCAGAACGATAGCCGTGTAGATCGCCAAGATCCGACCGTGCCGACTGGCATCGGTTTGCTCGGTCAGCCAACTTTCGATGACGGTATAAGCGCCACACATTACCGCTCCAAGGACGAAGCGGATGGCGATCCAGAAAAAACCATGATCGACCAGGCTTAGGAAAAGAAAGCTGCTTAAGAAAATCGCCATGAGTGCGGTAAAGCTGCGAATGTGCCCCACCCTTGCAATAACGGGTGGTATGAGCAGCGCACCGGTCATAAAACCGGCAAAGTAAGCTGAGCCACTCAACCCAATCAGGGTCTGTGACATCCCTAACTCGCTTGCCCGCAGCGGCAAAAAGGTCATATGCAGGCCGTGTCCCGCCAGCAAGAAGGCCGTCGTGAAAAGGAGTGAAGATACCGGTCGAAGCGTGCTCATGGGGCTGATTTCAGAGTGCGAGAAAGGCGCGCATTTTGCCTAAAAATTGATGGCCTGCAAGCCACAAATTTGTGAATTTTTGGCGGCGATGCCGGGGGCAGTAAAAGTACCTAAACTGACGTCGATTTTACGTGCTCGGCGGGCGGACAAGAAGTCGCCCTGATTGCGATTAGTGAGGCCTCGGCGTCGCTTTGATATCGGCAGCCCGCCGGGAGATGAGCCGGTTTTTATCCTGAGGTGAGTGCTTGCCAGCCTGCGCTGTTGAGACCACGATCACTAACTAAGCGATGCATGGCAGCGATGTGTGCCGGGAGATGAGCCGGTTTTTATCCTGAGGTGAGTGCTTGCCAGCCTGCGCTGTTGAGACCACGATCACTCACTAAGCGATGCATGGCAGCGATGTGTGCCGGACCCACTTCGCAACAGCCCCCGATAATCGTGGCACCCAAGTCGAGCCACTGTGCGACGAACAGTGCGTATTGATCGGGGTTGAGGTCATTTCTCGCTTCCAGCACATCCACTACGCCCCCGGGTTCCAACGCATCAATGGCGGTAAACCCATTGGCATAGGCGCCGAACGGCCATCCCGACTCCGCCAAGACAGGGAGCGCTTGTGACACCGCTTCAGGCTTTGAACAATTGATGACCACCGCTAAGGGAGCCCAAGGAGCGATCGCCTCGAGCGTATCCGAGAGGGACTCCCCCGAGCGAAGGAGCAGGCCATTATCGTCGGAGACCGTCAATCCAAGCACAATACGAGTGTCTGCTTGGGCCGCTGCTGTCAGCACCCCCTTGGCTTCTGCGATCGAGGGAATGGTCTCGGCAATAAAACCGTCGACAGCCGCGACTTGCAGTTCAATCAGCTCGCAGTACTCATCCACCATCTGCTCAAACGGCAGCTGTGTGTCAGCGCGGTAGCTGGCCACCAGTGGTGGTAGAGAGCTAATGAGCGCTGTATCGGGAGCGTTCGCCGCTTCAATGCCCTTTTGCGCTAATTCCCGAGCACGGGCTAGGTGCGTTGCTAACGGCGCCAACCCTTCGCCACGTGCGAGGCGCGCGCGGGTTACCGCATAAGTATTGAGGCACGCAATTTGCGCACCAGCAAGACAGAAATCGCGATGGACCTCAGACACTAAATCGGGTGCTTCTAGCATGACCTGCAAAGACCAATGATGATGGGCGGGATCGGCGCTGCGGCGGATGAGTTCTTGTCCTAAGCCGCCGTCAAGGAGGAGTACATCTTGTGCCATGGTCGGAGTGCTCTTTTGGGTGGGTCGGGAGTGACAGCGGGGCGATCGCGCACTTTGGATCTTTATACTGACCTGCCTGACCGATAGCAACAACCGGTAAATGCGCGGCGCATCTGACGACGCCTTACCGCCTTTTGCATGGTGGGTAAGTTGCCGCGGTCAGCGCAGCCTAGGTCGACCAAGGCAGTTTTACATGATGCCAGTAGGCATGTACTGCCTGGGGAGATTGCTGGGAGACGGACGGGTGCGTACCCTGCGTACATGCCGATACTGTTGCCGCTTTGATGACTGCCTTTGATCTGTTGATGACCGTTGTCAGCTGTGTCGGCTTCATGTCGCTTGTCGCTGTGGTTTCTTGGTTCAAAACGCGCGGTACGGTCGATACCGGAACAGGCTACTTTTTGGCGGGCCGAGGGCTGGGTGCAACCTTTATCGCTGGGTCATTGCTACTGACTAATTTGTCGGCCGAGCAACTGATCGGGCTCAATGGGTCTGCCTATGGCTATAACCTGAGTAGTATGGGCTGGGAGGTGACGGCAGCCATCGCTACTGTGCTGATGGCCTTTATTTTTCTACCCCGTTATCTAGCAGGTGCCTTTACGACGCTTCCTGAATTCCTTAGCACCCGATTTGACGGGGGCGTTAGACGGATGACGGTCATACTGTTCATGCTGGGCTATGGGTTGGTGACCATCCCAAGTGTGCTGTACGCCGGATCGATCGCCGTCATTAAGTTATTTGATATTCCTGCCTTACTGAATCTGAGTTATTCGACGTCGCTCGTCATGATCATCGTGGTTATTGGCTTGTTAGGCGCCTCATACGCCATCCTCGGTGGCCTCAGGGCCGTGGCCGTATCAGACACCTTGAATGGGGTGGGGTTACTACTCGTGGGGGTGGCAGTCCCCTACCTTGGCCTACAAGTCTTGGGGGAGGGCAGTGTGGGGCAGGGGTTGAACACGGTGCTGACGACCGAGACCCATAAACTCAATGCGATTGGTGGACGATCTGACCCGACACCCTTTGCCACGCTGTTCACGGGGATGATTCTGGCCAATTTGTTTTATTGGTGCACTAACCAGTACGTGATTCAGCGCACGCTAGCCGCGCGCAGTCTCGCTGAGGGGCAGAAAGGGGTACTGCTCTCTGGCTTCTTTAAAGTTTTGGTGCCCCTGCTCATGATGATACCCGGCGTGATTGCCTATCATTTATACGGGCCTGAGTTACGCCCCATTGACCTCGCCTATCCACAATTAGTGCGGGATGTATTACCCATCTATGCGACAGGATTTTTCTTGGCGGTGTTGTTGGGGGCCGTGCTCAGCTCCTTTAACTCGCTAATTAATAGCGCCGCCACACTATTTTGTATCGACGTGTATCAACCTTGGGTGGGCAAGCCCGTCACCGACGAGGCGTTGTTGAGGACGGCAAAGCGAGTGGGCTTGACGATCACCGTTTTCTCCTTGATCGTCGCCCCGCTGTTGCAGTTTGCCCCCGATGGCCTTTGGCAGCTCATTCGCATCTTCACCGGCTTCTACAACATACCGATGATTGCGATTGTGATTGTGGGGCTCTTCACCCAGCGCGTTCCTGCGAGCGCTGCCAAGTTGGTGATCGTGTTTCATATCATCGCGTATGGCACCTTCCAATTTTTGTTCAAAGCGGCACTACCTATACATTTCCTGCATCTTTACGCCATTCTATTTGTCATTGAAGTGATCATGATGCTGGGTATGGGGCTATGGCGACCGCGATTGAGGCCGGCTCCATTGCCGCTGGAAGCCGTGGTAGACCTCACACCCTGGGCGTATGGAAAACCCTGCGCCGTGACGCTGCTGTCCTGTGTTATTGGCCTTTATGTCATCTTCTCGCCGATGGGTTTAGTCGCAGGGGGCTCTGTTTACTTCGGCGACATCTTACTGAGTTTGGCAGCGCTCAACGTTTTGCTCTGGCTCTGGTGGTATCGTCGCCTGCAGCGTGAACCGGAGGCGACTGATGGGGGATTCTGAAACGCCCGTATGGGGCTGTGTGGCGGATAACGCTGCATCACTCATTCCCGAAAACCCCTACCGTGCTCAAACGGGCAAGCCTAGACTCCTCATCGTGGGTGCGGGAATGATGGGCCGAGAACATCTGCGGGTCACCCAGCGGCTCGGGTGGGCAGAGGTGCAAGGCATCGTCGACCCCTTCAATGGCAGCATTGAATGGGCGCAGTCTGACTGGGCCCTACTGTCGAGCCAGCCGCTGCAGGTTTACGCTGATCTGCGCGAAGCCTGTTTGGACAGTGCCGTCGATGCGATTGTGATTTGCTCACCGAATCATACGCATTACAACGTTCTACAAATTGTGTGTGAGTCAGGCAAACCCATTCTATTGGAAAAACCCATGGCGACGACACTCGCTGATGCGATGGAGATCCTTCGCTTGGCCCGCGAGTACCCAAGTGTGATTCAGTTAGGCATGCAATATCGCTTCAAGGCGCAGTATGCAGAGGCGCTATCCGAAATTCAGGCTAGCGCATCTCTCGGTCCGGTGAAGACCATCGCGATGTCTGAGTACCGACCACCGTTTCTCGACAAGGTGAATCAGTGGAACAAGTTTAACCGGCACTCTGGGGGGACGCTGGTTGAGAAATGTTGCCATTACTTTGACCTCATCAATGTCATAGCGGCATCACGCCCCAAAAAGATTTATGCCAGTGGTGGCCGAGGTGTGAATTTCCTCGATTTTGAGTGGCAGGGTGTGCCGTCTGATATTGATGACCATGCGATGGTCATCATTGATTACGACAACGGTATCCGCGCCAGCTTTACCCTCAACATGTTTTGCCAGGAGCTGTATGAAGAGTTGGTGGTAGTGGGGGAGTGCGGTCGATTAGTAGCGAGCGAACAAGCCAGCTTTCACCCCGATACGCCCTCGGAGGCAAGACTACAGATAGAGGTACCGGGACACCCAGCGTATCGATCTCAAGGCGTGGGTTATCCGCCTTGGATCGAGGAGACAGGGCACTACGGCGCCACATTTTTTGAGCACATTGCATTTCACCGACAGTTGGCGGGAGAAAGAGTGGACGCTGCGACACCCGAGCAGGCACTCTGGTCTCTCATTGTGGCCAGTGCGGCTCAACACTCCATGGCGATTGGCCAAGCGGTAGATATTGCGAGCTTCTGTGCGGAAGAAGGGGTGGGAGATTTTTTTGAGGACAATGGGGATGGATAGTCCTGTTTTGATCGACGGTCGATGATTCAGTCTGTATGACAGTAACTTGGTTTAAAGGGAGACGCATGTGGTAGCGAAGATACAGGTGGGCAAAGGAGCAATGCCTGCAGTCGGCTTGGGCTTGTGGAAAATTGCGCGCGAGGACACGCCTGAAATGGTCCGAGGCGCGATCGCAGAGGGCTATTGTCACCTCGACAGTGCCGCCGATTATGGCAATGAAGCAGAGGTCGGCGAGGGGATCCGTTTGGCGTTACAGCAAGGATTGGTCGATCGCGAGTCACTGTGGGTGACTTCTAAGCTTTGGAACACGTATCACCGACCAGAGCACGTTCGATCCGCTTGTGAACGCACGCTGAAAGATTTGGGGCTGAGCGAGCTGGATTTGTATCTGATTCATTTCCCGATTGCCCTCGAATATGTCGACTTCGAGACACGTTATCCGCCGGAGTGGCTAGTCGATCCCGAGGCGGAGACACCCAAAATGCAGCCAGATGCGGTGCCACTCGCGGACACGTGGGGGGCGATGGAGGGGTTGGTCGAAGCGGGCCTCGTCAAGGAAATTGGCGTTTGTAATTATAATTCGGGGCTGCTTCACGATTTGATGGCTTACGCGAGTATCAAACCAGCGATGTTACAGATCGAATCACACCCTTATCTTACTCAGGAGCGGTTAATGCGTGCCGCGGCGCAGTATGAGATGGCTGTGACTGCATTCTCGCCGTTGGGTGCACTGTCGTATTTGGAGCTAAATATGGCAGAAACCGGGGAATCGGTGTTGAAGCAAGCGGTGGTTCAAGACGCTGCAGACAGGCTAGATCGGTCGCCTGCGCAAGTCGTTCTCCGCTGGGGGATTCAACGCGGGACAGCGGTGATTCCGAAAACCAGTCAGCCAGAGCGGCTGAAGGAAAACATCGCCTTGTTCGACTTTGAATTAACCGACGAGGAAATGTCAGCCATCTCTGCGCTGAACTGTCACAGACGGTTTAACGATCCAGGCCATTTTTGTGAGGAGGCATTCGACTGTTTTTATCCAATCTATGACTGATTCACGATAAAGCAGCACGATAAAGTGAGTATGTCCTTATTTAACCAACAACCCATTGCATTGCAGCAGCGCCATGCTGATACAGCGTTTCCCCTGGTGCTGATGCCCTCCCACCAGATGGCCAATTTCGACGAGGTCGCTCAGCAGCGCGAGGCGCTGATGGCTCAGCTCGCAATCCATGGCGCCATTGTTTTTCGCGGCTGCGGCATCACCGACGACCAACGCTTCGACTGTTTTGTCACGGCTTTCGGTCTTGAGAATTTTCCTTATGCCGAGTCCCTGTCTAATGCAGTAAGACGTAATCGAACACCGCGAGTTTTCACAGCTAACGAAGCGCCACGCGACGTGGAGATTTTTCTTCATCATGAGATGGCGCAGACACCGCTTTTTCCCCGCTATTTATTTTTTTGCTGTGAACAGGCGGCTGCGGTGGGCGGCGCTACCCCGTTATGTCGGTCTGACGTGCTGCTGCAAAGGTTGGAGGCGAGATTGCCGCGGTTTATTGACCGGTGCAGGGAAAAAGGCGCTTGCTACTCTCTCGTGATGCCGGGCGTTGCAGATCAAGCCTCGGGTCAGGGTAGAAGTTGGCGAGACACGCTCGGTGTTGAATCGAGGGAGGCTGCCGAGGCGAGATTGGCGTCGCTTGATTATCAATGGCGGTGGCTGCCTGAGGAGTGTCTCGCGGTCACCACGCCGGCATTGCCTCTGATTCGCCAAACCTCAGCGGGTCAGGGGGTATTTTTTAACCAACTGATTGCTGCTTTTTGTGGTTGGCGGGATCAACGTAATGAAAAGAGCCGATCCGTGACATATGGCGATGGATCAACGATCGATGAGGAAGATCTCAAAGCGGCGACCGACATGGCCTATGACCTATCTTTTGATCTGAACTGGCAGACGGGGGACGTAGCGCTAATCGATAATGATCGGGTGATGCATGGTCGCAGACCCTTTCACGGGAGCCGCAGTGTCTTGGCTTCACTCTGCGCTAATTCACCGAGTCCCTCACTATACGACCGGAAATCATGACGGATTGAGGCTTTTAGTGAACCCAATCTGACACGTTGGCAAAGGCGACAGCACAACGCTTCTCTTGCACAACGCTTCTCTTTTCCGTGACGGTTGTGCGCTTTCGGAAACGATCGACAGTCCTGCGTACAACAATAAAGTCAGGTCATTCTCGTTTGAAGGTGCTAATGTCAGAGGATGCTGATTTGAAACCGTTGTGATTGCGCGTGTTTTGTTATGCTCGACATCACTTTTCAATGGCCATCGTTAAAGAGAGTTAGGTTTTTGTCTCAACAAGTCGATCGAGTCAATTTCTCCATTACGGTTATCGTGCTGTTGAGCATGTCGATACCGTTGCTGGTTTTTCCTGAACAAAGTGCCGCTGTGCTCAAAACCGCCTATGCATGGATCGCTGAGACGTTCGGCTGGTTCTATATCCTGACCGGTGCCGCGGCCCTCGCGATCGTTTTGTATATCGGCATGAGCCGGTTTGGCAAAATTAGGCTGGGCGACGGTGATCCAGAATTCAGCACGGTCAGTTGGATTTCGATGCTCTTCGCGGCAGGCATAGGCGCGGGCCTGATGTACTGGAGTGGGATTGAGTGGGCCTATTACGTGCAGGCGCCACCCTTTAAAGCTGAGCCGTTTTCTCACGAAGCTTATTTGTGGTCGTCATCCTATGGACTCCATCATTGGGGCTTTGTCGCATGGGCACTTTATTGCCTGCCGACACTGGCCATTGCCTACCCATTTTATGTTCGGCGAATCCCACAGTTGAAATACAGTCTGTCGGCACATTATTGGTTAAAAGGACGAGAACGCTCTGCGCTGGCCCGATTGATGGACAGTTTTTTCATGGTCGCTTTGATTGGTGGGGCGGGGAGTTCACTGGGGTTTTCGACGCCTTTGATTGCCGCGTTTATCGAGCGACTCACAGGTATACCGGCTAATTTTGCGCTGGAGTTAGTGGTGGTTGCCGTCTGCGTTGTGGTGTTTGCAGGTAGCGTTTGGCTGGGCCTTCAAGAGGGTATCCGGCGGCTAAGCAACTTCAATATCGTGTTGGCATTGTTATTTCTGGTGGCGGTATTGTTGGCCAGCGACACCCTGTTTCTCTTAAAGATGGCGGTGAACTCCTTAGGATTTTTATTTCAGAACACCCTCGCCATGACCTTCTGGACCGATCCGATTGATAACACCGGGTTTGTGGGGGATTGGACGGTCTTTTACTGGGCTTGGTGGATCGCTTACGGACCCTTTGTGGGCCTATTTGTCACGCGCATTTCGCGTGGCCGGACGATCAGAGAAGTTGTCGTTGGCATGCTGCTACTGGGCTCAATGGGCGTATGGTTATTTTTCCTCGTGCTGGGTAATCATAGTCTGGGTTTACAATTGAGCGGGGAGTTGGATGTCGTGGGCATCATGCAATCCTCTGGGGGAAATGCCGCGGTGGTTGCCGGCCTGAATACGTTGCCCATGGCGGCGCTCATTATTGGCGTATTTGCCGTTGTCGCCGTCATTTTTGTTGCGACAACCTATGACAGCGCGTCTTACACCCTGGCAGCCACTGCGACGCAATCATTAGACGCTTCAGAAGATCCCCCTCGATGGCACCGTGTTTTCTGGGCAGTTGCCATTGCGATATTACCGATCGGGCTCATGTATGCGGGCGGGATTAAAGAAGCCCAAACTGCAACCTTAGTGGTGTCTCTGCCCCTGACCTTTACCTTTTGGCTGTCGGGATGGGCGTTATTAAAATCATTACATGAAGATCATCCTGCTCGATAACCATCGGTGACGCGACGCGGTTCATTAACTGCGTGACTGAACGTGAGCACGGCTATCCAGCTGTACTTGGCGAGTGAGGCGTGATCGGTATCAAGAGGGGGGTGAGATGATGGCAGATCAAGCGGTTGCGCTCATTACGGCGGGTGCCTCAGGCATCGGACTGACGTGCGCGCGTGCGCTGTCCGCGGAAGGCCACGCCGTCTTGACCCTAGATATAGACGCCACGGCCGTGGCGGCATTTCAGGCCGAATTTGGTGAACAGACAGCGGTAGTGTGTGATGTATCGGACGCCGATCAGGTAGTCGCTGCCTGGGGACAGCTGATCGAATCCCGTGGGCGTATCGACGTACTGATCAATAACGCCGGCATTGCCGGTCCTCAGCAGCCGGTTGAAGAAATTGATGTCGCGAGCTGGCAGCAGACCATCAATACCGACCTGAATAGTGCCTTTTATGTCACCCGTTTGGTGATTCCGTTGATGAAAGCGCAGCGCAGTGGCGTCATTTTGAATATGTCCTCCAGTGCGGGTCGATACGGGTGTCCACTGCGGTCGCCGTATGTGGCGGCCAAGTGGGCGGCGATTGGCCTTGCTCAAACGTGGGCCATGGAATTAGGTCCGTGGAATATTCGAGTGAACGCACTGTGCCCGGGGAGTGTTGGCGGCGAGAGGATCGATCGCGTTATCGTGCGCGATGCGGCAGAACGCGGCGTTGATCCTGAGGCGATACGGAACCTCTATCTCCGCCAGAGCTCCTTGCGGGCGTTTGCGAGTGCTGAGGATATTGCGGCCCTGGTTTGCTTCTTGGTGGGGCCAGGAGGCCAAATGATCTCAGGTCAGACGCTTGGCATTGATGGGCACACAGAGAGCTTGGCCAATTGGTTAGATGCCTAATTGAGAAGGGTGCGTTTTGCATTGCTGGGTGGGGGATAGCAGTGGTTTCTGTGATGGCGCAGTACCGCTGACGCCAGTCATTATTGCCGCCGTTGCCCATGATCTCTTGGTGAAGACAGTCACCCAATTCGATAGGAGTATGATGCAATGAAAGCGATCTCGTTCGCGGAGTTCGGCCCGGCAAATCAGGTGCTTAAGGTGAGTGAGTGGCCCACTCCTGAACCAGGGCCTGGCGAGGTCTTGGTCAAGTTGCATACGACTGGGGTGAATCCGTCTGATGTCAAAAAGCGTGCCGGCGGTTTCCCCAACCTGCTCGATGATGGGCCGGTTATTCCCCATAGTGACGGCGCTGGCGTGATCGAGGGTGTCGGAAGTGGGGTCCCCACTTCGCGGATAGGAGAGCGTGTTTTTGTCTATCAAGCGCAGCACGCGCGCTTGCATGGCACGGCAGCAGATTATGTGGCGATCGATACCTTACGCGCACCGGGGCTTCCTGATAATACTGCCTTCGATGTCGGTGCGTGTGTGGGCATTCCCATTTTGACGGCGCACCGTTGTGTCTTCGCCGACGGCGATGTTGCTGATCAGTGGGTACTGGTAACGGGCGGTGCCGGCCGTGTCGGGCATTATGCGATTCAGTTGGCACAACGCGCCGGGGCACGCGTTATCGCAACAGCCAGTAATGAGGCTGACGCGCTGGCTTGCAGCGAGGCTGGGGCAGAGCAAGTCGTTAATCATCGCGAGCCTGGCTGGGGACGGCAGGTAGTTGAGCAGTTGGGTGGTTTTCAAATAGATCGTGCGATCGACGTCGAGTTCGGTGCTAATTTGCCGGAACTGTTGGACTGTCTCCGCACTGGCGCGACGATCGCCACCTATTCGAGTACGGTGGTGCCAGAGCCGAGTTTACCGTTTCGCACCATGATGTTTATGGATCTGACGGTTCGCATGGTCATTGTCTATGCCATGCCTGAAACGGCAAAAGCACAGGCCGTTGCTGATACACAGGCGCTGCTGGCTCAGGGAGGGCTGCGACACCGTATCGCACAGACACTCCCCTTCTCAGAAATGGCGCGAGCTCATGAAATAATCGAAGAGGGGAGCGTGCGGGGATGCGTTGTCGTAACACTATGATGAGGTCGGGCCTGACAGCACTGATAACGCTAGTGTGTTTGGTCACCAGTGGAGTGGGCAGCGCAGATACCGTGAAAGACTGGTTATCCAGTCACCATGAAGGCGTGTTTCATACCGCTGATCTAGATGTTTGTTATTTGGAAAATGGCGGCATCATTCATGATTGCCAGCTCACCTTTCGCACTTACGGCCGTCTGGCCAATGACCTCAGTAATATTGTGTTGATGCCCACTTGGCTCAACGGCAATGCGGAAGGTCTGGCGTCGTCTAACTATCTGGGCTCGACCGGTATCGTCGATACAGATCATTACTTTGTGATCGCAGTCAACGCCCTCGGTAATGGTGTGTCTTCATCGCCGTCGAACAGCACACAAGCGCCTTTCCCTCATTTCACCATTCGTGATCAGGTGAGTTTGCAGTATCGATTATTGACAGAGTGGTTGGGTATCGAGCGTCTTCATGCCGTCGTTGGGGCATCGATGGGCGCTTATCAGACCTATGAGTGGCTGATGATGTACCCGCAGTTTGCGACGTATTTTGTGCCCATTGAGGGCACACCTTGGTATACCTTTTATGATCGGTTGAAAGGGCGGGCTTGGCAGGAGGTATTGACGTTACCGAATGATTCGCCTGAAGCCATCCGCCGAAAGGCGACGCTCTTGGCAACGATTGACGGCATGATTTTTTGGACGCCCGAATACCTTAATCGCGAGCAATCGCTGGAGCACTTTGACGCCTGGCTTGACGGGATGGCGCGTTTTGATAACGAGGCGGCGCTCTTAGATCGCGCGAGTCAAAATAGCTCAACTGCAGAGCATGATATTCGTCGTGATCGCCCGGATTATGCGGACCAATTGAAAGCACTGCCTCGCTCTAAGGTGCTCGCCATCGTGTTTGAACGCGATATGACCGTCAATCCAGAGCCCAATAAATTGCTGGCTCAGGAGGTTGGGTTTGACGTCGTGCAGATCCCCGGCGACTGTGGTCACTTTGGCCCCAATCCCGAATGCTATCAAGAGCAAGTGATAGAGCGCGTCGCCGATTTTCTCGGTGCCCCACCGGAGAAGGTGCTGCAACGTAGAACGCTGCAAATTGACGGTGATGCGAGGCCCTTTTTTGTTTACCTGCCGGATGCTTACGGAAGTCGCCCTTTGCCCGTTGTCTTGGCGCTTCATGGCTATGGTTCGACCGCGACGGGATTCGCGTCAGCCCATGCGTTGAATCAGCACGCTAATGCGAACGATTACATCATTGCCTACCCGCAGGGAGCGGGGTTTTACACTGAACTCGCCTGGCAAAAGGAAGAAACCCTCGTCAGCTCTTGGAACGATTTGGCTAGCAACGACTCTTTAGAGGCCACACCTCACTGCTTGGCGGATCGGCTTGAGTATCCCTGCTACGCCAATTGCGGAGAATGTAAGGCCTGTGACTGGACCTCGTGTGAAGATGATGTTGGTTTCTTACTGAGCATTGTGGATAACCTTCAGCAGACGCTCATGACAGACCTAGATCGCTTTTATTTGCTCGGTAACAGCAATGGTGGAAGCATGGCACAGCGGCTCGGATGCGATTATTCAGACCGGTTTGCAGCCGTGGCAATCATGATCTACCAGATGCCACCTGGACATGCCTGCGGACCGTATCAAGCGCTTCCTATGATTCATTATTACGGTGACCTAGACACGGGAGTCCCGTCCGATGGCGAGCCGTCACCCTACGGGTGGATTTATACCTCTGCGGCCGAAAATACGCGCATATGGGCAGCGGCGATGGGGTGCGCGACACCAACAGTGCCCTGGCAGACGCCGTTAACCAAAGCACACAATCTTCGCTGTGAGGCCCATACGCAGTGTGAAAAGAAGGCTGACGAAGTCGTCAGTTGTGGCGACCCCGCCGCGGGTCATGAGTGGCAGGCTCAGCGTATTCCAGCCATCCCTGCTGGCTGTGTGGCGCCAGCCCAGCAGCAGGATTTGCCAAAGCAGGTTCTGTGTCCCCAAGTATCGTCACCCCAAAAGCGCTGGGGTATGGAGATGGTGTGGCAATTTTTCAGTCGGTATAGTCGGCGCGGCACTACCGATGCAATCAGCAGCACATAACTGATCTGCGAATGGTTGTTAATGCAGTCTGTAGAAGATGCTGTTTAGATGGAAGTCAGGCTTGATGGCTAACAAGAACTGAGGGTCGCTTTGTGGATGAGCGCCGTCTGAAAAGCATGGCGCTCGCTACTGGTGTAATGAGAGCCACCTTTTTGCTCGTTTAATGATGAATTCAATGGAAATCGTATGAGGAAAAAGTTACGCCGCTTTTTGAGAAGGGCGCTCACCGAGAAGCTGGGCGTGAACCGCGATGCCAAATTGATCGACCACTATTTGCGCGAGACCGTTGGGCCAAAAAAGCTGCAACTGGGATGTGGCCGAAACTGGCTAGAAGGATGGTTGAATTCCGACTACTACCCGAGAACCAGCGATATTTTGCACTTAGATGTGACGGCACCCTTACCGTTTTCTGATGGTGTTTTCGATTATGTTTTCTCTGAACATGTCATTGAACATATTTCATACCCTAACGGCGTTTTCATGCTGAGTGAGTGTTTACGTATATTGAAACCAGGCGGAATAGCCCGCATTGCTACCCCTGACTTGTCCTTCCTGATTAAGTTGTACCGAGCAGATGATGTATCCGCTGAACCACGGCAAGCAATAGAGCAGGAGTTTTTAGAGTTTTTTCTCGGCAACGAAATAAAAGACAGGGCAAACAATGCGCCTGTCGACTTCGATGTCTACTTAATTAACAAGTTTGTGCGGGCATGGGGACACGAATTTATTTACGATGAGAAAACGCTCAAATATGTCTTCAGCGATTTAGGGTTTACGGACATTGCTCGAAGAAACGTGATGGAAAGTGACCATGCCGCGCTGCAGAATCTAGAGAACATTGACCGCAAACCCGCTGGCCACATTGCTTTAGAAACGGTGGTGCTAGAAGCGAGGCGCCCTATTTAAAACAAACATTTAAGGTGGTGAGACAGCGCATTACTTTTTTGGGCTGCCTGCCAGCTCATTGATCATTGCTTTCCAAAAGCGCAGAGATTCTGTCACCGCCGCTTTGGGCACGCGTTCATTGAGGCCATGCGCAAAGCTGTCTTTGGGGTTAATAAAAATACCGGTAAGGCTGTAACTGGGGATCCCAGCCGCTCGAAAATAAGCGCCATCGGTCGTGCCTGAGCCCATTTTGGGAACAATCGGTAGTCCGGGGTGGATAGGGTCCAATGCGATTGCGATGGCATCCATGATCTCAGCGTTGAAGCTGGATGCGGGGCTGGTGACTGGAACGCCGATCACACGCCATTCAAGACGAGGGTTATCTGCGATCAGCTTTAGGTCACGAAGAATATCATTGGGCGTATGACCCGGAAAAATACGGCAGTTGACGGTTGCGGTGACGGCTCGCGGCAGCGCATTTTCAGCGTGCCCGCCTGAGAGCATGGTGGGAATACAGGTCGTACCCAGTGTGCCGACGTACTCCGGCTGTGCTCTGAGGATAGCGATGGCGTCGGCATCATTGGGGTCCATCACGAGGCGGGCCATAGCATCTCCGACCTCATTTTTGAGCAAGGGTGCCGTGCGCTCAAAATAGGTGAGCGTAATTTCATTGGCTTCAAAGGGAAATTGATGGGCTTGCAGTTGCTGAATAGCCCGAGCTAAATCGTAGATGGCGTTGTCTGCACGGGGCATAGAACTGTGTCCGCCTGGATTTTTTGCGGTCATCGAAAATGTCGCGTAAGTTTTTTCAGCAAAGCCAACTTGAAACTGAATAGCCTCACCGGTGTCGTTCAGAACACCGCCGCCGCCGTCTACGATCAGCGCATACTCGGCATCGATGAGATCACGATGCTCGCTTGTCAGCTGCTGTACCGTCTCCTGAAAAGATTCTTCATCCCCGGTAAACGCAATGATTAAGTCTCTATGGGGGATAAACCCTGATTCCTTAAGCCAAACAAAGAGGGTTGTCAGAATAGAGACATCAAACTTGTTATCGAGCACACCCCGCCCATAAAAAAAGGTATCGTCCTCCTGTAATTCAAACGGGTGACGCAACCAGTCATCGGTTTTAGCGGGCACGACGTCCATATGTGAAGACAAGAGAATCGGTTGGCGGCCACTACTGCCATCCCCCGCGTAGCGCACGATGAGTGAGGCGGTTTCGCCATACGGAATGATGCTGATTGACTCAGGTGGAAAGCCGCCGGCTAAGAAAATCGCCCTCAGCGACTCAGCGTAAGCTGGCACATTGCCCTCGCCGTGCACCGTTTCACGGCTGATGCCATCCTCCAACAGCGCAATAGCTTTGTCAGCATAGCGAGTAGTGGCATCAGGTTTGGCGGCGGAAAGAGGAATCCAAAGTAGAAAGAGCCAAAGGGACAATGCTGTGAATCTGTGGCGGCTATTCATAAGATTCCTCTTTCCATCGGTAGGCAGGCATCGCCATCAAAGACTCAGGCTGATGAGACAAGCACATTGGCGTTGCAGACGTCAGCAGCGATCGGTTTGGCATGCGTTGGTGCAATATAGCATTGTCTATTTCTTCCCCTTTCTATCCTTGTGATACGGTCTAAAGCTACTGATTTTTGCATGCGAATTCGCTGTCGCATCACACCGTCTTCTAGTACATTCTGCGCAAAACGGGTGAATCGAGCTGGTTATGCGTCAGTGATTGATTGAGGCCTGATAAAAAACGGTTGTTGAGACGTGGGGGCAGGCGCAATGCGCAAAAATGATGTTGTGGTGGACCCACCTGCCCCGGATTTCTATCATTATGGTCCTGAGCCTATTGCGTTTGTGAATTGGTCTGGCGACACCGTTGTGCTGCATTGGCACGACGGCAAGCGCTTGAGTTGTCATCGCTTCTGGCTTCGGGAGAATACGTTTGGTTATGGCGGTATTGATCATTGGTCTGGCGACACCGTTGTGCTGCATTGGCACGACGGCAAGCGCTTGAGTTGTCATCGCTTCTGGCTTCGGGAGAATACGTTTGGTTATGGCGGTATTGATCCGGCGACCCGAGAGGGGTTGATGGATCCTGCAGAGCTGTCTGACGCCATGCAAATGACGTCTGTGTCAGTGACCCCTGCAGGAGACTTGCGTATTGTCTGGCAGCCAGATGAACAGGAGACGCGCTACCACTCGGGTTGGCTTAGACACATCGCCGAGGGTCAGCACTACCCCCATAGTTGGCTCCCCAAGCCTCAAGTTTGGACGGCCGAGACGTTACCTAACCCACCTCGCCGCGCTGCCGCGCCGATACTGGACGACGATAACGCGTTAGCAGGTATGCTCAATGACCTGCTTTGCTACGGGGTTTGTGTAGTGGAGCAGGCGCCGACCGAGCCCGGTTTTCTGAATCACCTGGCGGGCCGTATCGGCCCAGTTCGTGACAGTAACTTTGGGGCTTTGTGGGATGTCAAAGCGGATGTTGAGTTGGCCGGCGATGCCAAGACGAATACCACCGCGAATACCGGGTTTCGCCTCGGCCCGCACACCGATTTGCCGACTCGAGAGGTGCCTCCCGGATTTCAGTTTTTACATTGTCTCGTCAATGAGGCGGATGGCGGCGAGTCGACGCTGACTGATGGCGCGGCACTCGTACAAGCGCTGAAAGCCAGTCAGCCTGAGGACTATGAGATTCTCAGCACGCGTCGCTGGATATTTTTTAATCGTGGTCCGGGTATCGATCACCGATTTTCCGCGCCTATTATCGATACGCTGGGCCGAGAAGATATCCCAACGATACGAGCCTTTTATCCGGTTCGAGCATTTCCAGACATGCCCGATAACGAGGTGGCCGATGCCTACGCGGCGCTGCGACGCTTCCACCAATTGGCGGACGATGCACGCTTTGAATTGACTTTCCGATTGGGTCCTGGCGATATCATGTGCTTTGACAACCGCCGCATACTGCATGGCCGCAAGGCATTTTCCGGATCGGGGAAACGTCACTTGCAAGGCATTTATATTGATCGCGACGAGATTCAGTCAACTGCTCGTGCCGTCAATCGTGGGCAAGCAGCAATTTGAGGTTGAAACTGTGGCGCGCGCGATGGGCTGATACTGTCGC
>Ga0206677_10001634_pt1 | contig 20514 bp, 44 predicted proteins | sample M130m12015metaG_FD_155475 | JGI IMG/M metagenome (GOLD analysis project Ga0206677, IMG submission 155475) | Ammonia-oxidizing marine archaeal communities from Monterey Bay, California, United States - M1 30m 12015 | ecosystem: Environmental > Aquatic > Marine > Intertidal zone | place: USA...
CTGTTGCAAAACTACCTAAAATTATTGGGCAAAAAAATGCAGATGAACTTCTTGCATCTACTCCTGATGCGGACGGTGACTACTCTCTTAAAAAGCGCATGAGATTTGAGCAGGGCGGCAAGAAGTTCTATGAGTTTTATGACAAGTCTTTGCCTAAGATGATGAATCAGCAGTTTGGTAAAAAGTATGGTGTTGAGGTTAAGATGGTAGAGTATAAACAAGGTGACAAGGTTGTTGAGTTACCTACTCTAGAAATAACTGATGAAATGCGACAGGACATTCTTAAAGGTCTTCCAATGTTTGCTGAAGGCGGTTATGTAGTAAAGGCTGGAGATACACTTTCTCAGCTTGCTAAAGACAATAACACAACTGTAGATAGTCTTGCTGAAATAAATAGTATTGAAGATGTTAATAAAATTTATGTGGGTCAAACTTTAAACTTTGAACCTTCTACAAACATAAATGAAACAGTTAAGGCTGTTCAAGCGGAAGAACCTGTAATACAACCTGAGTCGAGAATACTGGAAGGTGTGCCGGAAGCCATAGGCAGCGCTAAAGAAAGCATACTTAAAACTGTAAGTGGCTCTACCGATGCTGTTGTTGAGAAGATAACTCAAGCCACAGAAAGCATGGAAAATGTTTCTAAAGATGTACAAAGTACAGTATCAGAAACATTTGATGATGTGTCAGAAGCTGTAAGCGGTGCAGCAGGAAAAACTGTTTCAGCTTTAAGAAAGCTATTAGGGGCTGACTTTAGTTCTAAGGGCCGTACAGCAGAAAACACAACAGGCACTACGGCTTCACCTGAGCCTGTAGATTTATCTGTAAACACTGACAAGATTAGAGAAGCTGTTAAAACTGATGCTCCTGATTTAAGTAATGCAAAGCTGCCAGACGTTAAGAAGTATTTGATGGGCGATATGACTATGGAGCAGGTTAGTGACGCTAACACTTCTGATGCTCCTGACCTGTCAGACACTGAATTACCGGGTGTTGACTTTAGTTCTAAGGGCCGCACAGCAGAAAACACTATGGGGACTAACATTTCTCCAGACCTTGAAGGAACTAAAGAGTTTTTCTCAAAGCTAAGTGACGTAGAGTTTAGTTCTAAAGGTCGCACAGCAGAAAATACTGAGGGAACTACAAAAACACCAGAGCCTACATCTATCATGGGTGACATGACTGCGGAGCAATTACGCGATGCTAATAAAACCAATGCTCCTGACTTGTCAGAAGTGAGTAAAAAGCGTAAGCCGTCTAGAATTGTTCCTACTATGATACGACAGTTAATCTATGATGTTTCTGGTGGCGAAGAAACACTAACTGAAAATGATTTGATGGATTCCGAGTTACAGTCTTTAATTAAAATAGCTTTAGAAAAAGAAGAACGTGGAAGTTCTCAAATAGAGTACGCAGATTACAAAACACAATCAACCGGCCAGTCTCAATACGCTGATGTAGGAGGGGGTGGTGGAGTAGTAGACTTCTTTAAAAAGTTAAACAGTCCTGCATATTCTATGAAGACCACTTTGGGTCAAGCTACGCTGTTTAAAAATGATAAGGGCGAAACTATAGTTTCAGACCGTTATAACTTTAACGACTCAGACGGAACATTTAAACTTTTAAGATTCTTGAGTGGAGCTAAAAACGCAGGGTTAAGTTTTTACGGCCAAGCTAGAAACATAGGAAGAGAGTTTGGCAGCCCTGAAGGTGAAGGGAGTCATGTGATAATTAATCTAGGAGTTTTAGATTCAAGAGATATGGATAACTTGGTGGCAGCATTATGAGTACAGAATTTAAATATTTTAAACTAGAAGACTTTAACTGCCAAGAGACTGGCGAGAACGAGATGTCAAGGGACTTTATACACAAGCTTGACGAACTGCGGGAGGCGTGTGGCTTTCCGTTCATTATAACGAGTGGTTACAGGAGTCCTAATCACTCACTGGAAAAACGTAAGGAGAAAGCAGGAAAACATGCCCAAGGTATTGCAGCAGACATTAGAGCACGTAACGGAAATGAAAGATACACAATTGTACAAGAGGCTATCAAACTGGGATTTAATGGTATTGGAGTCGCTCGTACTTTCATCCATGTGGATAGCAGGACTGTCAGCGATAATGAAGCTGGCGTAATGTGGTGTTATTAAGGAGATAGACTTATGTTGCAATCATTGATTGGGCCGGTTACCGGACTGTTAGATAAATTTATAGAGGACAAAGACAAGAAGAATGCCATCGCATTTGAACTTAGTACAATGGCGGAAAGACACGCACAGGAGCTTGCGAAAGGCCAGCTTGAAGTTAATAAGGTTGAGGCGGCACATAAGAACATGTTTGTCGCTGGCTGGCGGCCTGCTGTGGGTTGGGTATGCGTGGCTGGCATGGCGGGTAACTTCATTCTTATCCCGTTTGCAAACTTTGCGTTGGCTTTATCCAATTCTGACATCACTGTTCCCCTGATTGCGCTATCTGAAATGATGCCTGTATTGATGGGCATGTTAGGGCTAGGCGCAATGCGTACCGTAGAAAAGACTAAAGGCGTTCAAAGGGAGAAGTAATATGGCAGCTAAAAAGAAATCAACAGTTAATAAGGCAGGTAACTATACCAAACCGACCATGCGAAAGAATCTGTTTAACAAAATAAAGGCAGGCTCTAAAGGTGGTAAGGCGGGTCAATGGTCAGCTCGCAAGGCTCAGATGCTTGCGAAGGAATATAAAGCTAAAGGGGGAGGTTACAAATGAAAGTAAAAGCACCAGCAGGACATCATTGGATGAAACAAAAGAACGGTACGCTTAAATTAATGAAGCATACCGGCAAGTTTGTTAAGCATAAAGGAGCAAGTCTGGAAGCTAACTTCCCCGTGCAGAAGGTACATAAGTAATGGCACTTAAAAAATCACAGAAGTCTTTAAAGAAATGGACTAAGGAAGAGTGGGGTACTAAGTCAGGTAAGCCTAGTACCCAAGGAAAGAAGGCAACTGGGGAGCGCTATCTGCCTAAGAAAGCTAGGCAGGCTTTAACCAAAAAAGAGTATGCGGCCACATCCAAAAAGAAAAGAGCCGACACTAAGAAAGGTAAGCAGCATAGCGCTCAACCCAAGAAGATTGCAAAGAAGACTAGGAGCTATAGAAAATGAGTAAGAAAAAAGACCCCCGTCTAGCCAGAGCAGGAGTAAGCGGATATAATAAACCGAAGCGTACACCAAAGCACCCGAAGAAGAGCCATATTGTTGTGGCAAAGGAAGGCGATAAAATCAAGACAATCCGATACGGGGAGCAAGGAGCCAGTACAGCAGGTAAGCCCAAAGCCGGTGAGTCAGACAAGATGAAGAAGAAACGTGCAAGTTTTAAAGCCCGACATGCCAAAAACATTGCCAAGGGCAAAATGTCTGCGGCATATTGGGCTAATAAATCTAAGTGGTAGAGAAGGCTGTTAGCTCACGCTCAAGGTAGTCGTGCATCTTCTCTAGTTTGGGTTTAGCGTCACGGATAATTTTACGCACGAGCATCAGCTCATCACCCTTAAACACTTCATGTAGTCGGTCTTCGGGAAGGCCACCCATCTCAGTTAGGATGGCCCCCGAATGATTGACTATAATTTTAAACGATAGTATATTAGCTTCCTTTGCTTTCATCTATATCTCCTTATACTATCTCACAAGCTCCACCGACACACGCTAATTCCTGTGAGCCTGTGGTGTTGTCTTCTTGTTCAAAGTAAATTAAGTCATTCCAATTAACATCTTTAGGCATAGAAGCTAGTAACTCTTCATACTTCTCTGCACTGATGTCCTCATACGGAGCTTGCTGATATACATGGTCGCTAACTGGCAACAAACTAATACCAGAACATATATCAAAGTTTTCCCATATCCACTGAGCTACTTGCAGGTACTCATCATCAGTGTAGTACACAGTGATACTTGGCTTATGTTCGCACCAGTGATTCTGGTAAGCCTTCCAAAGTGCTAACTGTTGCATAGCCCCTACCTCTTTTACAACCACGCTGGCTTCTGGAGCCTTGACCGGAAAGCTGTAGACCACTGAAGACTCTGACATAACGTCTTGTTCTACTGGGAATCCTGCTGCTTCCATAAATACTGCAAGCGGGTCTTTTTTGTCGCTACGTACTCTGCGAATGTAATGCTTAGAGAAGCGAGGATGGATACCACTAGCAGAATCGACAAGTTGAGATACAGTGCCGCTAGGCTTAACGCACGTAATAGCCGCAGACTGTTCAATACCAAGTTTCTTAGCCCACTTTTCGTTGACCTTGATAGCATGGTCACGAAGACCTTCCAGTGTTGATGCAAGTTCTTCTGCATCTCCTTTACCCGATAGTAACTCATTGTCCATAATTCCTGTCATACTTAGACCGAGCAGCGCTTCTTCTGCTGTGTTCTTCTGCCAAATGTTCCGCAAGTATCTAAAGTCTGTAAGTGTTGCTTGCAGCGTACCGATTATAGCAGCCAACTCTACTTTTTCTTTGAGTGTTTCTGCTGTATCCTCTTCACGCACAACAACTTCAGATAGATTACAGAACTGGTTGGAGCGTAGGATAATCTCGGAGCATGGGTTAGTACCAAAGTCCTGCTCAGAATCTCTACGGCCATTACGGGCTGCAATATTCTGCGCTGCTACACGGCTAAACAATCCTCGTTCACCTGCTCGGCTTTCATAGAGTGTCTTCATCTCATTGATGAATGCTTCGAAGTCAGGCTTCTCAGTGTACGCTACGCTGTTGTTAGCCAGTCTACGATGTCCGTCCATCTCCCACCACGCGCCGGTCTTAGCTTTAGCCATGCGGTTGTCAGAAAGATTTGATAGACTAATAAGGGCTGAACGTCTTACGCCACCTACAACTACAATGTCAGCAATCTTGCACACAACATCGTGGCATTCAATAGATGTTAGCTTGCGTCCACCGGCCTTCTGAAAGACTTCTACGCAGAAACGAAACAAGTCTTCTAGCGGAGCAGAGCCTGAAGCACGACCACCAAAGGTCTTTAGTCTAGCGCCAGCCGGTCTAACCTTGCTCATGTCCCACTTAGGAATCTTACCGGCATACAGCATTGCAATCAACTCACGGAACGCAGAAGCCCATCCAACCTTACTATCGGCAACAACAATCGTGGTGTCAGTCGGATGGAATGTTTCAGCAATAATTGGGAGCTTGTTGATAAATGCTCTTTCAACACTAAAGCCTACACCAGTACCGCACATTAAAACGTACATCAACTCATCAAAGCTTCGTGGAGAATCAATGGCTAGGTAGCTACAGTTAAATCCAGCCACGTTATCTTTGTCTAACGCTTCACCTGCTGTCATCATGCAGCGCATAGATGGCATAACCTTTTGTGTTAGGATGCCGTCATACAGCCGGTCTGCGGTTTTTCTATCTATCTGCTTTCTATTAACCCAGAAGTCTACATACCGCTGGACTGTTTCTTCCCACGTTTCTCTGCGTCCTTCGGCACTGAGCCACCTTGCATAGCGGCTCTTGTGTATAAACTGTTGGTACTTATCCATTCTTTTCTTCCTCTAAATCTGGGTGTGTGTCCCTCAAAACCATGAAGGCTTCTTTGTAAAAGGCTGCGTACTGTTTCCTGTGTTCATATAAGATTACAGCAGGTACATATACGGGAGAAATTATAATAAGTCCCAGTGCTTTTAAAATACATTTTTGTCTATAAGTCATCATCATCATCCAAGTTATCCATGTAAACGCTCCACAATGCAGCGCCGCAAATACCTATTAAAATAGTGCCTATAAGAAGCACCGCTACGCCCTCAACTATCAGCTCCAACATCTTCAACGTCCTCCCATACATTGCCTATCGTAAAAATTAAAAACGGAAGGCAGAGTACAATACCATCAAAAGACATAGCTACTATATTTTCTTCTTGCATAACCCACACAGGGCGGCTACTACAAGACTCAATGTCAAAACCAAATCCGTATCGAAACTCAGCGCTCCAGTGCATGTTCATAAAGTGTAGTGTCATTTTTATTCCTTTTAATTTCTTTTCGTTTGGCCTTAACTTTATCAGACCCCGTTACTTTTTTAAACTTTTTTTTGCGGTCAAACCTGTCTCGTCTTTCTTCTTTTCTATCCATTACCATAGACCTAATGCTTTTGAGTTGCCTGCAATAATAAATCCACATGTAACCATATGAGTAATCCACCAAGCAGTCCTAATGCAAGCAACAGTATTAGCTTGCTTATCTGTCTCGCCAACCTTTTCACCTAGACTCTTTGCCCATATGCGCCACCACTTACTCATTTTCTTCTTTTACAATTTCTGTTAGTTTATTTAAGTACCAGCCAGCCTTCTGCAAGTCTTGTACCTGCTTACCCTTGTAGTCATAGCGCCACAAATACTTCATGCAGTTGCCCTTGAGGTAGCCCTTGAATGCAACACTGGACATGGATTCCCTTATTGCATCAATACATTCTATATCGCCTGTGTTGTAGTGGCTTGGATTGTTTACAACATCTTCAGGTCTAACGTCCCACTCATTCCAACAATCCGCAAAGTCTCCTGCGTCTGAAGTTACTTCGTTGCCGTAGCTTTCTGTGCTGTCATAAACGTATTTAGAGTTTAAACGCTTCATATACTCTTCAAACGTAGGGTGTCCTGTAGCTCTTACCCTGTCCCAGTCTTGGGGAGTAGCGTCATTAATGCTCATCTTTAAAGTCCTCTTTATGTTTTACGTTAATCCAATCGTCAGGTATACTATCTTCGCTAAACCATCTGAAATTATGAGACGATGCCCACTCACCATGTGACCTCCTTGTCCCATCCTTACGCACCTTTGCTTGGGGCATTGGGGCGTTAGGGTTGGCAAACAGGAACACCAGCTCAACATCTTCGGGAAGAACCTTAGCAACCCAGACATACTTAGAGTATTCTGCGCTGTCCCAGAAGCGTCCCTTTGCTTCAAGCAATATCTTCTTGCCGTCTACTTCTTTAACAAAGTCTGGTTCGTACTTGTGTGTAACTGTGTACTCAACCTTATCGACATGATGCTCCCAAGCATCTAGGATGCCAGAGTGGAGTTCATACTCCCAGTTCGAGTCATAGCCTTTCACTACATCTTTCTCTACTGGGCGTTTAACTCTGGCCTTCCTATAGCCTTTGCGTACTTTTTTCATGCGCCTCCTTACCGTTGCTCCATCTTCCAGACAATATCCTGCGAGGTAATGTCTTCAACTTGACTGTCGGGAAATATTTTAAGCAACTGTTTTATTTTATTGGTGAGCCACTTTTGGGTATAGAAACTTGTATGTAATGTTCTTTGCGCCCAGATATGTGTCTGTTCTGGTAGCATATCCCTGAAGTTATCTCGGTTAATCTTAGAAGCCTCCTCGTCATTGAGGAGACTTTTAAGCCATTCAATCTGCAAAGTTTCTGCATGTTTTTTTATTCGCTTAGACTTCTTGCGATTCATAGTATCTCGTCCACCTTTGGTTCAGCCTCTACGTGTGTCAAGTATTTATAACCAGTAGAGTATTTAAAAGTTCTAAGTCCTTCGCCATCGTTGGCATCTTTGTGACATTCGTGTTTATACTTACACCACGTACAACCTTTAGGCAATTGCATATTCCCCTTCTTGCCATCAGGTATGGGAGTATAGCACAAGTCAGGCGGCGTGTCAAGTTTTAGTTCGTCTAGCAGCGTATTTATTTTGGTGTCGATGTTGGGTTTGTCTAAGTCGTCAGGCACATACATACATAGCTCACCGCTTTCTTTGTTGATAACAAGAAACCCGCCCTCGTTTGTACCCTCTGCTTTCTCGTAACCGGCGAGCTGTCCTAAGTAACCGAAGGGGTCATCGTCAGCCAGTGTACCTTTCATAAACTTATTGAAGGCAAACTTGGATGCCGACTTAACGTCTACTACCTGACCGTTAATCTTACAGTCCATGTGACCGACAATGCCGTTGACTGTTACTTCTTTCTGTTCGTCAGTGACGTTGTGTTGTGCCATTCGTACAAGCATGAGTACAATTTCTTCAAGCACATGACCGTATAGAAATTTAATCTGCGTTGCACCATCAACACTACCACGGCCATTGGGGTCACGTTTCTCAAACCACATCTGTCGGGACGGCTTACCTACGTTAGACATTCGGACAGTGAAGTCAGTGTCTCTGGGTCTTGGTGTTGCCCAATGAAGTATAGCTTCCTTCATGGATGCCATTGTTTCATCTAGCGCCTCCTCCGTTATTGGAAGAGGCTCGCCGTTTGAAAGATTTTCAAGCAGCCCATAGATGTCAGGGACTATAGTATTAAGCGGCTTCTGGTTCATCTTCTAACTCCTTGAATGCTTTGATTACATCAGAAGAGAATAGCTTCTGAAGGTTTAACAGGTACATCTGGCTTGCTCTGTTGTCGCCACCCGATACAGTTTTAAAACTATCTAGGCGCTTGACAATCTTCTTGAGTGTAGCAGTATTGAATACCAGTGTACAGTATTCATCATCACCGATACATAGGTTATGAAACCAGTAGTCGGATTCAGTTGCGTCAATACCTGATGGCTTGCCATATGACTTATACTCAATACAAATGTTACCTGTTTTCTGCCAGAGGTCACGCTCTGATTTAACTTCTATCTTCTTGCCTGTAAGCATAGTAGCAATCTTATCTTCTCGTACTTCTCCGTATGCTAGGTCAAGGTCGAACTTCTTTCTGTCTGCTTTAGTGGGTTTCATGCCATCCATCTCCGATGTTGTAATCCCCATCTAAGGGGCAGTTTAAGTTTAAGTTCTTACCTGCTTCGACAATAGCATCAATACCTGCTTGACCTACCGCTTCTGCATCTTGTTCGCTGCATTCAATCTGCCATTCGTCGTGGACGTTGGCTACAAACCTAGCATCTAAGTGTCGTATCTTTTTCTCCAACACAACCAGCGCCTCCTTCATAACTATAGCACCGGCCGATTGTAACAGCGTGTTGAGTGCTGCATGTTCAGAGCGCACAGAAACTTTACGCCCATCTAGCCCTTTGAGGAAGCCCTTTTTACTGTCTCGTTGTACTCGTTGGATAAGAGATTTAAGTGATGGGAGACTACTAAGAAACTGTTCTCGCAGTTGTTTACCTCTTGATTGACCTGCTTTAACCACTGACCCAATTTTTGCATTTCCTGCTCCGTAGAGGAAGGCATAGATGAAAGTCTTTGCCTGATTTCTTGATTCAAGTCCTGCAAGTCTTTGGTTAGCGCTGTGAATATCACCGTTGAGGATTTCATTTGTATACTCCTTATCGTTCATATAGTGTGCAAGCATTCTAAGTTCTAAGCCTGAAGCATCAATACCTACCAGCTTGTTACCAGACTTTACAGTCCAACAAGACCTACACTCTTTGCCGTAGGGTGAGTTGCTACTAGGTATCTGGGCCATGTTGGGATGGCTATGTGTCATGCGGCCTGTCACAGCACCGTTAGGATTAACATAACCACGCACCCTGTTATCAGGCTCAACTGCCTTTATCCAACTGTTTACCTGAGCCAAGCGCTTCTGAAGCATTAGATACTTAGCAATCAGAGCAGCTTCCGGTATGTTCTTAACTTTAGACAGCGTACCCTCGTCAACAATTGGCTGACCAGTAGGGGTAAAGTTCTTAGGTGTCCATCCAGCCTCAACAAGATACTCACCTATCTGCTTACGAGAACCCAAGTTAAACTCTATGTGAGTCTCACGATTGAGAGGCCTGTTGGTTTGAAGCATGATGGCATACTCTTCGTCAGTAAGTCTAACACCCTTACCGTCTGGGCCTTCAGAAACTTTAGCAAGCTTACCGCTTTTAGTATACTTAGGCTTGAGAATATCTATGATAACCTTGGGCTTGAATGTCTCATGCACTTCAGCTTCCGTAGCATCTAGCTTCTCTTGGAACATTGCAACAAGCAGCATAGCCTTACGCATGTCTAACTCAAAACCGTTGCGGCGTTGCTCGTCTATAATCTTAGCGACTGAATGCTCAAGCTTTACTGCTGTAGGTGTGAAGCCTCGGCTCTCGACACGCAACTGCTGATATACTTTAGTGTTCAGTTCTACATCACGCTTACAATACTCTAGCATCTCAGGGCAGTAGGCATCCCAAGCATCTTGGTTAGCACCGTATTCACCCTTGTTAAACTTGAGCCGATAGCCCCAAGACTCTAAGCCATGACCACCCTCACGGGTTGGCTTGAACAATCTAGAAAGCACAAGTGTATCTACAATCTTCTTGTTGCTCAGGTCAAGTCCGGTAATATCTTTAATGGCCGGAAGGTCATAGCCAATAATGTTGTGGCCGATTAGTTTATCTGCGGCTCTCAGAAGACCGTAGCCCTCTTCGAGTTGGGTGTTGTCAAAGGTAAACACATCCATTGTGTCTACATCTTGAGCAACAATACAAAAGATTTTAGTGGGGTCAAGTCCGTCTGCCTCAATGTCAAACACTAGATTACTCATAGCTCGTCTCCGTCAAAGGCATCATAGTTATTACCGTCATCAATCTCTTGCAGCCTGCCGGTATCGGCATCGTATAGAAGGCTACAAGCTACGCCAACATCTCCAGTGTATCTAGATTTAAGCACTCGCACCTTAGTGGTTGATGCCTCAATCTCGTCCTCTGATTGTTGGTTGCGCTCCAAAGATATAACACAGTCTGATAACTGAGCGATACTTTGAGAGCCTCTGAGGTGTGACAGTCCTGTCTCTATACCGTTCTCGTGTCCACGGTTGCCCTCAACTCTACGAAGGTGGGATACCAATATCATGCCAGCACCTGTCTCTTCTACAAGAGAGCGAAGTCGGTGCATGATACCGTCAATAGCTTTACGCTCATCGCCTTCCAAGGCTTGTAGCACTAGCATATGAAGGTGGTCAACTACAACCCACTTACAATCTAAACCGACAATCAGGTAGCGGAGCTTGCTGAATATATCTTCTAGATTATTTACGCCGAGGTGAGCATGAATCCAAACACGGCCCTCGTTCTCTCCCATGAATACCTTGCGGTAGTATTGTTCGAGGCGGTCATCTCCGACCTTGTTCTTAACGCTGTCTAGATGTAACTTGGCGTTAGCTTCAACGGCCATGATACCTTCAGCAGTGCGACTCCAGTTCTCTTCAAGAGCTACAATGCCTACGTTATCTTTGGTGTGGTTGATAAGCCAATGCTCCAGTTCTCTGGTCACAGAAGACTTACCAAGCCCAGTGCCACCAGTAAGAGTTACAAGCTCACCTGCTCTCATGCCCTCTAGCTTCTTGTTTAAGCCGCCCCAAGGATATGGGATTGAAGGAAGCTTTTCTGTCCGTAAACGCTTGTATTCGTCTAACTGGCTGGACAGATTCATAATCCCAGAAGGGGTGTAGACTTTTGCATCCCAGAAACAATTAACAAAGGTGGAATGCTTGCGCTCTTTGAGCATATCGTTAGGGTCTTTGAACCCTTCGGGCAGTGTCATCAACTTAGCTTTATTGGGGGTGAGAAGCTTGGCAATAGCCTTAGCCCCTTCCTTGCCCACACTGTCGCTGTCGAAACACAGAACCACTGTGTCGAAAGATTCTAGAAACTCTAGACTATTCTTAACGTCACGAGCACCTCCTTGTGCCCCTGATTTAATTGATACTACAGGCCACTTACTTCCAAGTAGTTCGTATGCTGCCATAGCATCACACTCTCCTTCTACCACTGTAATAAACTTACCGCCTGCCTTGAACAACTGCTCTCCGAACAGTCCTGTTTCTTTTGACTCGCCCTTCCAAGCAAACTGCTTGTTAAGCTTCCGTATCTTTGTTGCTACTTCCTCGCCATTACTGTAGTAGGGATAGTGGTGGCTTGTGACCTGACCGTTTAGAGTAGTAGATTTAACGCCATACTTTTTGGCAGTCTCAACACTGATTCCTCTGTCGGTCAGGGCATTATAACTAGAGCCGCTACCTGAGCCTTGATACTTTGTGAATTCCATTACTGTATCTTGTTTGGGGGTTTGCACTTCCGATGTGCCGTAATCTTTAAAATAAGTATTGCAACTGAAACAATACGCTGACCCGTCATCGTTCTGACTTACTGGGTCGCTGCCGCCGCATGATTCGCAGGGCAGATGAAATTTAACGAATGGCATGGTGTTACCTCATGGTTAGCCTTCGGTTACAACTTCCATATCATCTTCTGTAATAGCTTCGTCCGTGAGCTTCGCTTCAAACAACTGCTGGATGTGTGTTGCTCCGGCTTGGAACAACTGAACCCTATCGTTGTACTGTCTTACGTTAATCATTGCCTGTTGAAGAAGCCCAAATAATCCTTGGGCCTCTTCGTCCAGCTTAGATACATCGTAAGAAACGTCTTCTTTCTTATAGATGTCCATCTTAAATAGCTTCCTCCATCTCATCTTCTACTTCAAACTCTCCGCCGTCTACTGTCCCGACAGATACCAAATCTAAAACCTGCATAGCTTGGAAGTCTAGACCCTTGAAGGTCTTACCTTTCCATACAGATTCCCACTCCTTGTACTGAACCTTAACTGTAGAGCCATTACCTACACGCTCATCAATAGGGTTCTTCTGTGCATCGACAAGCTTAGGTGCTTGGCGAACCATTCCGTTGGGGCCATTAACTTTACGCTTGATTACTAGCGCTGGGCCTTCGTCCATGTCCTTCACCGCAAAGCCTTTGGAGCGAAAGCTCTGTGCAGTTTCTTCATCTACTACTAAGTTTACTGTATATACTGGTTCGTAAGTAGTGTTCGGGGTAGTTACGCTTGCCCAGTATGCTGTTCCTGATAATATAGCCATGTTTATATTTCCTATCGTTGGTGTTAAAATGAAGTGGCATTGTACCACAAGTTACTACGTTTGTAAAGTTTTATTTGAAAAAAAATTCACCCTCTGCCCACATCGAAGCTAAAGCTAAAACAAAAATAACTGGCGGCGATGCACCGCAAAGGGCTAGTCCTATTGTAACACAGAGAGTAGTCATGCTTCTTTAACAAACAGCCCGTCAACCATCTTGCCTTTTCTATCTTTAATATCATTGTAAGCATGTTCCATGCACTGTTCGAGAGTCAGGTTGCTTCGATGTGCAATGTTGATTAGCACTACAATAATATCTCCGATGTCGTCGATAACTAGCTGGTCATTCTGAATGTTAATTCGTAACTCTTCAACCTCTTCGAGAAGCTTTTCAAACTGTTGGTGGTCTGTTGAGCCATCAAATAAATTACGGTCACGATGCCATTGTACTATCTTGTCTTCCAGTATCTTCATCCTTGCTGTCTTCCTCTTGTATATAGTTAAGTAGTTCTTGAGTTGTTACATCCCACTTGCTGATGGTCTGTAACAGCGTTAAGCGTCCCTGCATTAAGTCTTCCTTAGCATTCTTTAAGTTCTGATTCAATACAAACTGCTCCACTGTTTAAGTTTATCTTGTTTGTCAAACATCTTTTCCAGTCTTTCTATGTGGCTTACCAGCTTGTAATCTGATAGCAGGTTAATCATTACAGTAACATCGGCTGACTCCTGTAGTAAGTTTTCTATATGCTTTTCTTCTTTGCCAAACCGGAGAAGTTTACTGCAAACCATTGCTAGTTCACAGCACTCCTCCATAGTTATAACAAGAAGCTCTTGTTCTTTTTGAGTTAGTTTATGATTCAACATTACGCCGCCTTCGAGAAGTAGTTCTGGACAACAGCCTGTCGAGTGTTCTGTGTTGCAGCTATATTAACTATAGCATCTCGACGTTGTGGTGTTGCATGAGTAGACCAGTCGGTCATAGCATTATAAAATGCCCAGCGATTAGCACCTAATCGTCTCTTGTATTTATGCCAAGCGGAGTAGATGTATTCAAGGGACGGGTTAGTTCTAGACATTTCACCCATTACAGATTCAACAGATGCCGTTGGTCTATTGTTAATAATCTTCTGCGCTGAATCAACCTTCAAAGCTTCTACAATCTCTTGGAAGGCCATAGAGTCTGTCATCGACTGACCACTCCACTCTGACCAGAGTTCACGTTGGTTCTCGAAAACATCTAGAGCCTTGGTGATAACTCTTGAGCCTACTTCAATGTCTAAGTTACGAGTATGCTTGGCTCTAAACACTGCAACCTCACCGCCAACAAAGACCTGTAGATTTGTACAAGCTTGCTGGATAGCTGCTGCACTAATCATGAAGGGCCAAGTCCCGTCAAAGCTTGACACTGCAAGCAGTCCAAGGGATGCAGTGTCACCATCTGGAGTATTATAAGTATGAGCCGGTAGCTTATATTGTACAAAGGTTCTAGAGCCATCGTGAGAAGTCCTGATAATCTCTTCGATGCCGTCAACGCTAAGCCCTGAACGCTCAATAATATTACGGGTAACATCTATCATTTTCTTGGGAGCCACTGGCTTATAGCCATGACCATGAACCCCTAGTTCTGCACCAGTATCGGTGCGGTAGATTACAGACTTAGAGCTAGACAGTTGAGTGCCATCATCGTCAATAAAATAATAAAGACATGCAGTTTCTATATCAAAATCTGCTGAGCCGTAACCTCCATCTCGAATTGACTGGAGGGCTGAGTTGTTTGGGAACATTTGCATTATAGTCATTACGCTTGTACTCCTTCGATGCCGTTAATATCTTTGATGTTCTTGAAGCTAATGCTTCGAGACTGTTTGTGTTGTACATAGAAAGCCCACTTGTAGCAATGGAAGATATTGAAACACTCTCCTTTGCTGACCTCGAAGCGATTCTTGCTGACTCGCTGTCGAACAATAAAAGACTTACCTAAAACTGTACCGTTTTTCTTGCCGCTAAATACTGTAGAGTGTGTAGCTTTTGCGATTAAGTTGAATAAAGTTTCCATAGTTTTAATGCCTATTTGAGTATGTATTTGAGTGTGTATTATAACATATATTTATTTAAAAGTAAAGCGGTTTTTGCTTGACACCGCCGCCGAAGTGTGGTACAATAACTTAATGTCTTATAAGTTAGTTCGTAAGAACTTACTAACTTATAAGTCATTAAGTAATTGGTTACTGTTTTATTTTATCTTTGAGTATCAAGTCCATTAGCTCATTCTCAATATCGTTTAAACGATTTAACAAAGACTCATCAGGTTTAAATATCCTATCATCTTTAAGATAGGTTGCATGAGCGTTTAAATGTTTTAAGATTTCATAGAACTCATTAAAGTTTTCCACTGGCTGTCTCCTGCTGTAGTCTGTCGCCGTTAATCATAGTAATAATATAGGGTTCATGGCTGTGTGCCTGAGCCACCTTGTGTGCATCATCTAAGTTAAAGCTATACATTGGTGAACCAGACTCTCCGAGAAAGTCTATACGCCATAGAACATTGCCTTCTTTAATTCCATCTGAGTTTTTCATGGTACTCTGCCTCGTTTAAATAACCTTTTAGTATATAGCTAGGGACTCTTTCAAGCATTTCGTATATAGCTTCACCATCACCATCTCTAACATCTCTATAGATTTGGTGCATGACATCTGCTAACAGCTCTTGCTGTTCTTCTAGTTGCTTAGAGGTTTTGTGCATCTCTGGCCTCCTGTTTAGTTTTATCTATGTAATCTTCAAAAGCTTTACGATGTATCTTCTTGTACTTCGAGCCGCCCTGTTTTATGACGGCTTGCATATAGTGATATGTTTGAAGACCTTCCATAGCTCTGTTCAAGTCTGGCTCTAGCGTAAAGCTAAACAAATGTGACTGACAAGTCTCAAAGAACTCTTGTTCTGTGGGTAATTCCATCAATAACCTCCAAGATATTCTATTATATAAACTCTACGCAGTTCATCGCCTGCTGCTTCCGCTGAAAATGGAAGCCCTTCCTTGATAGCCATAGCTATCATGGCATGAAACTCTGCAATATCAAACGTCTTAAATTCCATAGTTATTCTCCTGTCAGGTAAGTATAGTGTACTTCAGATACATGGTTGCCGTCTTGCCACCGATTAGATTTGGTAGCTACAAAGTCGCACCAAGAATTCCAAAGATTCTCACAGCCATAGTCAGCGCATAGCTCTATGTACTTATCTATCTTAGCGTTGTTAGCATCAATACCTTTTTGAGTCTTGGGATTCTTGGCTAGTGCTAAGTCTTTAGTGTCTAGCCCATACATTTTAATGTTATGAACATCCATACAGCCAACCAATCCAGCAACCAACTGGCAACAAAAGCCAGCTTTAGCTAAGCCCAAGCCATCAACTCTCAAGAATATATTCATTAGCGATATAGATTTCAGGAAGTCTGTTTGCTTGCTGTTTATAACAGCCATCACTTGAGCATATACTTTATGCTGATTAGATTTTAAGTAGCTATATGTCTTGGCTTTATTGCCCCACAAGAATCGGGACTCGGCTTTGCTTAATCTTACATCGGCTAGTTGGTCACCAACACCGAGCCAGTTTTGTTGGATGCTTAGAACTACCATCAGAACAGTATCTGACATGTTAGTAGCACTACGCTGTGAGTATTCCTGAACCGCTTTGCAGTGAGTATTGAACATCGGCATCTCCAATTGTGTACTTATTAGTTAGTTCGTAAGAACTTACTAACTAATAAGTACATTTAAAATTAATCTTCTTGAATTATGTAGCGGTCATTCCAGTCTTCGATGGCTTTAAAGACTTCACCGCTAGTTATATAACCATCTTTTAATAGTCTTTCAACTAAGTAATGCACAAATTCGTTGCTAACTTCTACCATTTTACCACCTCTTACCTGCTGGGTTCTGGTTAATTTTATCTTTCCAGATGGCTAAAGCTTCTGAAAGTTTAAGGTCATAGTGACCCCAGAATATATCTATGCCATCTTCATTGTTGCCCCAACTATGGAACATATATTCAGCTTCAGATTTAAAAGCATCTATATGTTTGCTCTTATAGCTAATGCAGATTCCAAGTATACCACAAGAACTAACCAGTTCAGCACCTAAACGTGACTCTAAAGTCTTTTCTAGTTTCGTAATATGTATCATATTATTTATCCTCTTGTTCGTTGTTAGCTATATCACAAGCTAGGTTCCAAGCCATCATTGCGGCCAGCCAAGCTACAGCCTTCTCGCCGCCTGAAAAGCTTTGCAATCTATCTTCTAAGTCTTTCATGCTAGTCGGAGTGTAAAACAAGTCAACTTTTTTCATATCGGTTCGCCTCTTTTGTGTCTTTATTAGTTAGTTCGTAAGAACTTACTAACTAATAAAGACATTTTAAAATAATAATTACTATGCTTTTTCTATATAAACATCTTGATAGCCTTCAGCTATATAGAAGGCCGCTAACTTTTCTGCTTCACCTTTGGTGATGTAGTATTGATTTACTTCAACACCTCCAGCCCAAACTGTATATCTATTCATAGGTCTATCTCCTTTGCTACCATATAGATTATAAATCCAGATAAAGATACTACCACAATAAAAGCTATATCAATAATAACAAACATCTTATACCTCCAAATATACTGGCTTTTCCCAGTGTTCACAATACTTAGATATATCAAAGCTTTCTTCATCTACCAAGTCCATTGAGAGTATATACTCACAGCTATAATTATCGCTATGGACAACAGAGTCAGAGACTTCGTTCCAGTAAGACTTATCTGTAGCTTTAGATACAGTTACATCAGAGACAATATAGGTACTACCACCTTTATACTTCCAGTATTCTGGACACTGACCTTCGCCGTTCCAGTCGTGAGCGCCATAGTTTTCTTGGAACTGAGTAGTAATAACAATCTTCATAGCTTTATTCCTCTGGCTCTACTGAGCCATCAATTATCATTTGCATTCTATTAATAACGCTTTTTAAGTCTTCTAAGTTAGTAAGATATTTATTTTCCATCAAACATATATCTATTTCTTCTTCTATTAATTCTTCAGCAATAGCAAGATTATTATATAACTTTTGCAATAAACTCATAACTCTATACCTCTATTTCAATAAATGAATCAATGTCAGTCGGCTCTGCCGGAACAATCTCTACCAAACTATATTCAGCATTTCTTAAATGCATAGCAGTTTCAGTAGCATCATCAAGGTCTTGGCAAATCATTACGTTGTAATCAAAAATAACTTTATACATAAGCATTGAGCCTTTCGTTGTGGAGTTAATTTAATAGAGCCTACTACTTCGTAATAGGCTATATAAATTAACTAATCCTCTTTTGTTAGAGACTTAGTAGCTTGGCGAAAGCGTTTATTATATCTACGCTTTATCTTTTTCAGCAAGCCACGTTTAAATGTTAAATGCTTTCTAGATTTAGAGAAAGCATCTAGTTCATCACCGCAGTTCTGCGGAATTTTCTTCATATATCTATACCTCGTAGCAGTCTACAACATTTTCCCAGTCTATCTCCTTCAATATAAAACTATTCAAGTAAAGATGTTTAATTACTTCACTGGTTCCATCACTATATTCTATATGAATTTTATCTCTAAAGCTTACATTTGGAAACATCATTTCCCAGTAATAGTTATTCATAGATTATATATCCTTTAAAATTAATAGAAATTAAAGACAAAAAAATGGGAGAGCCGAAGCCCTCCCGATAGATTTTATTTAGCGATAGCTTCTAGAAGCTTCAAGATTTTAGCTTGAGTAGCTTCCATTGCCTCAACTCGTTGAGTCAAAGTTGATTCTTTCTTTGGAGCCTTGGAAGCCGTTGGCTTCGCTTTTGCTTTTGCTTTTACTTTTGATTTTGCTTTTGCTTTTGGCTTGGTTTTCGCTTTTGATTTCTTGGTAGAAATCATGTGGAGGAACTGCTCTGGAACACAATCCCATTCAAACCATTCTGAGACATCAGAATGGGTCATAAAGCTATCGGAGTCTTTATAGTGCTTATTAAGCACCGCATTAAAGACTTTGGTCAATCCGTATCTCTCCGATGGAGAGGAAGCTTGAATTGAAGCAAAGTGGCTAGCCACTGCAAAGACTTGTCGAGAAGTAGCAATTTGGTTGGCATCGATTGAGTTGAAGTTTGATTTGGCCATAATAGTGTTCCTATATGTTTTTTTGGTTAGTTCGTAAGAACTCACTAACAAAAAAACCTATAGGAACACTTTTTTAGTATCTCCATAACCTTTTATAGGTTATGGAGATACTAAGTCCGGCTCTAAGACTTTTAAAGTCTTCAAAGCAGCGCGAATCCCTGTCGGGATTTTCCTTGCAGCTCGAAAGACTTAGGAGACTTTAAAAGTCTCAGGAGGGGTTGATTAGTCGTAGACTAAAAAGCTTGTAAGTCGTTGAAATACTTGGAAGTCTTTGGAGTAAACCTAAAGGTTTAAAAAAGCTTCAAAGTCCTCCTAGTTTTGTAAACTAGAAAACTTGTTAGAACTTTAAAGACTTTAAAAGTCTTCAGAGGGGCGGGCATTGAAGACTTTTAAAGTCTTGAGAGCTGATTCGTAAAACTCCTAGTCTTTTAAGAAGCTCTATGGAGCTTTTAAAAGACTAGGAAGATTTTCTAAGTCTCTAAAGACTTAGAACTTTTGAAGTCTTTAGAGACTTCAGGGGGTGGGCAAGCTGCCATGGGGGGGTACTGGGATATATATACAATCTCATACATTTTATGGAGATATGCCATGTAAACCAGACTACGCCGCAGCTTAAAAGGCTTTAAAGGGAGGAGCAAGGACTGGGAAGTCGGGCGGCTTCCAAGGGCTTTAAAGGGAGTGGGGGTATAGGTGATAGGGGTGCAGTATACATATGCTATAACCCCGGTGGGCTTAATATCTATTATACCCGTAGAATAAGCATCTGTCAAGTTTTATTTCATTTATTTGCAGGTCTTCACTTATATGTACATATATATGCTATAAATGTACATATATGCTATAAATGTACATTTTATGCACATATGTTATAAAAAACTTGACAAGACTCAATATTACGGGTATACTATAGTATATACAGTTTAAATGACTAGGAAGTCTAAATGCCTACAAAGCAACTCACCACAAAGCAACAATCATTTCTTGATAACCTTACTACTTGTGGTGGTGATGTTAAACATGCAGCAGAACTAGCAGGCTATGCCGAAGGAACACATTACACTGTAGTGAAGGCATTGAAGTCTGAGATACTAGACATTGCTACAAACATACTGGCGCTCAATGCACCTAAAGCAGCTTCTAAGCTTATTCAGATTATGGATAGCCCAGAACCTGTACCACAAGCGAACATGCGTATACAAGCTGCACAACAGATTCTAGACCGTGTAGGACTAGGCAAAACAGAGCGTCTAGACGTAAACGTAAACACTGGTGGTGGTTTGTTTGTAATACCGGCCAAAAAGGAGGTTGTTATAGATGGAGACTATACGGAGGTCTAGTAGCACTATACCGTTTGGCTATGAGCTAAACGAAGACAATACAGAATGGCTTAACCCAATTCCTGCACAGATAGAGGAACTGGACAAAATGATTACAATGATTAATGACAGAACACTAAGCTTACGAGAAGCGTCATTATTCCTTGAACACAGAACAGGTCGTTTCATTTCGCATATGGGCTTAAAGAAGATAGCCG
>Ga0206677_10001635_pt1 | contig 20509 bp, 7 predicted proteins | sample M130m12015metaG_FD_155475 | JGI IMG/M metagenome (GOLD analysis project Ga0206677, IMG submission 155475) | Ammonia-oxidizing marine archaeal communities from Monterey Bay, California, United States - M1 30m 12015 | ecosystem: Environmental > Aquatic > Marine > Intertidal zone | place: USA...
CCCCCTTTTTTGATTTAGGATATATTATGATAGCAAACTTGTGTGCATACAAGTACCCCACGATTTATGGTAATTGGGCAGAAATGTATTGTCACATTACACTTGCCTTGAGCAATTTAGGATATACTGTAAATAGAAGTCCTTTAATTGATGCTCCTAGTCTAGAGAAAATGACTATCAAAGGTATTATAGATAATCCCGAAGATCTATACATTTATAATCATACCTTTATAGAAGAACTACGGCAACAAGAGTTGGTACGTGGTCCTAACATCCTCATACTTAAACCTACTGCACCCACTCCTTCTCATTTTACAATAGACAGGATAGGTTACGCAGCATCTTCTTCTATCACATATACGAAACCTGATTACGAAAATTATGACAGTACGTCATTCTTTCAAAGGGATGTGCCTTCTTATATTAGCAATAGAGAGTCTAAGTGGTCAGATAGAGAAGAGTTTCAATTTTTGAACGAACCGTTACACGTACCAGATAATCACGTATTGATATTAGGCCAGATGCCTGGCGATGAGACAGTAACTAAAATGTCTTTCGGTAATCACTGGGATAAGTTTTGTCAGATAGTAGATGAACTCAAAGGTACGCAATCATTAGTTGTTAAGGTACATCCAACCTTAAAAAGAGAGGCCGAAGACTGGGGTTTCTATGAAAATAAAATCAAAGAATGGCGCTCTTCTGGTATCATAGTATTTGAAGATTTCGAAAGTCTGTATGATATTCTACCGAAAACAAAAGTTGCAATACTAGAAAACAGCACATCGGGTATAGAATGTATGATGCATGAAGTTCCCGTCATTTCGTATGGATATCCGGAATATCATTGGGAGACTAAAGACCTTCGTCATCTTTGTCAAGTGAGAGATTTTGTTAATAACCTATCTTGGTATAACAAAGAAAGGGCTAAAAGTTTCGTTGCATGGTACTGCCAACAGTATCAATGTTATGATTATGAGAGCACTGTGAGGCGACTTACAGAACTTTTATCAAATAACGGTTGAAAATCGTTATAAATATAAGAAGAATATTTCTAACATGTGTGGGAAAATACAATGCCAGCAATAGTAAGACAAACACTTAGTCGTAAATTAGCTAGAGATCTTTTATTAGATATCGCTAATCCCGACAATGAATACTACATTGGTATCTCAAAGTCAGATACTTTCAATGAACAAGATACAGTGGTCCCACCAGTCGATTGTCCTTTTGATGAAAGAGAGTTTAGACATAGTCTACAGTCAATCAAAAAGGTTGAAGGTTCGACCTTTGTAGCCAAAAGGGTTAACTGGTCATCTGGTTCAGAATACTCTGGTTGGGACGACACCACGGCATCGGATGTTGTAGAACCTTGGACTCCTTGGTATGTCATGAATGACGCCAAAGAAGTTTACATATGTTTAGAGCCTGGTTTGAATATCGACGGTACTAGGAAACAGTCTATCGTGGAACCTAATTGGGGAGTACACGCTCCTATGAGTCCAGAGACTGATCCTAACGCACCGATGTTTAACGTACGCGAGTGGTGGAAACCATTCGAAACTGCTGACGGTTATATTTGGAAATATTCATTCTCTTTAAGACCAGAAAATATTTATCAGTACCTATCATCAAACCACATCCCAGTACAGAAGGCAGAGATTGATCTACCTACAGGGGACTCCATCGAAGACCTACAAACTACGGTCAGAGATGAGGCCATTGGTGGTCAGATACTTCGAGCAACCATCATTGACGCAGGTACCGGACACTCTAGTATTCCTACTATTAATATTCACGGTGACGGTACTGGCGCTGTCGCAGTGGCAGAAATAGATACAAATACTGGTGCAGTAACTAAGATTAAAATGACGAACTACGGTAGTGGTTATACTCACGCATCTTTTGAAATCATTGGTGGTGTAACTACGACTATTGCACAAGCAGTAGTAACTAGTCAAGCCGGATTGGGATTCGATCCTATAGATGATTTGAAAACAAGTTCAGTCATGACAAACATCAAGCCAGATGGTGATGTTGGTGGTACCTTTATTACACTCAATACATTCCGACAGATGGGTCTGATCAAGAATCCTCTTAAATCGGATGGCACTCCTTACGTTGGAGCATCTGTCAAGACTCTACCTTCTATTACTCTAGAAAACACTTCACCATTTGAATCAGGTAAGACAGTCACTGGTTCTATATCTGGTGCTACGGCATATGTTAACCAGTCGATAGATAAAGAAGTATTTTATCATCAAAATGAATCTACAGGTTTCAAGCCATTCCAAGTAGGTGAGGCATTAGTTCAGTCGGGAATAGTGCTTACAGGGGATATCGAGAGTATATCTCTAGTCAATGGTATAGACAGGTTCTCCGGAAATGTCATGTACATTGAGAGTCGTCACAGAATTCGACGTGACCCAGAACAACAAGAAGACATTAAGATAGTAATCACCGTTTAGGATTAATCATGGCAGATTTTACAAACAAAACGTTCAAAGAAACATACCGCGATTTCTACAACGCTGAAGATGGCTATCATCGTGTATTGTTTAATTCTGGACGAGCTCTACAAGCAAGAGAATTAATAGAATCGCAGACAATTCTTCACGAAGAGATTTCTCGATTTGGACGCAACCTATTTAAAGAAGGCGCATTAATCAATCCAGGCGGTGCAACAGTAGACACTACCCTTGAATATATTCGTCTAGATAATAGTAGTGCTCTGGATTTCAATGCAGTTGGTGAGGTTTTCACTAGCGCATCTGGTTTAGAATTCAAGGTTCTGGAAGTACGAGTATCAGATGCAATTGAGAACCCACCCCCAACTACTCTTTACGTACAGTACACTAATACTATTAATGTAGTTGACGATAAAAAGTCTGCACGAGTATTACCAGAAGAAACTTTGACTTGTACAATATTTGGCACACAGAAGACACTGACCGTTGCAGAGGATGGTGTTATCTCAGCAGCTGGTCGTGGAACAAAGGCACACTTTGCTTCAGGTGACTTCTTCGTTGAAGGTCACTTTGTGTTTATGGAAGGTGGTAGTACATTCATCGACCCATACAGTCATACTCCTACTGCTGACATTGGTTTCCGAATCGAACAGAGTATCGTTACAGCATTTGATGAGAATAAAGAAGACTTGTACGATAACCAAGGTGATGTTCCAGATAAAACTGCGCCTGGTGCTGATCGATATCAGATCAAACTAATTCCAACAACTCGTGACCAAGTAGAAGTTGAAGAGAACTTCGTATTCATTGCACGTGTCGTTGATGGTAATATTACCCGTGAAGTAAATACGTTTGATTCATATAACAGAATCAATGATTTACTGGCACAAAGAACAAAAGAAGAATCGGGCAACTATGTAGTTGAAGAGTTCAAATCAATCTTCAAAGAGTCTGAGAATGATGATAACCTAACTCTAGACGTTACCAAGGGTATCGCGTATGTCGACGGATATCGTTTAGATATCGGACAAAATGAAATAGAAGTTCCTAAGTCAAGAGACACTGTAGCGTTCGCAAACGAATCTGTACCAGCAACATATGGTAACTATGTCTATATTGATTCATCTACTACTCAAGGGTTTGGTCAACTCAACGTCTTCGGAGAAGTTCGATTAAAGAATGGATCTGACTTTATCGGATACGCTAACGTTCGAGGAGTTGATGATGACGCTAAAGGATGTAGGTTATATCTATTCAACATTCGAATGGACGGTATTTTTTCAGGATCACCAGCCGTTAGAATCGGAACAGAAAACTTCTCCAATGTTGATTCTCTGTTTGATGAAGCGACACAGAATACTATACCTTTACTTGATGGAGACTCTACTCTTTACGGCACTTCTGAAAACAGTCTATTATTTCCTCTACCTAAGAACAGTCCTAAAGCAAGCACCATTGAGTCTGCAAGCTTCACAGTTCAAAAGTTCAATGAGGTCACTTCAGACGGAGCCGGAAACTTATCGTTGTCTGGTGTAGAATATCAGGACTGGGTTATTGCTGAAGCAGACGGACCTATCGTAGCTGTCAGTACTAACAACGGTTCTTATCAAAATCTAGCAGAAAATAAAGATTATGTCGTTGCCACATATCAGGAAGTAAGTTCAGGTCCTAAATCAAAGACTCGTACTACTGCAACAGAAAGTTTTGATATCACTAATGTTGATCAAGAGGCAAGACCATTAAATCTGGAGTTTCCGGACGTAATCTCTATCATTTCAGTAACACATAAAGATGGTAATGTTGATACTGATATAACCAATCAGTTTATTTTAGATGGTGGACAGAGAGATAACTTCTACGACAATGGATCTGCTCATGTTAAGGGTGGGTACAAAATACCTACGGGCGCTAACGTTGTAGTTGAAGTCGAATATGAATACTTTGCTCATGGTGCCGGCGGACGATACTTTGCATGTAGTTCATATGCAAATGAAGAATACGAAAATATTCCTAATCACACAACTGCTGGTGGACAAGTAATCTCCCTACGTGATGTATTAGATTTTCGTCCTACTAGGAAACCAAAGCAGACTGGAGATGTTTACAACCAACAATTTAACATCACTCAACTTCCTCAGAACTCATCTTCTATAACTATCAATGAAGTTGAGTACTACTTACCTCGTATTGATGTTTTGGTTGCGAATGCAACCGACAGTCGAGGTAGTGTTGGATTCGGTGAACTACAGGTTATCCAAGGCGAACCAAACATTAATCCACGTGAACCAGAAATCCCAACAGGTTCTCTGGCACTATACAAGTTTGCATTAAACCCGTATACTTTTTCAAGTTCAGACCTAACAAGCACATTCATTCCAAACAAACGATTCACAATGAAAGATATCGGTAAGTTGGAACAACGTGTCACAGACTTGTTTGAACTGACTACATTGAGTCTGCTAGAGTCTAGCACTAACTCATTAGTAGTGCTTGATGAGAACGGTAATGCAAGAACCAAGGCAGGATTTATTGCAGACAACTTTAGTTCATTTACGTTCTCTGATATTGACAATCCAGAATATCGTGCTTCTATAGATGCACAGGGACACTTGAAGCCATCTTTCCGTGAGAACTCTGTTCGACTTATATACAGTCCAGACAATTCTTCTGCTGTAACGTCAGAAAAGAGTGGTGACGTAGTAACTCTACCATACCAAGATGAGAATTTGGTATCTCAAACACTCGCTACTAGCACAATGAATATCAACCCGTTTGCAGTGATAACTCAAACAGGTCACTTAGAACTGTCACCGTCTTCGGATGAGTGGGTCGAGACTCGTACTCTACCACCAATCATGCAGACCACAGTGCGTCGTTTCGAAAACTTCGAAGCAGACCTATGGAACAATCCTACAATACGTGACAGGAACTTCAGACTACGTAGTGGTAACAACCTATTCACAACGATGCCAAGGGACGTGTCCTTCAGAGAAACTACTCGAAGCATACAAGACTTCATTGGTGAACAGGTTGCAGATGTAGAAGTAATTCCATTCATGCGGTCTCGTAGAATTAAGTTCTCGGCCAAAGGTCTTCGTCCTAACACTAAGATGTTCGCATTCTTCGGTGGTGTGAAGATGGACAAATGGGTTCGACAAGAAACATCAGAATCTAGGTTCTCCGACAGTCCTACAGAATTTGGTAGTGAATACTCCAATGCATTGGAATATCCAGCTGCTCTGGGTGGGAAGTCCTCACTACAGACAGACGACAAGGGAGAGATCGTCGGTAGTTTCTTCTTACCTAATACAAGTGAATTCAACTTCAGAACAGGTACTCAAGAGTTTAAACTTCTTGACGTAAGTGAAAACGATGAAGATGAGGCATTATCAACAACTCGTGCATCATACACTTCAACTGGTTCTATCGAGAGTGTTCAAAGAACAGTACGTTCCACTCGTGTTATAGAAAGAGTCCGTGGTCGAAGAGACCCACTAGCACAGACTTTCTACGTTGACCAGATTGAAAACCCTAATGGTTTGTACATCACTAAGGCTCACATATACGTTGATACTAAAGATGATGTCATTCCACTACAAGTACAGATCCGTCCAGTAGAGAATGGAATACCAACTAGCAGCATTATGCCAGGCGCAGTTAAGTTTATTGAACCTATTGATGTAGTAGTCGCAACTAACAGTATTAGTGGTAATGGTTCTGGTCCAGCAGAGACTATGGCAGACGTTCAGGCATCTCCGACCGTTGTCGAATTTGATGAACCAATATACTTGACAAGTGGAGAAGAATACTGTATAGTACTACTTGCAGAGTCGGTAGAGTATAACGTATATGTCGCAGAGACTTATAAGAATGTATTCGGAAGCCGTGAAGACAGAATCACTAAGCAACCTACACTAGGTTCACTATTCCTTTCACAGAACGGATTCACATGGACTCCAGATCAAACTAAAGACCTTATGTTTAAATTAGACCGTGCAGAGTTTGATACAAGCGGTTCGGTCGTTCTTGACAACGGTATACTACCGAAGGTTACTTTGGGGAATGATCCAATAAACACCGTCTTGGGTTCAAACACTATACAGATATCTCATGAAGGTCATGGATTCAGTCATAATAATACTGTCACTATATCAGGAGCATCTTCGGTATCTGGTATCCCAGCTTCTGAGTTAAATGGTAGTCACGTAGTGAAATCTCCTACATCGGAAGGGTATAGTATAGAACTAGGAACTATCGCTGTTTCTTCTATATCTGGTGGTGGTGATCAGGTAACTGCATCACAACAAGTTTACTTTGATCAGTACGTACCACAGATACAGACACTTATCCCTAACTCGACAAGCATATCATCAAAGATTAAAAAGACAAATGCTCTTTCATATGGTAATGGTCGTTCTGATAGTATGTTCGATACGGTACTACAACAAGAAGAAACTGTATTCTTAAATGACTTTAACTCTAATCAGGTTCCTAGTGTTATTGCTTCAAGCGATAACGCTTCTTCTCCTACAATGAAGTTGATCTTGAACATGAGTACTTCGGACACTAAAGTGTCACCTCTAATTGACTTGCAGAGAACATCTGCATTGACTCTTGAGAATGTCATTGATACAGATGATGCTGCACAGCACATTACAATTCCGATAGTGGTCGATGAATCCTCACTAGGACTAAAGATCATATTTGCTGCAAACAGACCAGCAGGTGCTGACTTCGATGTTTATGTTAAAACAGCAGTAGACGAAGATACTTTTGAAAACGGATCTTTGTGGGTAGAGGCAACAGCAGATAACTCCCTTCCTTCAGATGATAATCCATCAACTTTCCGTGACTACGAGTACACCATCAACACAGATCAATTCTCTGTCTTCCAAGTGAAGATTGTGATGAAGTCTAATAGTTCTTCTAAGTCTCCGGTGATTAGAGATTTACGTGCGATTGCATTGATAACAGGTGGTACGGGTAGTACGGGTGGCTCAAACACCGGCAATGACGGAAACGATACAGGTTCAGGTGGAGATGATACAGGTTCAGGTGGAGATGACACAGGTTCAGGTGGAGATGATACAGGTTCAGGTGGTGGCGGAAGTGGTGATGGAAATACCGCTGGTACAACCGCAGCCGCATTCCCTGAGATAAGTCAACTACCAAGTTCAGTATCTGTCACAGGTGCTCCTCGTATCCTGAGTCAGTACAATCCTGAGTCAGATATTAATTCGTATATGACCCCGAACAAGTACTGGCATCAAGGCACACGAAGAGTTCGATTGTTTGCTAAATTCGATAATAATGGCGATTTCCAACTATACACTAATGACCCTAAAAAAGGAAGTGTCAATGTTGGTGATGATGAGCTAACAGGAAGTACTGTCTTGGCTACTGGTAAGTGGTTGGACAGACCAGTACAAGTAGGAGAGATTTTTGAGTGTGGTTTTAGAATCACTCATGTTGACGGTGTAGAACTACCTGCTTACTCTGGTGCTTTTCCAACACCGGCCACTCCTAGAGAAGAACTACGTAACGTAGGTACTGGTGCAGACATAGGTTATCAGGAAGTCATTTCCGTCGACGTTGGTAAACTCAATACGGCCGGTCAAATGATAACTTGGGCTGGGCATGGACTAGTTATTGATGAACACAGCAACTCGCTTGACAATGGTCTTCCGTGGACAGTCGATTCACTGCATCTAGATCCAACCGTGGATATCACTGGTACATTACGAATAGAAATATTTGTTGACCCAGATGATAGTGAAGATAATGCAACACCTCTTACAGGAACTACTTCTATACCATTAGACGTTAATTATACTCTAGAAGGCGGATCACTAGTCGATGACTCAGCTGAGTCTCAGTTGGTTCTTCTGAATGCAGATGACGGGTTTGTTTATGACCAAGACCCTATCCTTACATACTATTCTCTAGATTCAACCAAACCTAAAAACTTCCATGAAGGAGCAACGGTTGCCGATCAAGTATTGACAGTTGATGCAAACAGTACTGTCAACTTCCATATGATGTGGGGATCTGAACAGAACAGTACTATCAATGTAACCTTCGGGAATGCATGGACGAATTCAGGTTCTACAGTAACACTTAACCGTGGAGATTTCTCATCCTTTACCGTTGCAAATGCTCCACAGGGTACTAACGCTACTGTTACTGCAACAAGCACTCTGCGTGGTCTAACATTTACCAGAGAGATCAAGATGGTTGTCGGTGAAGGTGCTACATCCACACCCACACCTGGCGGTGGCGGTGGCGGGCCCGGTGATGACGGTAACCCAGATCAAGTATAATTATGAGTAATCATATAAAGGTAGAAGGTCACATGAATCTAGTACGAGATAAGCGTACTGGAGCTATACTAAATACCAACAAGAATGAAATGAATATTGCAAGAAAACTAAGTAAAATAAATAACGAGAAGCAAGAACATATTAACACATTAACCGAAGAAGTCAAGAGTCTAAAGGACGATATGTCTCAAATAAAAGATTTGCTCTTTCGTTTAGTAGAGGATAAAAATGAGTAATATACAAGTAGTCAATCTTGCAGATAATATTAATGCTGCTATTCTGAAAATTAATCAGAACTTTGCGGAAGTAGATTTATCTAAACTATCAGAAGCTGAAGTCAATGCGTTAATACAAGCTGCACTTGCCGATTTTGATGTCGGTTTAGACGCAGATGCGGTTCGTGCTGTAATTGAAGGCGCTAACTTAGATATGGGTAGCAATAAGATTTTCTACTCTAACGTATTTCAGAATGAGTCAGACCTACCAAGCGCATCATCCTATCACGGTATGTTTGCTCATGTCCATAATACTGGAGCTGCATATTTTGCTCACGCAGGTCAGTGGGTAAAACTTGCGAATGCCGGTGATGCCGGTGCTGGATCATTAGATGATCTAAGCGACGTGCAGTTAACCTCTAATGTTTTAATTGGACACGTCCTAAAGTGGGACGGGACCAAGTGGACCAACCTAGAAGACTCCACAGGTGGCGGAGGTGATCCTTCAGATCCAAGCGAAAATGGAACCTCTTTCTATCAAGCAACAATCTATAGAAGGGCAACATCACAACCAACAACACCTAGTGGTGGTACGTTCGATTTCCCTTCGGCCACACTAACCCCACCATCTGACTGGGAAGGAACTATCCCAGACGGTTCCGATGACCTATGGGCATGTAACTTCCTATTCAGAGACTTCCTATCACAACAAGGTACAATCACCGCAACGACGTGGTCAGAACCATACCGACTTGCTGGGTTGATTGATGTTAACTCCAACGGTGAATCATACGCACAGGTATCTATCTATCGTAGATGGTCAGCACCAGCAAATGGAAGTGAACCAGTTCTACTTTCACCGACCGGCGGATCTTTTGATTTTGACCCTTCGGTCAATCTACCTTTGACTGCACCTAGTGAGTGGTACTTAACACCGCCATCTGAGGAAGTGCAGACAGGAGATCTATACGTAAGTTCAGGTATTGCCACTACAAATGGTTTGGCAGAGGGGGTAACATTAGATCAGAGTATTTCATGGACACAGCCCCTAAAAACAAATACAGGAACTGACGGACAAGATGGTCGATCTATTTTCGAGAAGGCAGTTTATCGTAGAGTTCAAAAACCAGATGGATGGTCGGTTGGTGATGCTCTTCCTGTGCCACCAAAACCAGTGGGAGGTTTCTTTAACTTCGGTGAAGAGATCTTTGGTAAAACTGCACCGGACACACCTGGCCCACTAGATGACGCAGCTAACAACACCGGCGTTTGGTATGCTGGAGTCCCAACATGGGACCCAACTTCGGGCGAACCAGCTGGAGATGTATGGTCATCTGTCTATGCGTTCAGTGTCGTAGGTGATACGGGAACCAGCGTAGCAGTTGATGAAAACTGGAGCGAACCTACAATAGGTATTTTAGATAGTGTATCAACATATCGAAAGTCTCTATACGCACGTTCTATTAATAGACCGACTACTGATTTTACTGGTAACTCTGTTATTTACGATTTCACGGCAGACAAATTCCTAACAATAAACGCAGGCACTGACGCTATTGCTGGAATTGATGGTGATACTGCATGGTATGAAGAACCACCAGAACTAGACCTAAATGATCCAATGGATTTGTGGGAAGTATCAACCACTGCAAGTATGATTGGATATCTTGGCCAAGACAAAAATCTCACTTTCGGAGATATCAAACTAGTTCTTAACTATGCAATCGACGCAGAAGACGGATTCAGTTTCGTTCAATTAAATGCTTATAAGTGGTCAGCAACTAACCCAGGCACCCCACCGTCGGATGGTACCTTTAACTTCAATTCTAAGACTTTTGTAGTACCTACAGATTGGGATAGAAATGTTACTGAAAATAACGACGCCTCTAAAACACTATACGTCTCCTCTGGTGTCGCAAGTACTAAGGGATTGACGGAAGCGGACAATAACATCGACAGTGACATTGAGTGGTCGACAGCAGACGCGACAACTGCAGGCGGTTCAGGTCGTGACGGTAGGTCTACATTCAGAGCCGTAATTGTAAAAAGAACAAACGATGTTCCGGTCATTAATGGAGGCACTTTAGTTCCACCAACAGGCGGTGTTGTTAACTTCGCAGGGATCTCTAAGACTGTTTCCTCTCAAGAACTAACAGGAGCTAACGTTGGAAACATCACAACATTTCCACCTAACTCAGTAACTCCACCAGTTGGATGGTATGATCATGTTTCTGATATTCCGACAGGGGAAGTTCCAGACGGAAAGATTTGGGCAGTAGAACAAACCTTCGCAATCGATGGAGACGACTCTATAGATATTGGTGGCGAATGGTCCGCGCCATACGAAGATCATAACAACGGTGAGGATGGTTACTCAACCTTTTCTGCATCTGTTTATAAAAGAAGTGCAGACAAACCACCAGCAGATAGTAACGGTAAGTGGGGTCCAGTAGGTGCGACATACAATTTCTCGACAGACTTAATTCCAGTTGAAAGTTTATCTGGTGGATGGTCTGAAGAACCACAAGCTTCTAACGCAGCAAAAGACCCTCTATGGATGTGTCGCGCCACTGCAACAACCCAAGGTCTGACGGGAGAAGATCTTTCTCTGACTTGGTCGGAACCAGTAAAAGTATCAACAGACGGAGAGGATGGATTACCTGGCTCAGGTATTGTAGTAGATTTGACTAATGAGAACCATTCGATAACTGCTCAAAATGATGGTACATTATATAGCACCTCTCTTCTTGGTGCATTCACCACCCTACAAGCTTTTGATGGTGATGATATAATAGATCTTTCTAATGAAACGGTTAACATATCAATATCAACTCCAGACCTTTTGAAAGGTACTGGTGTTAACAGAGTCAACTGGATTACAAACGGATTAGTTACGACAATAACACACGTCGGAAAGAATGTTGATGAATTTACATTAGCGTTTTCTGTATTGGGTAAATCCACAACATTCACACTGACAAAGGTAAAGGCAGGTGCGGATGGTATACCACCAACAGTATATCGATTGGTAACTAGCGCCAATGTTATTAAGGCAAATCCTAATAATACACAACATACTCCTTCTACCATTACTGCGAGCGTAATCAAATATGTAGGTGGTTTCATGCCTGTGGGTCAGCCTGACGGTGAGGCCACACTCAAAGTAAAAATTAATAACAGCACATCATATGCGAGTACAAGTGACACGGGAACTCTACTTGTCACCGTTGCGGATGGAACAGAAGAAGTATCGTTCGAACTTTACGTAAGCGATGTGATGGTAGACGAAGAGACGATACCAGTTGTATTTGATGGTACCGATTCAGGAGATATCACAGTTCCACCTAGAATGGAAACTGGTTATGTTTACTACACTGTCGCTCAAGACGCTAATCCTGGCGCACCTTCAGCAACGCAGTTTAACTTTTTAGGTACATCATCATCAGGTACAGATGGTAACTTTACCGGACTATCTCCGACCGGATGGTCTATCAACCCACCGCAAGGGACAAACCTTAACGGCACTTTCTGGGCTGCTAGATTCTCTGCATTCGAAGATTCTTCTGGTAGCGGTGTGGCAACGAATGATAGTGGTAACCTACACTTCAGTACCCCTTTCAAGAACTACTCTTTTAATGGATTAGTTACCTTTCAAAATCTTGACGGGTCTTTGATTGAAGCCGGCACAACACCTACAACCCTTATTGATGGTGGTTTGATTCATACAGGAACAGTTGTTGCTGATAGTATTCGAGCGACCGCCCTAACGGCCATTACCGCACAAATTCAAGAAGATTTGGTAATTACTACAGAAGCCACAAGTATAGATACTACAGACGCTATTGGATATGATTCTGCCGGAGAAAGAATGGTTATTACTGGGGAAAATATCAGAATTTATGATGTTAATAGTACTAGCGAGACTACGGGTCTTCGTGTTAAATTAGGTAAATTGACATGAGTTATGGACTAGAAGTATATAGTGAAAACGATGTAATAGTATGGTCTAGTGGCATAAGGACCACTAATATAGGTGCATTTCAATCGTTTAGTCTATCACCTAACCAAGAACTATTTGTTTCTTGCGCCAATGCAAATGACAATAGTAAAATAAAGATTACCTTTATATCGGGAGCGTTTACTGTATTTCCAACATATCTTGGAATTCAAATAATTAGCAGAACTTCTTCAGGATTTACTCTGAAAGCTTCGACAAGCTTGGGATCTTCGGGAACCGTTATCGCAATGAGGGTATCATAATGGCACACGGCTTACAAGTTAATGGTAGTGACTCTGGCGGAGACTTTTTGGTAGCAGACTCGAATCTAAGTCTGGTTAACCTACAGGTAGTCGCGCATGGTACACAAGATCATGAAATAAATCTAACTAGTGCTTTGTCACCAGGCGACCTTTTATTTGTTAAAAACCCAAGAAATTCAACTGGAGGAACCAGTTTTCCACAACACACCTTTATATGGAATGATGGTTTTGAACGGCAAACCTATACTTCTGGTATACCTCAGTGGTTTGATTGCAGGTTATCTAATAACGATAAAAAAATTAACTTTCACGGCAATATGTATCACCGATTTGAAGGCTCAGCCTTAAACGCAAATCTCAGACTCTATAGGGGTTGGGAAGTCTATTTTGACTGGTTTTTGGTTCGTAGCGTACAAAAAGTATTTTCTGACAACTTGGAAAATTCTGGAGACTATGGACTACAAATACTAACTGAAGGTGGACAAATCGCATATGACTCTAGAGGAGCAATAAACGATAAGACGTTCTCAATTAATGGGTCTATACCACCAACTGGTAACTGGGCAGGGAGAGATTCAAGAACCACCTTTACTTTCGGTGAAGCTGGCAGTTATTGTAATATTGAATGGACTTCTATATCACAATTTACTGGCGTGGAACCTAGAATCCTAGGACTGGGAGTATCAAGTACACAGGCACAAGTATATGCTGGGTTTATTGATAACGAAATGGAAAACATCCAGTGGATTGGAGTTGGGGCCGCGCTGTTCTCTGCTAAACTTTTTACCGGACAACCTTCTGGAACTGATACAACTGGAGGATCTTCGGGGTCAGACGACAGTGAAGGTGATGGAACATCAACTACTCTTAGTGGTTCCATGCAACTTGTAGATTCGAGTGCATTTATGATTGAGGGTAATACTAATGATACTATTACCTACAATGCGTCTACTAGCTCAACGACAGACCCGTTCTATATGAAAGTCTATAGAAATTCAGGTACAGTCGGTAGTGGAGAACTACAAAACACTAGCACTTCGTGGACTGGGTCTACAGGTACTCTAACTATAGGGGTTGATGATGATGCAGATTCAGAGGTAGGTTATCAAGGAGAATCCTTTACGATAAAGTTAAAGCAAGGATTGATAGCAGATGATGCCTCAGGTAACAATTTCATCTTGGATGAAAAAACATTTATCCTATATGACGACGACGGAGGAACGACCCTTGTAGGTGCATCTTCTCAGAAATACACCATAGATCATGATGCTACGTCTGCAACTGTACAGTTCAGTATTTCGACATTGGGTCTGGGTAATTCTACTATTAATGCTAGGATCAGATATGCAAGTGGATCAGTTTCTATAAAAACTTTCACTATGACTAATAGCACAACCAAAAGTGTTGTTATGACCGGAAACTTACCTTTTGAAGGGTTTTCATCAGATTATGTTATGCAAGTCTGGAATGGAGTTACTTGGGCAGATAACGGGTCTCCTTTTACTATCGAAAGAGAAGAAGCACCAAGTACTGGTGGTGGAAGTAACCCAACAAGTAATCCAATCACGACTCCAGCAAATCAAAACATATTATCAAGTGCAACTAGCGCGACAGTAACATTCTCAAATCTAACTAGTGGAGAGAAACTAAGAGTAGTTAGGGCAGACAGTCCAACCAACGTTGCAATGCCTGAGTTTACTATAACTGCTTCTCAGATGAACAGATCCTTTTTAGCTTTCTTACCGAATCAGGGATCTACTAGAACTTACACTCCACAAGTGAAACTTCAGGGAGCGACGACTTGGACAAGTAAGCCAGGTGGTAACTTTACCGTAACCAGAAATGAACCTGCTCCTGGCGGTGGCAATAATGGATTCCCACCAGCTGGCGATGGTGCTGGAAACCCAGACAATTAATAACAAATTAAGAAACATATAGGAAATAAATAAAATGATCAAGTACGTGGCACATGTTGACGTAGAAACCGGAAAAGTAGTTGGTGTAGCTCACCCACAATTTAATACTCCTACTCATCTAAGTATGGTTGGAAACCAGCAAGCAGTTCATATTAGAGATGATAATATGCCTGAAAATTGCGAAGATCCACAAGACTTAATGCGATGCTGGTATTATGACACAGTATCCGATGAGTTCAAATTTGTAGGAGAACCGCCTAATGAGTATGCATCATGGGATGCAAGAGAGGATGGTTGGGTCTGGGATGTACCCTCTATGGAGAAAGATATACGTAGAAACAGAAACTCTTTACTATTGCAATCTGACTGGACCCAAATGCCAGACTCACCTCTTAGTGGTACACAACGCGGAGAGTGGGCAGATTATAGACAAGCATTAAGAGACTTGTTTCAAGAGGTTGATTTTTCTACTATTGATAGCCATGATAAAATCCCTTGGCCGGTCGCACCTTAATATCTTATAAGTATAGTAATAAAATAATTTGAAAAATGTGCATAGACCCCGTTTATGCACATTTTTTTTGTTATAAATAAAGGGGTCATTAACCAATAAACTTTAACTTTAGCTAAAGAGAGACGATATCGTGTCAGCATCTAGTATACCACTAAAAATTAAGAATACCGATGGTGACCTACAGGAATTCACTCCAGCGCAAGAGATGTATCTTGCGGTAAAAGTGGGTGAAGCACTTGCAGAGGCCTCTGCTGGTGATGTCGGTGACATCAGTCTAACCAATGGTACAAACATCGGTTCATTTGTAGATACTTTCTACAACGAACCAGCGGGCACACACCCGATGTCTGCTATCACTGGCACTAGTGTAACCACGACCTTGAAACAGGTTGGTGGTTCTGCAAGTGAATCTGGTTCTGATTTTGCCCGTCCTGTCGGTTATTATGCAGATAATTCTAATCCTGGCTTCTACGAAATGGTAGACTCAGACTTAGATAATCTCACAAATCGTGCACTGAAGAATGTGGAGACCCTAGGTCTTCAGGGTGCATATGAACTTTCAACGTCCTCGCCAGGCAGTGATTGGACCAAACACATCGATGGTGTGTTCTCCGATACTCATGGTGACGGTACAACAACTCAATACCACATCTGGAAGAAAGTTACTTTGGCAACACCACCATCCGGTGTTACCACTACTCGACCAGTTGCAACCGACTATGATGGTTCTTCATCATTCAGCGGTTTCAAAGAAATGTCAGACGCGGAAATCAAGTACACCCTTGGTCAACGTGCTAAATCACTTCGAGCAACAGCAGGTGCGATTGGTTCATACCAGTTGCGTTCATCTGCACAAGGTGCTCCAACTCTAGCAGGTACATGGGTACCACGAGGTTCTGCCTCTAACACCCGTCGTACTATTGTCGATGTAGCATATGCACGTACACGTAACTCAGCTTACACACGTACAAGAATCTCTGCATATACTCGTAACCGTATTTCAACATATACTCGTAACAGTGTAGATACTTTCTCACGTACTTTTGTTGGAGAATATACGGGAGCATATTCACGTGACTTCGTAGGAAATTACGCACGTGACTTCATCGGTAACTATGCAAGAACTCGCGTTTCATCATATACACGTAATAGACTAACTGCATTTACTGGTTATTTTGCCGGTACTTACAACCGTTCACGTGTTTCTACATATGTTCGAAACCGTATCACACCATTTACTGGTACATTCTCACGCAATAGAGTTTCTTCTTATACTCGTGGCCGTGTATCAACTTACTCAGGTACTTACTCACGCAACCGTAGTTCTTCTTACTCAGCAGACTACACTCGCACACGCGTATCAGCATACACCGGAACTTACTCAGGAACTTATTCCCGTAACCGTGTATCTGCATATGCCGGTACCTATTCACGAAACCGTGTATCAGCTTATGCACGTACTAGTACTAGAACTCGTACATCTGCTTACTCAGCAGACTACACCCGTACTCGTATAACTAACTATACCCGTGACCGTGTAACTAACTTCGCAGGCGTTTTCTCTCGTGCACGTGTATCTTCATACACACGTAATCGAGTCACTAACTTTGCCGGTAACTTCGTAGGAAACTATGCTCGTGGATTTGTGGGTAACTACTCACGTGGATTCGCAGGCAACTACTCCCGTGGTTATGCTGGTGATTATGTTGGTAACTACGCTCGTGTTTCTACTCGTACATCTACAAGAACTCGATATTCTGCATACGCACGTACATCAACACGTACTCGTTACTCTGCATATACTCGTGATCGTGTCACTAACTTTGCCGGTAACTTCGTAGGAAACTATGCGACTACCTTTACTGGTGACTTCGTAGGTAACTATTCACGTACATTCACAGGTAACTATGGTGGTGATTTTGTTGGTAACTACGCAACTACCTTTACTGGTGACTTTGTTGGTAACTATGCACGTGGATACGCTGGCAACTATGCTGGTGATTACGTAGGCAACTACTCACGTGACCGTGTAACTAACTTTGCTGGTGATTTTGTTGGTAACTATGCAACAACTTTCACAGGTGACTTTGTTGGTAACTATGCTCGTGGATATGCTGGCGACTTCGCTGGTAACTACGTTGGAGATTACGCAAGAACTTCTACACGTACTCGTTACCAAACATATGATTATACTCGCACGTCGACGCGTACGTCTACTCGTACATTAACTTACACTCGTACACTGTACTATGCTGGAAACTATGTAGGCGACTATGCTCGTAACCGTGCATTCTCATATGTTGGAGATTACTCACGTAACCGTGCATTCTCATATGTCGGTAACTACGGACGTACTCGTACTGGTAACTATACTGGTAACTATGGACGTACTCGCGCCACTAACTACGCAGGCAACTTCGTAGGGAACTACGGACGTACTCGTGCTGCTTCATATGTTGGTAACTATGCTCGTACATCTACACGAACTCGTAATGCAACCTATACTGGTAACTACGGACGTACATCAACCCGTACTCGTTACTCTGCATATTCTCGTGATCGTGTAACTAACTTCACTGGTAACTTTGCTGGAGATTACTCACGTAACCGTGCCGCGACATTGGACTATACAAGAGTATCTACAACGGGAGCTCCATATGTTGGTAACTATTCAAGGACTAGCACAAGAACCTCAGCCGTAGCATCAAACTACACTCGTAGTGTAACGTCGACTCGTACTTCAACTCGTACTTCTGCTGTTACAACTTCTGGTGGATGGACATCATACTTTGGTGTGGCTTCAAACCCAATCTTCGCTGGTGACTCCGCTGGTACGAACATCTACTGGAAGCGTGAATCTGAAGGTGGACTGCACATGCACTCAGTCTTCTGGTTATCAGAAGGTTTCAAGGGAATGACAACTACTACCTCAAGTGGTACTACTAGTATGACTCTTGGTGGAGTAAGTTATGGAAGAGGTACCTTCCTTGGTTACCGTAGCATTTGGGCAGTATATAAAGTAAGACGATACCAAACAGGTGGAACTACTAACTATACTGGCAACTTCGCTGGTAACTTCACTGGTACTGCAACATACTCTCGTACCACTAACTATACTGGTAACTACGTAGGAAACTACTCACGTACTCGTAGTTCAACGTTCTACTATACTGGTAACTACACTCGTGGTGTAACATATACTGGTAACTACGGTCGTACTCGTGCAACTAACTATGCAGGCAACTTCGTAGGTAACTACGCACGTGGATATGCCGGTAACTTTGCTGGAGATTACTCACGTAACCGTGCAGCATCATATGCTGGTAACTTCGTAGGAGACTACAGTCGTACACGTGGAGCATCATATGCTGGTAACTACTCACGAGATCGTGTAACTAACTTCACTGGTAACTTTGCTGGAGATTACTCACGTAACCGTGCATTCTCATATGCTGGGGATTATTCTCGTACACGTACTGGTGCTTACACTGGTAACTACGGTCGTACTCGTACTGGTAACTATACTGGTAACTATGCAAGAACAAGTACTAGAACTTCAACCAATACTGGTTACTACACAAGAACTGGCTATTATGCTGGCGATTATGTCGGTAACTATACTCGTACTCTAGGATACGCTGGTGACTATGTCGGTAACTATGCAAGAACAAGTACTAGAACTTCTACACGTACTCGTTACTCTGCATACGCAAGAACTCGTGTAACTAACTACGTTGGTGACTTTACTCGCAACCGTGTAACTAACTTTGCAGGCAACTTTGTCGGTAACTACGCAAGAACTTCAACTCGAACTTCTACACGTACTCGTTACTCTGCATACGCAAGAACTCGTGTAACTAACTACGTTGGTGACTTTACTCGTACTTCGACTCGTACTTCGACTCGTAACCGTGGCTCTGCTTATGCAAGAACTCGTGTAACTAACTACGTTGGTGATTTCACTAGAGATAGAGTAACTAACTTCGCTGGTAACTTCGTAGGCAACTATGCACGTGGATACGCTGGTGATTTTGTTGGTAACTATGCTCGTGGATATGCTGGCGACTTCGCTGGTAACTATACTGGTGAGTATGCTCGTACTTCAACACGTACTCGTTACTCTGCATACGTACGTAACCGAATTTCGGTATACACTCGTAACCGTAGTTCTGCATATACCCGTGACCGTGTAACTAACTTTGCTGGTGACTTCACTGGTAACTACTCTAGAACTTTCTCTGGTCAATACTCACGTAACTACGCAGGTAACTTTGTAGGTGATTACGTTGGTGACTTTGCTGGTAACTATGTTGGTAACTATGCAAGAGACTTCGGTGGAAACTACGTAGGAAACTACACACGTGGATTCGCAGGAGAATACGTAGGTAACTACTCACGAGGATTCGCTGGTGAATATACTGGTGCTTACTCTGGAACTTACTCACGTAACTTCGGTGGAAACTACGTAGGAAACTACGCACGTGGCTTCGTTGGTGAGTACACAGGAACCTACAGCAACACATTCACTGGTAACTACTCACGTGGATTCTCTGGTCAATACACAAGAGATTTCGCTGGAGACTTCACTGGCAACTATGCAAGAACGTTTGCTGGAGATTATGTTGGTGAGTACGCTCGTGACTTCGTAGGTGACTTCGTAGGTAACTACTCACGCGACTTCGTAGGTAACTACTCACGTGTCCGTGTATCTGCTTACTCAAGAATCCGTAGTTCTGCATACTCCGGTACTTACTCACGTGATCGTGTATCTACATACGTAGGTGACTTCACTGGTAACTACTCACGCGGATTTACTGGT
>Ga0206677_10001637_pt1 | contig 20481 bp, 20 predicted proteins | sample M130m12015metaG_FD_155475 | JGI IMG/M metagenome (GOLD analysis project Ga0206677, IMG submission 155475) | Ammonia-oxidizing marine archaeal communities from Monterey Bay, California, United States - M1 30m 12015 | ecosystem: Environmental > Aquatic > Marine > Intertidal zone | place: USA...
TGATTCTAAATTACCTGAAAAAAATACCAATTATTATTATGATTATAGCTGATTTAAAAACACCTTATTATGCAGTTATTTTTACAACACTGTTAACGAAGAACTTAGCTGATTATGAAAAAACTGCTATAAGAATGGAAAAATTAGCTGAGTTGCAAGAAGGGTTTTTAGGAATTGAATCTGCGAGGAATGAAGTTGGAATTACAGTTTCTTATTGGAATAGCTTGGAGGCGATTACGAAATGGAAACATAATTTAGAGCATGCAGAAGTTAGAAAAAGAGGAAGAGAACAATGGTATGAACACTATCAATTAAGAATATGTAAAGTAGAAAGAGACTATGGTTTTAAGAAATAATTGGTATTATTTATTGCTTGTTTTTCTGATGATTTCATGTGAAAATAAGCAATCTAAGTTTAATATTTCCCAAGTTTTTAGGTACAACGAGCATTCCAATATAAGCTCTCTAGACCCAGCTTTTGCTAAAGATCAGCGAAATATTTGGGCAGTTCATCAATTATATAATGGATTGGTTCAACTAGATGATAGTTTACGTGTTATACCAAGTATTGCTAAAAGTTGGCAAATTTCAGAAGATGGAAAAGTCTATACATTTACACTAAGAGATGATGTCTATTTTCATGAGCATAGTTTGTTTGAAAATGATGTTACAAGGTTGGTTACAGCCACTGATTTTGAGTATAGCTTCCAGAGACTCTTAGATAAAAATATAGTTTCTCCAGGGGCTTGGGTTTTACAGAATGTAAAAAGTTTTTCAGCGCTTGAAGATGGAGTTTTTCAAATAGAATTAACTCAAGCTTTTCCTCCATTTTTAGGATTGTTAGCTATGAAGTATTGTTCTGTTGTTTCTAAAGAAGCTATAGAATATTTTGGCGATGAATATCGCTCAAACCCAATAGGCACAGGCCCTTTTAAATTTAAATTATGGGTAGAGAACACCAAGCTTGTGCTGCGAAAAAATCCAAACTACTTTGAAAAAGATACTACAGGAAAAAAGCTACCCTATCTAGAAGCCGTTGCTATTACATTTTTGCCAGATAAACAGAGTGAATTCTTGCAATTTATTCAAGGAAATTTAGATTTTATGAAGAGTCTAGATGCTTCTTATAAAGATGATATTATTACTACGGAAGGAAAATTACAACCAAAATATAAACATCTGGTTCACATGGAAACAGGTGCTTACTTAAATACAGAATATTTAGGTGTGTACTTAGATCATAAAAATAATATTACAAACAACAAATTAATTAGAAAGGCAATTAATTATGGTTTTGATAGAGAAAAGATGATTAAATATTTACGAAATGGAATAGTAACACCAGCAGTTAACGGTTTTATTCCATCGGGCTTGCCATCTTTTAACAATTTAGAAGGGTATCGTTATAAACCTGAATTAGCACGTAAATTACTTCAGGAATTTATACAAGAAACAGGTATTAAGAATCCTTCAATTACCATTACAACCAATAGTAATTATTTAGATTTATGTGAGTTTATTCAACGAGAGTTACAGAATATTGGATTAGATGTTACAATAGATGTAATACCTCCTTCTTCCTTAAGACAGGGTAAAGCAACAGGCAAATTCTCTGTTTTTAGAGCAAGTTGGATAGCAGACTACCCTGATGCAGAAAACTATTTATCATTATTTTATAGTAAAAATTTTACACCAAATGGTCCTAATTATACTCATTTTAAAAATGATAACTTTGATAGCTTGTATGAACAATCTATTTCTGCTGTTGATTTAAAAATAAGATACAAACTTTATCAAAAGATGGATAGTATTTTAATTGATGAAGCACCAATTATTCCATTGTATTATGATCAAGTTATCCGTTTTTATCAGAAAAACATAGAAGGCTTAGGAATTAATCCAATAGATATGTTAGACCTAAGAAGAGTTAAGAAAGTAAACTAATATGAAATTTAAAAGACAGCTTCCTTAATCTTTTGTGCCAATCTTTTTTTTACATCCATAGGGAAACTTTTATCACCCATTAAAATATCTACCATATATTCTCCAAATTTATTAGCATATTTTTTTAATAAATAATTTCTAACCGGATTTCTTTTATAAAAGTAGTTAGATAAAAATTCGCCTGAACGCAATTCAGGAATTAACTTTTTATGTAGCTTTTCTGAGTAAAGTTTTGTTGCCATTTCAAGGTCTAAATTACTTTCAATAATAGCTTTTGCAACTAATTTTCCGCTATAGATTGCATTAGAGATTCCTTCTGCAGTAATGGGTTCTGCAAAGCCAGCAGCATCACCAATTAAGAATGTTCTACCTTTAACAAAACCATCTGTTCTACAAGACAGTGGAATCTGAAATCCGTGCTGTTCTTCTTTAATAATTTCAGTAATACCAAGTTTTACCAAGTAGCTTTTATAGTATTCTTTTAAATTGATTCTTTTTTTTCTTGTGGTTAAAATACCTAATGATAAATGATTTTTCTTAGGAAAGCACCAGGCATATCCCTCGGGAGCTTCATCAATATCAAAACGTGCTTTTTTAGATAAACGTTCAAAATCTTTAGTAGGCACGGTTACTTCATATTCTAAGGCTGGAATTAAATTGCGAGTTTCAGTTGTCCAACCAGCAAACTTAGCTGTTTGACTTAAAACACCGTCTGCAGCAATAAGAAACTTAGCCTCAATATTTCCTTGAGAAGTTTTACAAATGATATGATTTTCTTTGTTTTCTACACCAATAAGCTTGTGATTTTGTAATACGTCTATGCCAAATTTTTGTGCTTCTTTTACAAGTAAATGATCAAAAGAATCTCTCATAATCATTGTAATTATTGGGTCTTTTCGAGAAATAGAAAAAGGCTCATTACCAATATAAGTCTCTACTTCATAATACTCTTGCTCTATAACAGAGGAGATATCAATAGGTAAATTTTTACGTCCTCTAAAAACAAATCCACCACCACAGGTCTTATAACGAGGAAGCGTTTCTTTTTCTATGATACATACATTTACTCCTTTTTGTGCTAAATAAAATGCGGTTGCTGCTCCAGAGGGGCCACTACCAACGATAGCTACATCATAATTTTTCATTCAATTTTATCTTTTAATTTTATTCTTGCTAAAATAGGGAAGTGGTCTGAGTACGGAACCTCAAATGTTTTAAAATTATTAACTTCAAAATTTAGATCTACCAGTATAAAGTCTATTCTTAAAGGATACAAATAATTAAATGTCTTACCTAAGCCCTTACCAGCTATTTTAAAGGCATCTTGTTTGTTTTTGGAGAGTTCTCTATATACCCAAGAAAATGCGGTGTTATTAAAGTCGCCACAAAGTATTTTTTTTCCATTCCATTTTTTTTCGTGCTCCAAAAATAATTCTACCTGTTTTGCTTGTTTTGTAAAAGAGGCTTTCATCCGTTGAAGCACTTTGTCAGAATTTTGTTCACCAAAATTTTCTTTAGCGGTATTCATTTTTAAAGACTCTAAATGAATATTATAAACCCTAATAGTGTCTTTAACTTTAATAATATCTGCAAAAATAATATTGTTAGCACTGTTCTCTAAATCTAAGGAGCCTGAGTTTATGATCTCATATTTAGAAAAAATGGCCAAACCAAATTTGTTAATTTTAGATTTTGTTTTTATAAATTGATAAGGATAAGATATTTGAAGATTATCAGCTTCAAAATATTCTTGAATTGATATCACATCAGGTGTTTTTTCAGTAATTAATGTAGATATTTTTTCATCAATGGCATTATCTGTAGTCCAATTGTAATGATTAAATAAACGAACATTATAACTCATTACTGATAAATCATCTTTTAGAAAAATATTTTTTTCTGAAAATTTATAGATACTACTAATGTATCCAATACCAAGAACTATTGCAAGTAAAGAGAGTATTAGGTATTTTTTTAATTTAATGATCCAATAAGTTAGAAAAAAAACATTTAATAAAAAAAGCACAGGAACCGATAAACTTATGATAGTAAATATTGGACTTAATTTTGGAGATATAAACGGCAGGAGATAAGACAAGAGCAATAGCATTGCTACTATTGTATTTATAAAGACTAGTATTTTATTCCAAAAATTGTCTTTTTTCATCTATATAATTTATCTTTTTTTAAAAGAAGTTTTATAAATTTATCACATAACATATTAAAATACAATGTACTAACTAGTTACTTTGTTTAAAAAGAAACTCTTTTTCTTCTTTTGTTAAGGTATCATAGCCAGATTTACTAATTTTATCTAAAATAGCATCTATTTTAGCTTGGTTGTCTCCTGTTGCTTTAGAATTAGTAGTTTTTTTAGTTGATTTGTAGACAGTTTGTAAAGGCTTCCTTTTTGTTGTAAATAAATTTGACAACCATCCAAAGAAATTTATTGGTTTGTTACTCGCTTGCGATACATAAAAATAACCAAAGATTGCTCCTCCCAAATGGGCAATATGCCCGCCGCCATTTCCACCGGCTAAAGAAATTAAATCAAAGAGTATAAAAACTCCGGCCAAATGCCAAACCTTCACATATCCAATAAATCTGAATTGTAATTGATAATTGGGAATATAAGTTGCAATTCCAATAACAATTGCTGTAATACCAGCTGATGCTCCAACCATGGTGTGAACCTTTCCTTCAAATAGAGGAAAATAACTATAGCTTAGCAAATAGGCAATCCCTCCAAATACGGTTCCTAAAAGATAAAAATTTAATGCTTGCTTTTGGGTAAAGTATTCTAAAAAAAGTCTGCCAAAATAATGCAAAACAAGACAATTAAAAAGTAGGTGTATAAAACCACTATGTAAAAATCCATAGCTAACAAGTGTCCAAGGTTTTGTAATGAAATGATTAAATGAAGACGATAAAGAAAACCATTCATAGACAAAGCTCATTTGTTTGGCATACAAACCACTAAACGAGCTTGAAATTAATGTAATTATAAAAATGACAACATTAATATATATTAATTGCTGAATAATAGAAGCCGAGTTGAATTTTGTCTGTAAATCTTTAAATACACTCATTTATTTCTAGTGTTTGAATTGATTATTTTTCCAATAATATGCTAATATGAAACCAATAATTGCACCACCTATATGGGCAAAATGTGCTACGTTTCCAACGGAGTATTTAGTCATTCCAAAAAATAAATCACCAAGTAAAATCAGAGGAATAAAGTACTTTGCTGCGATTGGAACAGGAAAAAATATCAAAGCAAGTTTTGCATCTTTAAAATACATCCCAAAGGCAACTAAAACACCATAAACAGCACCCGAAGCTCCTACAGCAGGAGTGTGGTATAAGCTGTAAAACTGACTCAATTCTGCTTGAGATAATGTAATTACATCAGCATAATTTGTATAAACTCCTGTATCTAATATTTTTGAAATATTATTTGAAGTAAGTCCATTTTGAATTAAAACATCATAAAAACCATTAAACTGATAATAATTAACCAAAGAATAAATTAAACCAGCACCAATACCAGCAGAAAAGTAAAAGAATAGAAATTTATTGCGTCCCCACATTTTCTCTAATGGAGTCCCAAAAGCCCAAAGACCATACATATTAAAGAGTATATGAGCAAAACTTCCATGCATAAACATATGAGTTACATATTGCCAAAAACCAAAATTTTCATTTTTTGGAAAATGCAATGCAAGAATATTAGTGAGATCTATATTTATAAGTTGAGGACCAATAAATAGAATAACATTAACAATGATTAAATGTTTTATTCCTTCTGTAAATTTGATTCCATTCATATGTTAACGAGCAAATAATTGATCAATTTCTTCTAATGTTAGTGTTTTGAACGTTGCTTTTCCGGCTGGACAAATACTTGGTTCTTTGCATGAAAATAAGCTATTTACTAAGACTTCTTGTTCTTTTTGTGATAGAAAATGCCCTGTTTTAATAGCTATAGATTTTGCAAAAGATGATGCCATAATTTTTAAAGGATTAAAATTAGCATCAGGAATGTCTAAATTAATATTCTCTAAGAGCTCTTCTAAAACCTTAGAGATTTTACTTTCAGAAATAGAAACAGGAGTTCCTTTAATAGTAACCGACTCTTTTGTAAACTCATCAAAATAAAAACCTACATTTTCTAATTCTGGCTTTAAGGTATATATCATTTCAATTTCGGCAGACGAAAATGAGATAGTAATGGGAAATAATAATTGTTGACTGTGAACTTCTTTTAGTGTTGTACTGTCTAAAAATTCTTCATATAATACACGTTGATGTGCTAAAGATTGATGAATTAAAACCACTCCAGACTTTATAGAACTTAGTAGATATTTTCTCTGTACTTGAATTGTTTTATTAGCAAGATGAGCTGTTTCTTGATCAAACAGTGTTTCCTGTTGTTCAATTTCATTGGTAGAAACATACAAACTTTCCCAATTTGCAGCTTCTTTTTTATACTGAAATGACGATTTTTTTTGAGTAGTATCCTCATTTCCAAAAGGGTTAAAAGACGGATCTACTGTTATTTTTGGACTAGACGGTCTAGATTCTTTTTTTGTAAAATTATAGGGTGTGTCTAGCGTGGCATCTCTGTTAAAATCTAAAACAGGGGCAACATTGTATTGCCCTAAACTGTGTTTAATTGTAGCTCTTAAAATTGCATAGACTGCTTTTTCATCATCAAATTTTATTTCTGTTTTTGTAGGATGAATGTTAATATCAATACTTTTGGTAGGAACGGTTAGGTATAAAAAATAAGAAGGATGAGAACCATGTTCAAGCAGTCCTTCAAAAGCAGCTACCACAGCATGATTTAAATATGGGCTTTTTACATAACGATTGTTTACAAAAAAGAATTGCTCACCTCTTTTTTTCTTAGAAAAAGCTGGTTTAGCAATGAAACCTTCCATAGATATCATTTCGGTATCTTCAGAGATAGGCACTAACTTTTCATTCATTTTAGCACCAAAAATAGCTACAATCCTTTTTCTTAAATTGTTGTTTTTTAGATGATAAACTTCGTTGTCATTGTGGTACAAACTAAACGATATTTCTGGGTGTGACAAAGATACACGTTGAAATTCATCTATAATATGCCTGGTCTCAATAGTATCAGATTTTAAAAAATTTCTTCTAGCAGGTATATTATAAAATAGATTTTTTACAGCAACATTAGTTCCAGTTGGAGTTGCTGTCATTTCTTGATAAGTAACCTTACTACCTTCTATTTTTATGTGGGTTCCTAATTCTTGAGAGTCTTGTTTGGTCTTCATTTCTACGTGAGCAATTGCTGCTATTGAAGCCATTGCCTCACCTCTAAAACCTTTGGTATGTAATTGAAATAAATCTTCGGCAGCTCTTATTTTAGAAGTAGCATGACGCTCAAATGAGAGTCTAGCATCTGTTGTACTCATTCCTTTACCATTATCTATAACTTGAATTAGTGTTTTCCCAGCATCTCTAAGAATAAGTTTAATGGAAGTTGCTGATGCATCTATAGAATTTTCTAACAATTCTTTCACAACAGAAGCAGGTCTTTGTACTACTTCACCTGCAGCAATTTGGTTGGCAACATGATCTGGTAAGAGTTGAATAATGTCTGACATTATTTTTTGCTAAAAATTGATAGATCAAAATCTATGATGAATAAAAAAATAAGTACCAGTATAGCAATGATATAAAGTACCACTTTATTTGAATTTGTTTCTGTTTCTTCTAATTGATAGGTCTCATCATCAATTTTAAGGATGTTTTGTTCTCCTTTTAAATCACTAATTGCACCATTAATTTTAGCTTTTAGACCACTATCACTACCTGTTGAGCTTCTAAATTCATCAAACTTATGTTTAATTGCATACGGATTACCTTCCCCTTTGTAGTATCTGGGCTTGTAATCAAATTTTTTGTTTTTTCTCTTTATAATTGCCATGCAGCTCTCTGTAAGTTCATTTAAGACTACAAATACTAAGCCATTAGTAAGTAGCCTGTCAAAGTTACTTAATAATAAAATAGTGGTCAAGGTTTGTTGGTAAGTTCGTTGTTAATTCTTGGATAAAGAAGCCATTTTAATTGCAGCAACAGCACATTCTATTCCTTTGTTTCCAAATTTTCCCCCAGACCTATCTAATGATTGTTGTTTGGTATTATCTGTTATACACAGAAAATAATAGGGGTATTGTATTTCACATTCAAATCTACAATACCTTGAGTAACTCCATTACAAACAAAATCAAAATGTTTTGTTTCACCCTGTATTACGTTTCCAATGGCAATGATGGCATCTAATTGAAGTGTTTCTAACATTTTTTTACACCCATAAACCAATTCAAAACTACCAGGAACTTCCCAAGAAATAATATTTTCTTTTTTAGCACCACAGTCTAGGAGGGTTTCAATGGCACCTTTTTGTAAATTTTTTGTAATATCTGGATTCCACTCCGAAACAACAATCCCAAACCGAAAATTATTCGCGTTTGGGATTGTTGTTTTATCGTAGTATGATAAATTTGTTGAAGCCATTGATGTTATTGAGCGTATATTGCGCTGTAAATATATTTATCAATGTCTTTACCTGAATCTGTTGTTGAATAATTTTCTTTTATCTGAGTAAATATTTTTTCAGCTTTAGAAAACTGTCCTAAATCCATAGCAGTTCTCCCTGCTTTAAATAAAAATAAAGGCGTTGTAAATTCATTGTCTTTGTTGTAAGCTGCTTTTTCGTAATATTCTAAGGCATCTTCAGCTTGATCTATATCTGCAAAAGCATCTCCTATAGCACCTAAGGCAGTTGGACCAAGTATCTCATCATCAGAAGAAAATTTACTAAGATATTCTATAGCTTTTTGGTATTCTTTTAATTTTAAATAAGAGATACCAGCGTAATAATTTGAAATATTTGCTGCTTTGGTTCCACTATATTGTGTTGAAATATCTAAGAAACCATATTTGTTATCTGCTCCGTCTAAACCTAACTGAAGTAAAGAATCTATGTCTGAGCCTGCTGCTAAATCAGCATCATTAAAATGCTTTCTTGGAAAAGATAATTCGTTTGAGGCTGCTTCTTCTTGAGGCTCTACAATGTATTTATTATATCCTAGCAATCCTAAAATTAGTGCAATTACAACAACTAAACCATAAAAAAGGGGTTTACTGTTTTTCTCAATCCATTGTTCAGATTTTGAAGCAGTATCATCTAGCGTGTTAAAAACCTCTGCAGTAGTACTCTGCATGTCTAATGCTTGTTGCTCTTTCTTATCTTTGGGTTTATACCCTTTTTTCTTATATGTTGCCATATTTTGTTTAAAAATTTGTAGGGCAAAAATAGTTTTTTTAATTGGATTTAGAAAGCCTATATATCGTAATTTTTCAATAATTTGCAGAACCTTATCCACTATAAATTTTAGGTATGTATTTGCAGAAATTAACTTTAGTGAATTTTAAAAACTTTGATTCAAAAACTTTTGAATTTGAAGAGAAAATTAATTGTTTTGTTGGTCAGAATGGTATTGGCAAAACAAATATTTTAGATGCCATTTACTATCTGTCTTTTGCAAAAAGCTACTTCAATCCTATAGCTGTTCAGAATATTCAACATTCTAAGAATTTTTTTATGGTTGAAGGAGATTATACAATAAATGATAGAACAGAAAAGATTATTTGTAGTTTAAAAAAAGGTCAAAAGAAACTATTAAAACGAAATGGAAAGGCTTATGAAAAATTTTCAGAGCACGTAGGGCAAATACCACTTGTAATTATCTCTCCTTCAGATAGAGATTTAGTAACGGATGGAAGTGATGCTAGAAGAAAGTTTATTGATGGTGTTATTTCTCAGCAAGATAAAAGTTATTTAAAAGACCTTATCTCATATAATAAAGTACTTTCTCAACGAAATGCATTGCTAAAGTATTTTGCTGCAAATAGAACTTTTGATGCTGTTAATTTAGAAGTTTACGATGATCAATTAATTGCTTTTGGTACTACTATTTTTGAAAAAAGAAAGGAGTTTTTAGAAAAATTTATTCCTATTTTTAATCAAAAATATCAGGTCATTTCTAATGATAAAGAGCAGGTAAATTTAATTTACAAGAGTCAGTTACTTTTATCACCTTATAATGATACTCTAAAGGCAAACCTAGAAAAAGATAAAATACTACAGTATACAACTGTTGGTATTCATAAAGATGATTTAAGCTTTGAGATTGGTAATTACCCCGTTAAAAAGTTTGGTTCACAAGGGCAGCAAAAATCGTATTTGATAGCATTAAAGTTTGCTCAATTTGAATTTATTAAACAACAATCTAATTTAATTCCTATATTGTTGTTAGATGATATTTTTGATAAACTAGACGAGCATCGTGTTTCTCATATCATTGAACTGGTAAACAATGACGAATTTGGACAGATATTTATTACGGATACACATTCTGATAGAATAGAAAATGTTATTCAACGAAGTAATAAATCATATCAGATTTTTAAGATGTAGTTTTAAATTCTCTGAATTTTTTTATTAATGAAATTAGTATAAGTTTATTTTAATTAAACAATAGTATAAATAGGGGTACCATGGCTAAAAGAGAAAATGATTCTGTAGCACTCAAACAACTGATGCAATCATTTATTAAAGAAAATAATCTATCTAAGGGAATGCAGAAAATAAAGATAGAAGAGGCTTGGCATAAACTTATGGGAAAAGGTGTAACCTCTTATACTCAATCTGTTGAATTGCAAAAAAAGACCTTGATAATTCGTTTAACATCTTCTGTATTACGTGAAGAACTAACTTACGGAAAAGAAAAAATTATTAAAATGCTAAATGAAGAAGTTGGAGATGAAGTAATATCTAAGTTACTATTGGTATAGCTATATTATACAACTAACATGTAAATTAAAACAATAAAAAAACCGAGCTTTTTAGCTCGGTTTTTTGTAAAATATAATTAAATTTTTTTTTAAAATTTTTCTCTTCCAGAAAAATGAAAACTACCTTCTATTTCGGCATTTTCATCACTATCAGAACCATGTACAGCATTTTCCCCCATAGAGGTTGCATATAATTTTCTGATGGTTCCTTCAGCAGCATCTGCTGGATTAGTAGCTCCAATTAATGTTCTAAAATCTTCAACAGCATTTTCTTTTTCTAAAATAGCTGCTACAACTGGGCCTCTTGTCATGAATTCTACTAATTCTCCAAAGAAAGGACGCTCATTGTGAACTGCATAAAATGCTTCTGCATCATTTTTAGTCATTTGTGTTTTTTTCATTGCCACAATTCTAAATCCAGCAGTATTTATTTTATCTAAGATTGCACCAGTGTGTCCATTTTCAACACCATCTGGTTTAATCATTGTGAATGTTCTGTTTGTTGCCATTTTATTTTTGTATTATGTTTTATAAATCGCGGCAAAAGTACATAAATTTTTAATAAAATTGTATCTTCGCTTCTTATGATTTTGAAACAATTTATAGAATTACAATCATTTTTAGAAACACCTAAAAATATTGTTATTATTGGACACAGAAATCCAGATGGTGACGCCATGGGTGCTACTTTAGGGCTTTGCCATTATCTAAAAAAGAAAGGACATAACCCCACAGTTGTTGTTCCAAATGAATATCCTAAATTTTTACATTGGTTACCAGGTTCTGAAAATACTTACAGGTTTGATTGGCAGAATTCTCAATCTCAAAGAGCTATTAATGCATCAGATATTATATTTTTATTAGACTTTAATGCTCTTCATAGGGTTGGACATGATATGCAAAACACATTAGAAAGCTATCAAAAAGACTTTGTATTGATAGATCATCATCAACAACCAGATGAGTTTAGTTATATGTATTCAGATACGGAGATGTGTTCTACCTGTCAGATGGTATATCATTTTATTGAAAAAATGGGAGACATAGATCTTCTTGATTCAGATATAGCAACTTGTTTGTATACTGGTATTATGACTGATACAGGATCATTTAGATTTAGATCAACAACAAGCTTAACACACAGAGTTATTGCACATTTGATAGATAATGGTGCAGAAAATGATAAAATTCACAGTAATGTTTATGATTCTAGCTCATATGGTCGTCTACAATTATTAGGACAAGCCTTGAGTAATCTTGAGGTTTTGTCAGCTTATAAAACAGCATATATTACATTATCAGACCAAGAGAAAGTAGCTAATAATTTTACCAAAGGAGATACGGAAGGTATTGTAAATTATGCGCTTTCAATTGATGGAATAGTAATGGCAGCAATTTTTATTGAAGATAAAGAACAAGAAATTATTAAAATTTCTTTTAGATCTAAAGGAACATTTTCAGTAAATCAGTTTGCAAGAGAGAACTTTAGTGGGGGAGGACATGACAATGCTGCTGGAGGAAAATCTGATCTTTCTATGGATGAAACTATTAAAAAATTTAAGAGTCTTTTACCTAACAATAAAGCTCAATTAATTCATTCATATGAGGCTTAATTTTATTTTTTTATTGGTCTTTTTAGGTCTTAATTCTTGTTCCGAACAAGAAGCAAGAGCTCCTATTACATCTAGTAAAAGTAATGGGCTTTTGTCTACAATAAGTGTGCTAAAAGAAATTAATAAAGCCGAAGAAACAAAAATTAAAAATTATATCAAAAAAGATAGCTTGCATTCTTATATTAGTTCTCCAAACGGATTTTGGTATCGATACATTGTAAAAAATGATTCAGATACTGTTTTTCCAGTGAAGGGAGATATCGTTCAAGTATCATATGATCTACTAGATTTGAACGATCAAATAATTTACTCTAAAGAAACAAACGGTATTAAAGAGTATGTGGTAGACAAAGAAGATTTTATTCGAGGATTACAAGCTGGTATAAAATTAATGAAAGAAGGAGAAAGCATGAAATTTATTATTCCATCCTTTAATGCTTTTGGAGTACTTGGAGACGAAAAAAAAATAGGTATGAATACCTCAATTATAAGCAGAATAACATTAATTAATATAAATAAAGATGAGTAGTATAAAACACACCCTTGCAATTGTTGTTATAGTAACATTATTTTCTTGTAAAAATCAAGGTAAAGACGTAAAGTCTTTAGAAACTGAATTAGATTCAGTAAGCTATGCTGTAGGTTTAACGATGTCTAATCAATTAAAAAATGGTTTTGAGGAAGTAAAACAAGATATTTTAATTCAAGCAATAAGAAACGGATTAGATTCTGCGAATTTGTTATTAGAAACAAAAGATATTCAAAAAACCTTACAAACGTATTTTCAAAAAAAACAAGAAGAAAAAAAGATAGCAGAGTCAGCAAAATATGAAGTTTATAAAAAACAAGGACTTACTTTTTTAGAAGCTAACAAATCAAAAGAAGGAGTAAAAACTACCGAAAGTGGATTACAATATATTGTTTTAAAACAAGGTAAAGGTAAAAAACCTAAAACTACAGACAGAGTTAAAGTACATTACCATGGAACCACAATAGATGGAACAGTTTTTGACAGCTCTGTAGATAAAGGAGTTCCTTCAGAATTTGGTGTAACCCAAGTAATAAAAGGCTGGACTGAGGGCTTGCAGTTAATGAAAGTTGGCTCAAAATACAAATTCTTTATTCCACAAGAATTAGCCTATGGTCAGAACCCTAGGCCAGGAATAATTAAACCTTATATGGCTTTAATTTTTGAAGTAGAATTATTAGATATCAAATAAATTAAAGATTAAAGATTAAAAATTAAAAAATGAAAAATAGAATTTTACAATTTCTTTTAGTATCCAGTATACTTTTTACCGCATGTAATGATGAGTATAATAGTTTTGAAGATGGTATTTATGCCAATATTGAAACAAATAAAGGCAAAATAATAGTGCAGCTATTCTCTGAAGAAGCGCCACTAACTGTTGCGAATTTTATTACATTAGCTGAAGGTACTAACTCAAAAGTAACAGATTCTCTTAAAGGGAAAAAGTTTTATGATGGCATCACATTTCATAGAGTAATAAAAGATTTCATGATACAAGGTGGTGATCCTTTAGGAAATGGACAAGGTGGTCCAGGATATAAGTTTTATGACGAGTTTAATCCTAAATTAAGACATGACAGTAAGGGTGTATTATCAATGGCAAATTCAGGATTTAATACCAATGGGAGTCAGTTTTTCATTACATATAAACCAACTCCATGGTTAGATGCTTATACTAATGAAAACCAATTAAAAGATTGTAGCAACCCAAGAGTAGGATGTCATTCGGTATTTGGTAAAGTTGTTAGCGATTTAGATGTGCTAGATTCTATAGCAAATTCTGATATTATTAAAAAAATTACCATTGTAAAAAAAGGAGCTGTTGCAAAAGGATTTGACGCCGTAAAAGTTTTTGAAGAAGAGATTTCTAAAAGCGCTGAAAAAGAATTGGAGCGTATAGCTGAAATGGAGAAAGCTGAAAAAGTAAGATTAGAGAAGTTTGCCATAGATCAGAAAGTATTTTACGAAAAAATGGAAGTAAAAAAAGCAAAAAAACAAGCCTCTGGATTACAAATATTAACCTTCAAAAAAGGTTCAGGAAAAAGATTTAAATCTTCTATTGAAGCATCTATTAATTACACCATGTATTTAGCTAATGGAAACATGATACAATCTACAAAAGATGCCGCTCCATTTAAATTTATATTGGATGAAAAACCATTAATTCCAGGAGTTAAAGAAGCTATATCTAAGATGAGAGTAGGTGGTAAAGTTAGATTGTTTATACCTTATTACTTGGGATATGGTGAAGCAGGAGGCGGACTTTTTCCTAAAAAAGCTGATTTAATATTTGATTTAGAACTTTTAAAAGTAGGAAAATAGTTTGTTAGATAGACTTCTACAAATTGATACAGAATTACTCATTTTCCTTAACAATTTAGGAAGCGAACAATGGGACGGCTTTTGGTTAGCATTGACTAATCAATTTCACTGGTCTCCATTGTTTGCTTTACTTTTATTTTTAATTTTTAAAAAGTTTGGATGGAAAAATGGAGGTTTAATACTTTTATTTTTAGTAGTGCTCATTACTTTTTCTGATCAGTTTACAAACTTTATAAAGAATACTTTTGAACGTTTAAGACCGTGTAATACAGAAGGGGTGCTTCAACAAATTCGTGAGTTTAATTACAAACCTACCAGTTATAGTTTTTATTCTGGGCATGCTGCATCATCAATGACTTTTAGCTTCTTTGTGATTTTGCTATTAAAGAAACATTATAAGTATATTGGTTTTTTAGTGATATTTCCGTTACTTTTTGGGTATAGCCGTATCTATTTAGGGGTTCACTATCCAGGAGATATATTAGCTGGATATTTAGCTGGTTTATTTTTTGGGTATTTATTTTATGTACTTCAGAAAAAACTAAGATTAACATCAAGATTTCGCTAAAACCTGACTCATAAGTCACTGCAATTTATTTTTTATTATTATAGTATAAATATTTAGTGCTATGATAATATGATGTTATAAGACTGTCCATTTTAGATGCCACAATAGGGTATATATTGCTAACATCTGTTTTTTCTTCATCGGATAGTTTATATAAACTTGTTGAATTATTATAGTTTGTCTTTGTGTAATAAAAATCATTTTGAATTAAACCAAGACCAGGTTCACCATTAATTTTCAAATATAGAAAACCAAAAGAATTTGTATTTAAAGTGTCTAATGCGTTAGATCCTAACGTATAATTAGTATGGTCTGATCTAGCAATGGTAGCAAGAGTTGGAAATAAATCTGCTAGTTTTGCAGTGTTGCTAATTTTTTGAGGTTTAAGAAATTTAGGCGCATGAATAAACAAGGGTACATGATGTACTTGAATTCCTAAATCAAATTCTTTTTTAAATGTTTTTGTTTGATTCATAGAAGTGTTATGATCTCCAAAAAAAGCAAAAACAGTATTCTCATAATAACCAGACTCTTTAGCTCTTCTTAAAAAAACGTGTACGTTAAAATCTAAATAGCGTAAAGCATTGAGCTGAGCCAAAGAAATAAAGCCAGATTCTTTTAAGGTGGTTTCATCAATATCTTCTTTTGTAAGAGGGCGATATGTTTCTTTTTTTTCTGGAACAGAAAAAGGCCTATGATTTGTTGCTGTTTGAATATAAGCAACAAACGATTCATTTGTAGCATGAAGGTCTGTTAAAACTTTATTAGACTCTTTAAAAAGATCATAATCATCTATTCCCCAAACATCTGCTCTGTCTTCAGATACGTAACTTCCTTCTTCATAAATTTTTAAATCATTGATATTAGATTGAAAAACTCCTCTAATATTTGCCCAATTAGCACTACCACCAAGAAAATACAATTTTTTATAGCCATCAAACTGATCAAATATAATTTTTTGATCTATAGCCCTTAAGTTTCTAGACGCAGTCTTTTGGTTGTCTATATCTGCGAGCCCTGTAATACTAGAAAAAACACTTGCAGCTGTTCCTGGTTTGTGTACATAAAAGTTCTCAAAATAAGCACTTTCATTAATAATTTGGTCAATATTTGAGGTAGCTTTAGCTACATTTCCTTCACTTCCCAAACCAACAACCCCTACAGATTCTAGCATTACTATGACTAGGTTTGGTTTTTTGGTATAAGTACTATCAAAAGTTATTTTTCTTTCAAATGATAATGAATCTTTAGGGATATTTAAGTAAGATGCAATTACAGGAAAATATGCTTTGGTAAGTTTTTCATCTGCACCATCATTTCTAAAGGCAAAACTATCAAAGAAATTTAAAACAGGATTTAATGCAAATTGATTAACCGTATTATTTTTTGAAAAAAAAGCTTCACTCCATCTTAAAGGATAGTGAGTAATACTTCCATAAACACCAAATGAAAGTAATAGAAATGTACTAATAAAATAGACTGCTTTTATCTTTTTAGAAAGATAAGGCATTTCTTTAGTGACCATTTTATCAAACAATTTGCGACCCAAGAAACGGATCAATAATACTAAGATAAACAAACCAATGATCCCTTTATAAACAGGGTATGTCTCTATTAATAACTGTGTAGATATTTTTAAGTTAGATAAAAAACGGAGCGAAGTGGCATCTAACCGAGTGAATAAATAACTATAATACCCAATATCTGTAAGATAAAAAATAGATAGAGATACGTATGTGATTACATGATATATTGTAGCAACTATTCTAAAAATATTTCTCTTAAAGAACAAATAGTTAGCCGAAAGAATAATAACTGAAAGAGGAAAATAGCTTAGAATAGCTAGTTTTAAATCAAACCGAAGACCATAGCTAAAAGCAGTCACCAAATCTTTTTGAGATGCTGCATCAAAATTAGCAACATAAAAATAAAATATAAGTCTGAAGATAAATAGGAAAATAAATAAAAATCCAACATTTAAAAAGATGTATTTAATGTAATTAGGGATTTTTTTAATCATGATAAAATTTTTAGAGTAAATTTATAAAAACGTTTTAATTAATTAACTATTTTAAAATTGTTTAATGAACTCACTTTTACCAAATCCATTTTTTGAGAAGTTTTTATTCCTATACCAACTGTAGAAAATTCATTGATATCATAAATTAATGAACCATCTAATTCTAAAGAAAATATTTCCTCACTAGATGCTTTTATTATTGAAGTATTTATTTTTGAAGGGATGCTATATTTTTCATTCCCTTTATTATTTTGAAAAGCAACTAGTACTTCTATATCATTTAGATTAATATCAAACTTATACGGGTTTTTTACGATAACATCATACATTTTTTTTTTGGAAGAATTAAACACAATGTTTGATGAATTAACAAAGTCTATTTCAATATCAAAGAAAGATTTATAATCATTTATAAAGGAAATAAAAATGGAGTCTTTTCCAGAGCTTTTCATTTTAATTGTTGAATATTCTTTAGATATTCTTGTAATATAAGCGATAGAATCTGAGGTATAAACATCGTTATTAGGGATAAAGCCATATTGGTTTTTTCTCCCTAAGTAATTTTTCTTGTAATGTGTCTTTTCTTTCGTATAGAACCAATAGATAGAAGCATTTTGGAAACTGTTAATGAATAATTTATCGGAGCCTTTAGTAAGTTCTTTAACCTTTAATGTCCATTGTTTATTTCCATGAAAGTCTAACTTAACAGGAACAATTCCTTCATTAGCAATTATAATTCTAACGAGTAAAATAACACTAATATTTGCAATTGCTAGGTAGTTGAAAAGTTTTAGTTGTGTATTGTTTTCAACTAGGTAATTAAATGTTATTAAAATTAATGGCAGCATAATAGGAGCTATCCATTGGGCCTGAACATGACCTCTAAAAGAAGAAACTAAAAAGAAGATAAAGAAACCCGAAATAATATAGTTTAATCCTTTATGAAAAAGATCAGTACTTTTAATTCCTTTAAAAAATGCTTTATACATGACTATAAATGTAAAACCTAAAATTGCAATGGCATTTACAAAATGCATGAGTGTATATTTAAACGTATAAGTAGCCACAGAAGCTCTTTCGTACAGATGATATCTAACAGAAGGAAAATCATTTACATATTGCCAATGAATATGAGGTATGTACAATACTAGAGCACCTAAACAAACCAACCAAATTTTATAGTCTTTTACTAATTTCCAGTTAGATAGAAATATGAAAAATACAATTAAAATTCCTTGATATTTACTGTACATCATTCCGGTAATAGCAAGAGAGAGAATAATGTAACTTATTGTATTTCTTTGAGTTAAATATTCTTTATAAGACCATAGAAATAGTGCAAAAAAGAATAATAGAGGCGTGTCTGGAGTTGTAATAAAACCATAAACATTTAACAAAGCTGTAGAAAAAACAAGTACTACAAATAACCAAGTAAATTTTTTCTTTAAAGGATGGTCTATTGTAATCCAAACTAAATATATGAGTAAGCTAAAGGAAATTGATGAAAAGAATCGAACACCTAGCTCATCGGTAAATAAAAAATTACTGATGCTTACCCAGACTGCAACAAAAGGAGGATGATCAAAAAAACCCCAGCTCATATATTGACTATATACCCAATAATAGGCTTCATCTGGTAATAATTCAGTTGTACTTCCCTGAACTATATTTAAGATACATAATAAAAATATTACTACAGGTAAAAGAAACTTGTGTTGCTTAAGTTTGTTCATTATAAGATTTTAATAATTTTTTTGCAGCGTTGAAGGGAGTTGTTTTTCCGCTCTTTAATAGTTCAATTTCTTGCTGCAAAGCAACAGAGATATTTTTGTTTTTAAAAAAGGAATCATGTAAGTATTGTTGAATAGTAGTGTGTAGCCAAAAAGTATTCTGATTATTTCTTTTGGCATTAAAAAACCCTTGTTCTTTTGCTAAAGAAATATATTGATTAATCATTTTTATAATAGCATCAATACCTTTACTTTCTATGGCACTTGCAGTAAGAACTTTGGGTTGCCATCCACTTTCTTTTGGTGGATATAAATGCAATGCTCTGCTAAATTCAACTTTTGCAATATGAGCATTTCTAATATTTTCTCCATCAGATTTATTAATAACAATAGCATCTGCCATTTCAATAATACCTCTTTTTATTCCTTGTAATTCATCACCAGCACCTGCAATTTTTAGAAGTAAAAAGAAATCTACCATAGAATGCACCATGGTTTCACTTTGGCCAACACCAACTGTTTCTATAATAATGGTATTAAAACCAGCAGCTTCACAAAGTATAATACTTTCTCTGGTTTTTTGAGCAACACCCCCTAAGGAGGAACCAGAAGGAGAAGGCCTTATAAAAGCATTTTTATCATTTACCAATTCTTCCATTCTAGTTTTGTCTCCTAGAATACTACCCTTGTTGATAGAACTGCTAGGATCTACAGCTAATACTGCTACTTTTTTATGATTGCTTGTTAATTGCTTACCAAACGCCTCTATAAAAGTACTTTTCCCAACACCTGGAACACCTGTAATACCAATTCTAATTGATTTATTGGCAAAAGGAAGACATTGCTCTAAAATAGTATTTGCTTTTTCTTGATGTTTTTTATTTGTGCTCTCTATTAGTGTAATAGCTCTACTCAAATAGCTAATGTTTCCAGCTAAAATCTCTGTAACAAATTTTTTAATTGATGGAATTTTACTTCTATTTGATTTAATTATTTTCGCTGAAGATTTACTAGTAGTTTCTTGTTGAGAAACACCTTCTTTATGAAATAACGCTGAAGCCTGCTTTTTAGCCATATGTTGATGACATAATTATCTGGTAAATTTATAAATAATAATGATGCAAACTGCATCAATGTAAAAAAGCATCTTTTTATTTCATTGGCACTACTGTCTATGAAATAAAAAGACAACAATTAACCGCTAAATTTCTATGACACTTCTATTTCTGTATTCTTTATAAAGTACCTATCTTTATCCCTTAAAAACTCTACTTTTTATGGAACTCTATAAAGAGAATCAATTAAAAATATACAATTCGCTTTCTAAAACTAAAGAAGCTTTTAAACCTGTTCAT
>Ga0206677_10001640_pt1 | contig 20457 bp, 18 predicted proteins | sample M130m12015metaG_FD_155475 | JGI IMG/M metagenome (GOLD analysis project Ga0206677, IMG submission 155475) | Ammonia-oxidizing marine archaeal communities from Monterey Bay, California, United States - M1 30m 12015 | ecosystem: Environmental > Aquatic > Marine > Intertidal zone | place: USA...
TCTGCCGAAAGATTGGTACTATTTTTAGTATCTATTACAGTTAGGTAATTTTTAGTTTCGCCACTTGGTACTAAATCATTTACATTAATATTAGTTTTGTAATCTTTTTTAACCGCAGTTGATGGTTTCCATTCTGTTTTACTTCTTTCAAGAATATGTGGTTCAATTAATAAACCTTCACTTGTTTGTGCTCTAACAGGTATTAAAGATAATATAATCTTAAATAATGATTGGTCAATATATCTAACTAATTGTATATATTCGTAAATATTTAAAGTATATCGGTCAAAGTAGTAGTTTCTTAATTGATTAAGTTTATTGTATGTTGGTTTATAATCATCAGATGGGTCTCCAATATAATCATCTATATTAAACTCACCAAGTGAACGAATTATATCCATATTTATCTCTTTTGTTGGAGAGAAAAATAATCCTAATCTGTTTGAATCAACAGGAGATTGGTCAAATGATTTTTTAGTAGCTCTACTTCTATAATTTAAATCCGATACTAATGTTTGTGTTTCAAATCTAACTTTATTTCCAAGACTATTACCCGTTGATGGTACAACTGCAGTTACTTCTCTATCATATGATTTATATTGAAATGGATATGAACTAATATCTGTAAAATTAGAAGCAATCGATTCAGTAACATATGTTTGTATTATTGATACGTTTTTAATAGAGGTACTTGAGTATCTGTTTTTAGGATACTCATAATCATTTCTAAATAATAAATCAGTAGATGATGCAGATATATGATTTCCATCTACTGCATCTGGTAATAATGTATGATTATCAATTCTTGATTGTGATAATGGAGTTCTCCATAATCTATACTCATCAACCGAAGCAGTTAAGTTAGTACCACCTAACGTTAGTAAACTACCACTCTTCCATGAATTTGTTCCTGAACGTATTTCTAAACTTGAACTAAGTTTAGTTCTAATTCTTCCTTGAAATGATTCCTGTGCATATACATCAAATACATCAAATGAACCAGATACTACTTTTTGTACTACTATTTGAGTATATTCATCATTAAATAAAGAACCAGTTCCAGTTGAAGATGAAAGTATAGTATTACTTCCACTAATTTTAAATTGTACTTCTGCAAGAGAACCTGTATTTGCGATTAAATTCAATGACCACCCATCGGTACTCACTATCTCTTGGTCTTGTCTTTGTTCCGAGTTTATTCTTAGTTCAACTGCATTAGGATAATCATCACTAAATACTGATGTGTGTTCTTTCCAAGGTAAAGTAATAGCTGCAGAACCACTTAGTAATATTGAAGCAGTTCTATCATCATATGTGAATTTGGTTGGAGTATCTCCATCCGGGTCACTAGGTCCTCCAAATTCCATCACAGTCAGTAATGAAGCAGGAACACCATAACAACTTAACGCTGCGGATATTGCTCGTTTTGTACCTTTATGTTTATACAAATATGGTAGATTGTTTAATAATCTTCTCCATATTTCATTTTGTCTATCCTTACCACTTAAGGAAGTTGTTTTATTACCATCCTTATCTTTACCAAATGCATATTCCCAAAGTGCTTGTCCAGAAACACCCATATCGGCATTCCATCCCAAGGATTCTAACATATGATATAACATAGTATCATCTATACCATATTCATGTGTATTTTCAATTCTATTACTTTTAGATATTGCTTTGATATGTGTGTATATAACATCAAAGTGTTGTCCAATCATATCAGAGAATAAAATGAAATCAGAATTGTTTTCATCATCTTTAATATGTTTTGGTAAATTAAATGATAATCGAGATGTGTTATTATAATCAAATGATTGAGCTGAGTTTAATATTCCAGCAAACCAACTTATAGTAGATGAGTCATCTGATGATGAAAGTGTATTCTCTCCCGCTCCAGGATACGTTAATGAACCTGATTCGTTATATAGATATTTTTCAAAAGAATCAAATCCCCTTCTTACTTCACCTATTTTAAATTGTATATTTTTAGCTTCTTGAGTTGTTGCAATTGATGAAGTTAGTGAATTTACAATATCATATTTAGATTGATATGATTCTAATAATTTTACTTTATAGTAAAAATTTTGAACTCTCTCATCTGCAGATGAATATTTAATAAACTCTTTCCAATTATAATCTTCATCACCAGTTTGTTCTAATATTAGTCCAGTACCAACTTCATTTATTATTGAAGATTGACTTACAAATTCTATATTTAAATTATCTAATGAAAAATTACTAGATGATACAAATTGATTTACAACATCGGTAGATGAGGTAGAACCACTTGTTATTAAATCATCCATTATTTGATATCCAATTGTATCAGTAACATCTAATTCAAAGTTAGGAGTTAATGGAGTACAGTTGTTAACTATATCATCTGTAATTGTTATTCTATCAATTAATGGAATTGATTGTATTTTGGATATCCAAATTTTATCATTAGGATTTATATTTCGTGGTAATGGGTCATATAGTTTTAAAACTAATGATTTCTGTACCTCACCATATAATTCCTTTTTGTTAGTTGCTGGATTAATTCTAAAATCTGAAAATGTTGTTTCATCGATTCCCCATGTACCAATTAACCTATTATCACCATCACCTAGGTGCAAATAGTGTGTTAAAAATGGAGATGTATGTTCATCAAGTCCTTTATCTTCAAATTCACTAACAAATGCATTTCTTATATCACCAACAACTCTTCCTCTACGAAGTGTTAAATCTCCCTTATCAAAAGTAATATTTATTGATTCAACTTTACCTTTTGTTTTAGAATCACCTTCTGTATTATAAGGAATTAGTAATATTTTAAATTGTAATAAATCTCTATTATTTCTTAAAGTTTGAAATCTTCTACCTTTTCTAATAATATCTTGTATATTAAGTTGAGAAACTCCTTGTGGTTCGAATTTACCTAAGAAAGATTCTCTTCTTGGAGTATCAAGATATATTTCAACATAGTTCGTATTAATAGATTGCCAAGATATATTAAAATCTGCATCATATCCTTTAAAATCCGCTCCTTTAATTAATTGTGGATAGTTTATATGAGTAATATCTGGACCAGGTAAATATGCTTTACTTTCTACTGCAATTACTACCTTTTGAGTTTCACCACTTCCTCCTCGTTTTGAAACAGGCTGAACATATAATGTATAATTTCCTGCACCATTGGGAAAATCACTTGGTGATAATGTAATAGTACCTCGTAATGGTATTGTTTTTTTGTTCTTACCAAGGATATATAATAAACTATCTGCATCAATTGACTCATATGATATCTTAACAGAGTTTCTATCCGCTAGATTTAACTTAACACTACTTCTATTTAATTTAACTGCTGGTTGTGTAGGTACACTTGCAATAGGATTTTTAAATACTTGAACTTGTATATCTGTTTGACCACCTACAAGTTGAATTGTTGTTTCCAATCCCTTTCTTGAAGTAACCTTTTTACCATTAGATGAATATTGAAATTCTCCCCTATGTGTAAAATCAGTTATACCATTTGCATAAAATGAAATACTTGGTATAGGGTCTCCTTCTTGTCTTTCAATTTTAAATGTTACAATATCATCATCATCTAATACACCCCCAACTTGTCCATAATTAGTTTTCCAAAGAATGGTATCATCTGTTGGTACATCACCAATTATGCTAACTGAATAGCTTTCTTCAATGATAGGTGGTTCTATAATTTCAACAGATGATTTTCTTAAACTAAATCCACATCGTAGTGCGTGTGATTTAGGTCTTATAGATACATCTGCAATTTTAGCATTTGAATTCGGTTGTTGTACCCATTTACCATTTATTTTTCTCTCTAATACAATTTCGAAATAATTAAATCCAACTGTACCTAATGATAGTTTTGGTGGTGCTGGTTTTGGTAAAGACTTTCCCTTAACAGGTCTCGAAAATAGTGGCTCAATACCAAGACGATTGTTAAAATTAATTTTTGGAGATGATGGTTTAGGAGCTCTTCTTTTTAATAGCCTATTAAAATTGGGATTAATTCCTCCCCTAAAATTACGTTCAAAGGGATTGTTTCCTCCGAAGTTGATATTTTCTCCTTTTCTACCAAATTGTTCAGTTATTGGGTCAAGGAAGTCCACATCCATGTAATCTCTAAACTGACCACTACCATCAGTAGTTGCAGTGATTGTAGGAGTGTTATTTCTTACATTACCTCTAGTTGGTTGTGGGTTAGTACGAATTGGTGGTGGTAAATCAGGTCGTACAATATCAATAACTGGTTTTACATCTTTATATAAAGTTTTTTGTTTAGAAGATATTCTCCACTCATCTCTTGATGTAAATCCTGCTTTTTCTACTGTTATTGTCTTTCTACTAAGTAATTCTTTTTCTGTAAAATTTAAAACTTTGGAATGAAAATCACCTGAACCATTTGTTGTACCCACAGATTTACCATTTACTTTAACTTCAGCTGGTCCTCTATCACTCGCTATGGTCACAGTAACTGGTGCATTTTTATCCTTTACCACAGGTTTAATCTCTGGTTTTGGATATCTACATTTACCATTATCGTAAGTTGCTCTTCTATCAAAGTTAGTTGCCTTCGAATCCATACACCCACCTTTTACAAAAACACGAGGTGGTATTTTTATTGGGATAATTGGATTTGGTGGCAAATCAGGTTTTATTGGTGGTGGTGGTGGAAGTATCGGTTTTACGAAACGAGGTTTACTTATTTCTGGCACAGGACGTTTCGGTACAATTATAGGTGGAGTAGGTCTTGATACTCTACCTCCACCTCCGCCTCCACCGTTACCAATAGGACGAAGTACCTCTGGTTCATATCCGAAAGGATTTTCCCCATTAGTTCTTCCAAAGTTATCCTCATAACCTCTGAAATCATCGTAATTAAATTCTCTTCTGTTTCTCATTTATATCCCAACAATATTTCTACTATAAATATATAGTTATTATCTTCTCCTGTATCTTTTAGAAGAAGTTGGCATTATACCCACCCATTCTCAACGTTGAATTATTACTTCTGTTATTTCTTCCGTTATTAAATTCAATTGCTCCATTAAAATTTCCTCCCATTGCATCTAATATCTCCTCAACTTCTCTTGAACCACCAAAACCTCCAGAATTTCCACCAGTGATTCTAGGTGGTGTATTTTGAACTATTTGAATTGGTTTATCCACAACATCAACAAAAATTGGATAAGTACAAGTCCCATATTGCTGATAATTATCTGCATTTGGGTCAAGACACCTTTTTCGTGGTGGTGGAGTTGGTGGAACAAATGGTATTACTGGGTCAGCTGGTTTTGGTGCATATTTACACACACCAACTTCACCAAAGTTTATCGCTCGTGAATTATTACATTTATATTTTGGTTTAGGTACGGTAATTACTTGTGGATATGTTCCTCCACAGGTTCCTACTCGTGTTACTTTAAGACCAGGTACACTTGATATTGAATTTTCAACTGCACATATTATTAACGAATCATTCGGTTCTATTGTAGAACTTGTTTTTTGTTGATTTAACTTATTCTTATAAGAAAAAGATAAAGAAGAACCCACAAATATTTCTTCAAACTCTTCAATTACATTTGGATACTTTTGTAAACGGTTGTTACGTCTGTTATATCCTTCTATATCACCAAATGGGTGAATATCATTAAATCTCTTTCTTTCTAAGAATTCTGGTCTTTGTCTTGTTACCCTACTTTGGTTCTGAACTCTATATTCAACAACAAGTGGTGGTGTAATTTTTATTTTTGGTATTTCTCTTACATCATTAACAAACTTCGGAGGTCCATCATCTCTAAAAGTTATTTTTAGAGCATCGTATTCAATACCAGATGATACAACCTTTCCTCCAGTTCTATCGGTATAATTTATTGAACCAGTTTCTGACCAAACATAGTATATTTTTGTTGTATATTTGTACACTGGTTTTGGTGGTGGAGGTGGTGGAGGGTCAACTACAACCTCTGTATCGGTATCAAGTCCTCCTCCTAAATCAGCAAAATCTTCAACCACTTCTTGATATTTACAACTACCATCATCTTTATTTGCATACTGATTATAGTTTACTGCACTCTTATCAGTACAACCCTCTACAACAGCAGCTGCTACTTCTGTTTCTTTATATCTACAACTACCATCGTTTTCTTTTGCTCGTGGATTATAGTTAAGTGCTTCTTTATCTGTACAACCTCTAACTATACCTCCTACTTCAGATGGTATGGTACTTGGAAATTTTTGATTTGCTTTAATAGTTTTTAATATTTTCTTAACCTTATCAAACGTAATTTGTTCATCTGCGGTTAATTCAATACTATTTTGTATTTTACGTTTTGGTAAATAATACTCAACAGAATTTCGTATAGCAGTTTCTGCTACTCTTTTTATTTTTGAAATTGTTAATTCTAATAAATCAGGATTATTAATTGATTTACCATAAGTGTTTGATGTTATATCCCAATCTTTTCCAACTATGAAATAATCCATAGACTCAAGATATCTAGCTTTTATATCATTTAACAAATTATCAAATGAACCTACTTTAAATTCTTGTTGAACTAGTTTTTGATATCGTCTTCCATCACGAATTCTACCCTTACTTCTTATAAAGCTATCAACAACCTTAAAGATATCAATACTATCAATAAAGTTTCTAACATAATAAATGGTATCATCTCTAAAGTTTCCTTCATCGGTGAATAACCCATACCTTCTTAGTAAATCTTCATTAGGTTTATTTGTATTTTTTAAAGGAACAACTCTTATTTCGGTTCGTGTTGGTGATATTTCATGTATCCATAATTTATCAGTTTCTCCTTCTTCTGAACCGATTCTTCTGTTTAGTAATGTTATTTGAGTCTTGAATATACCATTAGAATATCCAGCTTCTCTAATTAATCTTTCTAAATCAATTATAAACTCAGATGCATCATTTGTCTTTTTAGTTTCTTCATTTCTTGTTATTAAAAAATAATCATTAATGTTTTTATCATCTATATGAATATATCTAACAAGTTTTGCATCCTCTCCTTGTGGTAGTTGATTATCATTTGAATCATATAAAATGAATTCAATCATATCAGACACACCAAGTCCGAAGTTAGATTTCTTAATTTCCTTTTCGAAAATTTTTCTATCTTCATTTTCTACGAGATATCCTTTTCTCTCTACTATTTCTTTAAATGTTTCTAAAGCCATAATCTATTAGGTTCTTCTCCTACTTCTTGCTTGCCAATAACGAGTTTTCATTTTAAATTTCTCATTAGTGGTTGTGTTTGTCCATTCTATTTCTGTTTCATAAGTTCCCTTACCAATACTTCCCCTAGCAAAAGTAACTGTTTTCTTACCAGGTGTTGAACCACCATCAGGACTTGCAGGAATAGTAAGTGAACTAGGAACACCTGTTAACCATTTTTTGTTTTTAATTACAGTTTCCGTTACGCTAAGTGTGACTGCTTCTTCACCTAAGTTATACCAATCATATTTAAGACCAGTTAATCTTCCCCTATCACCTTTCTTTCTATCATCCCATCTAGCAGCTTGTTCTGGTTTTCTATTTTTACTTGATGGATGAAGTGCCCAACCAACTGTACCCTTAACTTGGTATTGTCCTTTATCCTCAACTAACCCCAATAAACTTGTTTGTTTAGCTGCCTCAACTTGTTGTTCCGCTGCTTCTTGTTGTTGTTCGGCAACTTGTTGTTGTATCTCTTGTTGATTTTGTAACGATTTTACAATATCTTGTTGTGATGCTAATTGTGCTTGTAAGGTTTCTTTTTGTGCTTGTAACCCTTGAGCTTGTGCAGATAAAGATGCTCGTTCAATACCTTCCTTTGTACCCTTTATTAAAGAAGTCTGAAAATCTTTTAGTAAATCACTATATCTATCGGTTGCTTTTTCGGTTTCTATAATCTGTGCATCAAGTTGAGCTTGGCATGAATCAAGTTGTGATTGTAAAGATGATATCTCCCCCTCAAGTGAAGCAATACTAGATAACGCATTATCTCGTTGTGAGGTTATTGTCTTTATTTGTTTTTGTGCCTCTTCATACTTTTTTTCTAAACTAGTATATCTTGGTTTAGGAATAAAATCACCTCTTTGAACTTTTTTGGGTTTTATTAACTCATCAACTTTTACATCAATTGCCTTTTTAAGTTCACTTTCATCATAATTAGGTTTTTCAATGAAACCAGATGTTTCTCCCCCAAATGATTTTTGAGCTTCTAAATCCGCAAGACTCTTTAGTGGAGGCAATGTATCTACAAAATCAGCTTTGAATTTTTTTGTATCGTTTGGAGATTTGATTGGCTTTTTACCATATGGTATAAATTTCTCTGGTAATTTTACTGGATATTTAGAACCCTCTTTGAAATAGTATCCCGGTGGTAAAGCTTTACCATCTCTTTTGCGCACTCGGATTCCACCTCGTTCATCACGAGGAATTGCTTTAGAACCTTTTTTAACAAGTTCATCAATTCGAAATCTATCTTTTAACCCCATGTTATTTCTCTACGGTAAATGTTAAATCTTTATCACTAAAATATTCTACTACACCACTTCTTATTGTTTTTATTTCAATATAGTAATCTCTATTATATTCAAAGTTAGATAAATCTAATTTAAAATAATTACCATTGGCATCACAACTAACTTTTGTATAGTTATCATTGAATGGTATTATTACATCACCTGTTACGATATCTTTTATTTGATAATATGTTGTAGATGGTAAATAATATAAATCATTATAAGCGTATGTATTTGTATAGGTTTTAAGAGGATACTTTTCTCTACCAAAAACTCTAATCATTGGTGTACTCCCTACCTTATATCTTACTTTTAATCTTTTGAACGTTACATTAATTTCTTCAGAAGTTAATTCTGTTAATGAACCTGTTGTAAATACCGAATCATCCCAACCAATTCTAATTTTAGGTTGGTATATTGTTGCAGTTTCTTTACCGAAGAATTTTAATTCTCCATAATCAACTGTATCTGCTTCTTTTGCATCTGAATGTTTTACTATAAATCCTTCATTTGGTAGTGTACCACCAATCCAACTATTCATTGAACTGAGTACATTCATTTCTATATCACTCGATTGATATGAAAAATCTTGTGAACCAACCGAACCAGTGTACCATGTACCACCCTTTCCGTTAAAAGAACCACTCGTACCACTCGCATATCCACCATCTCCTAACCAACTTTCTGTGGATGTTCCTCTGTTTTCCCAACTTACACCATCGGTTGATATATCATCAAATCGTGTTCCAATACCCATATCCCATGATTGTGATATAGGATATGCATAAATTGTGTAATCCATAGGAATCTCATTTGCATCAGATTCTTTTAATAATAAATGAGCAGAACTCATTGTGATATCTCCACTAGCAATTGATTGTGATAATGGAGTAGTATCAAATTTTATTAATGCTCTTGCATTATCTTTAAGATTACCATAGAAAGTTTTAGATACCTCAATTATCTCATCCAATCCAGTGTTTTGACTTGGTTGTTGTAAATAAATTGTTGAATCTTTGGATGATGTTACGAAATGATACATTATACTACTCTCCCTTTTAAATCTTTATTTGGAAACTTAACCTCAAATACAGAAGGGTCTACTGATGGATACACCATTTTACCCTTTGTTGCTGCTTGTATATCATATGAATGTTCTGAGTATTTTCCTAAACACTTATTAGTAACTTCACATTTTGGTACAGATTGTACTCCCTCAATACTTGCTAGTAAAATTTCTATTGCAGATATATTAATTGGCATATTAAACGTCCAATTATCTATATTAAAATATTGCTTTAATTCTGATATACATTTTGCAAGTACTTCTCTTTTATTATATCCACCATAAACTCTTATTTCAAAATCAAGTCCTATGTTTATAACATACCCATCAATAATATTAATTCCATCTGTTAACATTCTATATTCTCCAATATATGTTTTCAGATTTTCTTTAACTGCTCTATTCAATATAGATAAATTTTTATCTGAGTTATATCCAAGAATATATAAGTTAATTGCAAATGGATTATTTTTTTCACCAGGACTACCCTTTTTACTTTTTAATAATCTTTTAACTTCTTCTCGTGCTTCTGCATCTGATAGGTTTTGGTCTTTAACCATGTTAACCACACCCATTAGTTCTTCAATTGAATCAGTATCTTTTAATAATGAACCAGGTGAGTTATTATCCAATTGACCATCTGGTGAACAATATGCCTTTGCGATTCCACCATATTTAGGAGGCAATGCCAATGCTCTAACTTGATAATCTTTTCTTGTTACTGCTCTACCTTGTGAACCAAAGTTAGCTAATGCGTTTTCTCTAATCTCATCAATAGTTTCTTCACCCCTACCACCAGTTGCTGGAGTTTCATTATCAACTGCTACCGAAGCTTTCATTTTATTATATAAAGTAGATTCGTTTTGTGAAAATGTTTTTACATCATCATCGAATTCAATTCTTTTTATTGATGTTAGTTCTCCCTTAGAAACATTAGAAGATACACCACCACCCACTAGATAAGAAATTGTAAGAGTTGTATTTGAAGGTGCTTGTCCATAAGATGATGTTCTTAAGAAATTAGCAGGGTCAAACGTAGAACTCATTTTATCTATGGATGAATTTAATCCCAATCCAACATTTTTTGTACTTGGTATTAATACTTCATCATTTGTTGAATTACCACCACCAAATACTAGTGTAGTTGTATTATCTTGATTAATCTTAGTTACATATCTTTTTGAAGTTTTCAATACTTTTAATATATTTGATACAGAATCTTTAAATTGAGCTAAATCTTTATCAGTTTGCTCTGAAACTGGATAATCAACATATACCATTTCTTGTGCTAAGTATGGAACTTGATACCACTTACCACCATTTGCATCTCGTACATCAAATACATCAATTACATTTTTATCTGCAAGATTTATTTTAGAAAATTGTTGAGGTGAACTAAATGTTTTAGTTACGGTTTTTAATGTAGCTGAAATTGCTTTTACATATTTTTTAATAAGGTATTGTGTTGCTTCTCCCGCTGAATCAGTATAAACCGTAATTTCTCTATCAGTTGCATCATTAAAATCAACAAGTTCGGTTGTTCTAAACTGAACATTTGTTTTAGCTGCTTCTACAACCATACCTTCTCTTATTCTTAAGTAATAATCAGAATCTGGTCTGTTATCTTCTCCACTACCAATAGAAGGTGCTAATTGATACACCGCAATTGTTACGATTGCAGGTGAAGTAACTTTTGGTTTATATCCTAAGTAGTTTGAAAGAGCAATTACATTTTGTTTATCTTCTGCATATAACATTAATGATTCTTTCAATGAATCATCTGTATAGTATGACAATATATCTCCAAGATAAGATGCCATTTCTATAAACATCATACCAGGAGAAGCTTCGTTAAAATCAGAATATGTTTTAGGAAAATAAGTTTTAGAGTATTCAATTAAGTTACTTCTAAAAGACGCAAAATCTTTACTTAGATATTTTATATCTCTTCCATTGTTACTTTTAAAATTAGCTGAGTTTAATGCCATAATATTATTCCTGTACTACCAATGTTATTTCTTGTAAATCAATATCGTTTCCAACTGTAAATTGTAAATTTAAATTTACTTGATTTTTATCTTTTAATTCACTTGCCATATCTACATCAATTGCTTCTATTCTAATGTAAGGTAACCAATACTCTACACTTTTTAAAATAGTTTGTTGGATGTTTTTTTTAAATTCAGTATCATCCATTTGTTCGAATAATAATGACCTTAGTCCTGAACCAAAGTCTGGCTGCATTATTCTTTCACCCTTTGCAGTTAATAACAAATTTTTAAGATTAGCTTTTGCTTGCTCAAGTGATGTAAATGCTTGTGAAAAAAATCCTGTATTACCACCTTGTATTGGTAGTGTAATTCCATATGCATAAGAATCAAATTCTTCGGAATCTTTAAGTGTTTTTTTACCAAGTATAAATGCCATTACTCACTCCCCTTATCTTATTTTTTAAATTTCTTAACCAATGCAGAATTATCTCTGTTTAGTATTTTATCAAGACCGGCTAAACCTGTCTTAACTCCAAGACCATTTTTACTTGGTCCTCGTGATACATCTCCATACCCCATTTTTTGTGCCATCTGTGTTCTCATTCCCTCAACTCCAGCTCCTGCTCCTTGAGATGTAAATGATACGGTTTTATCCATACTCTCTTGAATTGGTTCTTGTTGTGGTAGAGTATCTAATACTGATTTTCCACCAACTGGTCCGCTACTTCTCTGTGCCTTTGTAAAGGGAGTTGTCATATTTAAAACCTCGTTTATAGATTTGTTTTTAGAATATGTTTTCTTTGGTGTTGCTCGTTCTTGTTCTAACGCAAGTTCTACTTGTTGGAAAGGGTCTATCTCTTCACTAACGACTTGCGTTGAGGGAACGGCTACACCCCCCTTCACCTCTGCTAATCTTCTACTTACTTCCTCTTCCAATATCCTTGGAAAAGTTTTCGATAAAAAACGTTCTTGTTGTTTGGCAGTTTCTACCTCAACAAGAGTTCTTATTACTTTTATTAATTGTTTGTTGTTCATTTTGATTCTGTTTATCTTAATATAAATATATTACTATTAATTTTATGGTTATTAACCTGGTACTAAGTATGCTGGATGTATCAAAACACCAGGTGCTACGGGTGGTGGTGCACCAGGATAAATGGATATTGTTGAATACATAAATACGGTTGTTGTTAGATGGGTTTGCATACCAGCTGCAAGTAGTGATAAAAAAGTACTTGTTTCATTAGTATTTGATAAAGGACCGATTGGAGACCAAGCACCTGGATTCATACACACCGCTGCAGTTGTTGTTATGTTTTGAATTGCTCCAGTTGCTGGTATTATAGGAGGAATTCCAACTGTAAGTGTAGCACCTGTCCAAAACGCAACTACTCCCTTACCAATATCATCTGCAAATGTATGCAACCCATCAGTTTTTGATAAAGCAGTTGCACACGCTATAGCTACCAACGCTTCCATTCCTGCAGTATTTCCCGCAGATAATGGAATCATGTTTGTATCTTGAAACCCTCTCAAAATACACATATTATATTCTTGAGTAATCTTTTTAGCAAAATCAGTAAATGCACCTATACCACCTTGGTTGGTCATATAGTTTTCCATATTTGCTTTAAATGTATTGAATGACATATTATTACTCCGTATAATTTAAAGTAGATAAAAATGTATTCAATTTTGATTTAATCTGATTAAAGGTAGGTTTGTTAGTTGGACCAGGTGCAGTTGGACCACATGGAGTTTGAAATACTTGTACATTTATGGCATCAATTAACTCTTCCATTAATCCAAGTAGAGTTTCACCTCTTACCAAAGGTTCTGTTGTTTCTTCGGTATTTAAATATATTTCACCACTACCACCTAAAAAATACATATTATTATCATTAGTAGTTGTTCTATATTCTCCATTTAAATCTATTTCAGCACCATCTAATCCATTATCGATTGTAAGCTTACCATCGGAAATAAATGAATAATCTCCTTTAGAAAAGAATATCATTTCTGAATCTTTAGAAGATAGTATTATTCTACCACTATTAATTAAAATTTGGTCTGTTGCCTTTAGTTCTTCAGGTGGGGTATGATATATAGGTTCAGTTTCAAATGGAACATCAGCAGTACCAGGAGTAAATGCTAACTCATAATCTCCACTAGTTATAGCGATAGTAGAACCATCTTCTACAACATCCTCTTCTGTTATTTCAAACTCTTTTAAATCTTCAATAGATTTATCATTTTGCCTATTTCTTATTAGTATAGTTGGAGCAAAAACATTTTCTTCATTGTTATATCCACTAAAACGAATTGATTGTCCAAATCTCGATTGTATTACCTTATCACCTTCATAATATACAAGTGGATTGATTTGTGTTGGTTCAAAATATTCTCCAAGTTTATTACTTCTATCACCATCACCTCCTGAGTTTGGAGTTCCTGTTTGAGATGTTTCTGAATATCCGGATGAATTTGAATCTGAGTTTTCTACTGGCAATCCTTGTAGTTGTGCATCCTCAACTGCATTACCTGCATTGATATCTATATTATGAATTCTTTTGTAATGTGAATTACCACCCACTTTAATTAATTCAACTACCTCACCAAGTAATGGAAGTCCTTCATCGATATTAAATGGTGGGTAATCATTTAAATCATCGAAATCATATGAAGTATCTCCCTTTTCAACAATTTTAGCAAATCCAAGTACTGAATCTAAATCCGATACATCTGAAGTTATATCATCTGGTATTGTTATTGATTCAAACTCTGTATCATTAATATGAACATATACTACGGTACCTGTAACTAACTTTTGTTTATTATTTTGATTGTTAGTTAAAAAACTAGAATTTGATTTTTGTATTCTTTGCATTACTCTCCAACCTTTTGTTTAAGTTCTTCTATTTCGTTAGTAAGTTCATCAACCTTAACATCTTGTTCATCTGCTACTTGTAGAATAGTTTCATCTAATTGTCTTAGTAGTTGTTCTTTTTCAATATCAGAAAGAAAACCAGTATCTCCTTCTGATTTTTGTGCTGCACCTATAATTCTTTGTGCAATTGCACTCATCTTAATTAATGATTCATCGTTTCTGATTGATGAATCAATTAAGTCTTTTAGGATTGGTCCTATTACTGCCATATCCCCAGCATGTCTGATTACATTTCTCATTTCTGAAATCAGTTCTGATATTCTTTGTTTCTTGTTTTGTTGATTATCATAGATATCTTTAAACAATCCACTAAGGTTTTTTCCAGGAAATAATTCAAATTCTATACTCATGATTATACCATATTAGTTGTATATAAATATAGTAAACGAAAAAACCCCACTTTTAGTGTGAGGTTTAATCTTAAACGCGTTGTTAGAATTACTTCTAATCCTTACTTCTTAATAATGTGGTACAGTACAAAAGCCCCTACAAGTCCTAACAGACCTTCAGCACTTAAACTTCCTAGAATGCCCATAATGTTATCAACTACTGATACTTCTGGCCAAAAAGGGATGTTTGTACCTTTGAAGAGTACTTCAAGTACAACTCCCAAGGCAATGATGCTAATACCAATTTTTGTTAATTCTTCAGCCCAAGAGCCTATTTTTTTCAAAAATTCCATATTGTTCTCCTTTTGTTTTAATTAAATGTGAATAACTTTTCCATCTTGCAAAACTAAGGGATATCCACAAATAACTATGGTATATATGATAAAAAAAAGTTCAATATATATTGAAACCCCAATTAAAGAAGTTTATTGGGTGTTTATATATTTATGTACAAAAAAACCCAACCGAAATTCGTTGGGTTTCTATTCCTAGCCACTTTATTATACGACAAGGGTTCTTTAGAATAAATAGTAAAATAATTACTTAAAGTATCTTTTTCTTAATAATATAATTGTGGATTACTAAAGTATCCATCTCACAATTTAGAAATGTTTGTATAGCTGATTTAGGGTCTAACACCATTGTTTGGTCTTTTAGATTAAATGAAGTATTTAGTACAATAGGGTATTCATTTATTCTATGTAATTCCGTAAGTAATTTATATACGTTAGGTTGTTGAATTCGTTTTAGTGATTGTATCCTAGCAGAACCATCTACATGAGTAATAGCTGGTAAATTTTGTTGGTGTTCTTCTTTTACTTTAACCACATGATTCATATAAGGAACTTGATGTGGATATTCAAAATATTTAGATTGGTCTTCTAATTTAACAATAGGAGCAAATGGTCTAAACCCTTCTCTTTTTTTGATTACTCTATTTACCCTAGATTTCATTTGAGGGTCTCTTGGGTTTGCAAATATAGAACGATTACCTAGTGCTCTTGCACCAAACTCCAATCTTCCTTGAAACCAACCAATAACATTTCCTTCTGAAATCTGTCTAGCTATAATTGGTATTAATTCGGAGTAATTACATTTTTGGTAATAAACATCCTTACTCATTTCTTCCAACACAGATTTAATTTGATTATCATTGTAGTAAGGCCCTAAGAATGGATTTGAATTATCGATACGTTTGGAATCCTTGTTGTTACTATAATAATAATGTAAAGCACAACCAATTGCTGAACCCGCATCAGATGGAGCTGGTGGTATATAAACTTTTTTATAATTAGTTTTGTTTATGATTTTACCATTAGCTGTACCATTATAAGCACACCCTCCACTCAAACAAAGATTATGAGTAGGTTTTTTAATATATAATTTATCAAGTATATGGAAAAGTATCTTTTCATAAGTTACTTGTAAACTAGCAGCAATATCTTTATGGTCTTGTGTTAGTTCATCTTCTGGTAATCTATTTGTAATTCCAAATAGTTCTCCTAGTTTTTCATTAAACATAAGTTCATCTGAATAATCGTATGTAAAATAATCCATATTAATTTCAAATGAATCATTTGTTTTAGATACCAACTCAGTAAACTTATCTTCATATTTAGATGAATCACCATATGGTGCCAACCCCATTACCTTGTACTCCCCTTCATTTGGTTTGAATCCAAGAAATGCTGTTATCGTAGAATATAACATTCCTAATGAATGAGGAAAACTTACACTACCTATTTTTGTGAGATTATTATCTTCACCATAATACATTGATGTGGTTTCCCACTCACCAACCCCATCTACTGAAAGTATTGTTGCTTTTTTAAATGGAGATGTATAATATGAATAAGCTACATGAGAAAGGTGATGGTCACTAAAAACTACTTTAGTTTTTTCACCTGTTATAACATTTAATAATGTATCTAATTTTTTATATTCATTTTTATTCCTAGAAATTATCTTTCTTCTGGTAAAATATTCCCAAATACCACCACGTTTAGTAGATGTTTCTATCCTATCTAGTTTTAAATCAGGTGTTTCATAAAAACAAATAGCATCTACATCATCTTTGTTTACTTTAAATTGAGAATATAACCACTTTATACTTTCCAATGGAAAAGAAGAATCATGTTTTATACCTGTGAATCTTTCTTCTTCAACTGCACCAAGAACTTTACCATCTTTGATTAAAGATGCTGCAGAATCATGATACCCACAACTAATTCCTAATATGTAACCTTTTGACATTATTTAATAATTTTCATTATCCCAAAACTCATCACGAGTATCATTGAATTGACCAGTTTCTAAATATTCATTTAACATTTTCTTTTGATGTACTTTCATTACATTTACAACTTTAGTAATGTAGTGAGTTTTACAATCGGTCATTTCTCTTATGAGAAGATACAAATGTTTTTTATTAAAGTTTTCTATATGTTCACTTCTTCTAAACAATTCCAATACCGCATCTGCTATTTGTAAATCTCGTTTCTTTGTAAAAACAGAGTTTAAATGTTTATCCCAATAATCCAACATTATATCTTTGAATTCCTTGAACTCGTTATTCTCTTCATTCTTATAGAAATCATTTTCAGGATTCCAAGTTTCTGGCATCTCAGATATTAAAGCATTTTGTTTCCATCTTTTATAGTTACCATTATTCTTTAGAATTAAATGGTTCTTTGCAATAATAGTAAAGTAAGAAAAAGCTCTACCCTTGCCTTCTTTAAACATATGCATTTTTTCTACCATTGTAGAAACTACTTCGGTTTGAATATCCTTTTTAGGAACTTCAAAGTAAGTAAACTTAAATGTATTTAAAACATTTTCTGCAAGTTTTTCAAATGGATACTTAATTCGTTCTTCATATATTTTAGACCTTTCTTCTGGGTCTGAAGATGCATTGTATTCTACTATAGCTTCTTGAGCAGGTGTACCAAAATATATTTTGGATTTTTTTCTTCTTTTCTTTGGCATATTATAATTGGTTATTTAAATCTTCTACTATCTTTTTTAATGCTTCAAAAGTAACACCAACCTCATCATCTTTTTCAAATGCTTGTTTAGTATCTAACTTTCTCATCTCAAGTACTGCTGATTCTACTTTATCTCGGATAGATTTAACTGTTCCTATTAATCTATCTTCAAGTTGTTCGTTTTGTTTTAATAGGTTTCGAACTCCTATTAGTAGTACAATGTTTATGACTACTGAAATTCCTATAACAATATTATAGGTAGTTAATAATTCTATCATGAATTTGGTTTTAATTTAATATCATAACCACTAAACTTATTCATATAAGAAGTGATTTTTGTTCCATTACCATCTCTAAAAACTTTTCCATTTTTAAAGTATCGTTTTACAGAACCCTGTCCTCCAAGATGTGCTGCCGCTAATATTCCACTCTCAGTAACCAACATACCATTAATTGTTTTACCATCGAAGGTATCAATATAAAGTTGTAGTTTTTCTTTGTTGTGTAATAATAAAGCCATCATTGCTTCTTCTTGCAGTTGTGGGTTATTTAGGAATTCATTTTTTGATACTTTGAATCCTAGTCCTTTCAGAGTTGATTTTCCAAATTGATACTTACCCATGTATCCCCATTTGTTTGTGATATCATATCTGTTACCACTTTCTCTGAACCCAATAGCATCTAAAAAGTTATCTAACTCTTGTTGATGATATTGTTCTATTCTAATTTTTTCTTCTTCGATTTTTAAGAGTTCTAATTCTCTTTCTTTTTCTTTTTGTAAATCAATTAATTCAGTTTGATTATTATTTAATTCCTTTGTTACTGCGGAATCAATCATTCCAAATGATAGTAACGAAACTACTATCGTAAATATAATTTGTTTTTTCATAAGGTCTCCCTTTTAATTAAACATACTTCTATAACAAATATACGAAAAAATTTTCATATATCCAAATAAAATGATAAAAAATTTAAGCTTCACCATGTGGGCCGAAGTATAACCCACTCATAACTACATCATCTTCTATATTGGATGATTCTTGTTGTAGTGTACCGAGGACAGTTTCCATGTCTTCAATATTTTCTTGTATTTTAGATTCTAACTCTTTCTCTGTAATCATACCATTCTCCAATATAACATCAATAAGTGTTTGCATGATAACGTTTTGTGTTAACAATCTCTCATTTAATTTTTTTATTGCTGCCTTTGATGTTAAGTTCATCTAATAATTCCTTTATGGTATTTGGATTGTCATCTCCATAGATTAAATCACCAAACGATTTGGTGATTGATGTATTGTGGTACCCAATAGCCGATGCTAACCGAACACACATAACCTTGTATTCATGGATATCCATATCATCAGGTACATCTAATTCGATTTTACTTGCTTCTCTATTGATATCGATAAAGTCTTTTTCCGTATAGCTAAATATAAGTTTTCCCATTATTAAATAAATTATAAGATTTCACCACCAGCTGAAAGATATCTTTCTGCTTTTTTATATTTCATAAACTCAGTAGAACCATCAGATAATTTTACCATTACCCTTTCGTTTCTACCATACTTTTTTCCTCGTGTGATTGTAGTAGTATATCTTCTATCAGAATCTGTTATAAGAATACCATCAAGATGGTCTATCTCGTGTTGAGCACATACACATTCTAACAATCCTTCATCATTAAAGAAATCATCAGAATTTTCCCATTCCTTCTTAGTTGGTGAAAATATAACGGTTCCTAAATTATCACATTCTACTGTAAATGATTTATGTCTTACTGTTTTTACTGGTTTTCTCATTGTTTTATCTAATGATAAACATTGTTCCACATAAGCAACTGTATCTTTTGATACCTCAGTAACAACAGGGTTTATTAAAACGAGTGGTTCTGATACGTTGATTACACAAGCACGAACATCTAAACCTATTTGGTTGGCTGATAATCCAATACCACCATGTCTTTTTAATTCGTGTAAAAGAGTTGTTGATACAAAATTAATTTCCTCTTGACTCATTGGCCTTCCCACCAATGGTACTTTTAGTTTACTTGGATTTTTAATTAGTTTCATTAAATAAATTTAATTGGTTTGTTGATAATTTTCTACTTGAAGTAGGTTGTCCCCATCCTCTAACATATATTGTTCTACCACCATCTGGTGATTCGAATATTTTTGCATCTTTCATTTTTTCAGAAAGATTATGTTGGAATTTTCTTGCCTCAAGATATAGTTCTCTTACTTTTTTTCCAAGTTCCATATCATTAGGATAATCGTTTACTAATTGTTCTATATTCATTATTCTGCTATGTTTAAATATTTTTCTAATAACCAAGATGATGATTGTACTTTTTCACCCAATCCCCATACTGATTCTATTCCGTATGAATTACATACATCGTTTTCTGGTGTGGTTGTTTCGGTTCTATCTCCTCCATTACCAAAAGCCATTTTACCTTTTATATCATCACTATATGTAGTATGCCATTTATGTTTTGCATGGTCAATGAAATCAATTGCTGTATCATCTCCATGTATAA